>ERZ869921.86-NODE-86-length-52832-cov-13.097732_pt1 | contig 52832 bp, 79 predicted proteins | sample MGYA00579310_ERZ869921 | MGnify/ENA primary metagenome ERZ869921 (study PRJEB32216, sample SAMN09231816) | wastewater metagenome | place: USA: Maryland | collected 2016-06-21 | study: EMG produced TPA metagenomics assembly of the PRJNA472060 data set (Reclaimed...
AAATCCGAAAGCCGATCCGAACGAACCTCAACCTTCTTGTCATTCACCCAGACAGTCAGGCCACGCTCACGTTCATACACCACCCCCAACGACTCGGCGAAAGCAATCTGTTCCTCAGAGGGACGAATCCGCATATCGCAGCCGATACAGTAGATTTTCCTGAACCCGAGCTTGAAAGAGATATCCAACGCTTGCCAGAACGAGTCCAGCATGTGCGTAATCTCCCTGTGCTGCTGCGAAACGACATCCACGTAACTCCGCAGCTTATGGTTAATGAAGTAGGTATTCGGACACTCACACACCTTCTCCGATCCACCGGGAACTAGATCCATTCTCCGACCACCCAACAGAAACTTCTGAATCGACGGATCAAGAAAGATCGACCGATGAAACCGAGCCGTAGGATCAAAGCACGTCCACAGATCAGGGCGAATCAACGGAGACTCACCGTCAGGACCACGCCCCGCCAGATTAACACCAAACTTCGGAGCAGGAGAATCCTTAACCGTCTCCACAGGAGCAGTCAGTAGCGACGGACCACCGCCAACCAGCCAGACTGACGAAGCGTTCATCCCCGCGTAAGAGTTCTCCAGAAACGAACAGTCGTAAATCCGCTTGTCCGTCGAACACCTGTAGAACAAATACTTCTTGTCGTCTTCTTCAGACATTAACCAACCTCATTGCGGTCATCACACGAGAGACACACCTTCACTCGTGCGGTTGCGTTTGACCCATCATGAGTCACGCCATGCTGTCCGACTGTGCATTTCTCGTGCAGCCCGCATTTGTAGACATCGGCTGTCAAGTTTTTTTGCCCACAAACTTGACATGGGACCACCTCCAGTAACGACTCTCGGTAGACACAAGGGAACTGTTCTGGAGTAGTAGCGGTTTCATGAGGATTCTGACTCGACTGGCATCCACACTCCCTGAGTATCTTCCTGCCGCGATACGCAAGGGAAAACCCGCAATTCAAACAAACGGCCACAGATCCCCGAATCTCAAAATCGCAAATCATATAAGCTCAACTATTTCGCTCGCGTCGCTTTGTACAGACCACTCGTAACAGTTCGAACCTGTCCCTCCACTTGCGACCCAATCACCAGAAGGAACCCACGAATCGCAATCCCACACACCGTCCCTTTGAATCTGGGGACTGGAGGTGGAAGGAATGGCATAAAAGAGGCGGATATACCCCGGACGAACAACGATATTTAGACGATCAGAAGAATTCACTCTAGATGGAGGCGCATAACTGAATAGCCATTGGCACTCTCCTCCAAAGACGCCCTGAAAATCCAATACGATATCCGACGACAAAACGGAGTTCATTTCGCTCATAACGGACGAAGTACACGCCGCCAAATTCGTACCAGACCCGTCAACCAGAGAGATTCCAGTAAGAGACAGTCGAATTGATCGATCCGAACAGCAGTCACCCAGAGTCTCGCTGGACAACAAGGAACTCGACGAAGATGAACTCGACGAACTACTGCTGGACGAGGATGATGAACTAGAACTGCTCGACGAACTGGAACTGGAAGACGATGAACTGCTCTCGCTTGACGAAGGGTATGTCGAAAGACTCGAAACACTCGGGGGAGGATATAAATACATATCAGGATCAGGGATTTCCCACCGAACATCTTGTTCATAATCCGGGAACATCGGCTCCTCTTGCCCCATCGTGATATCGAACGTCACGTCTCGATTGAAGTTCACCCGAATCCGGTCAAAAGGCTGAATCGCGTAGTTCGCGTGTTCGTAATCCCAGAGCTTCAGGAAACCATCCCACGGCTTCAGCAGACCACTAACCGGCTTTGCAGTGAACACATGCCGAGTGGATGGCCATGCGTAGATCCTGAAGAACTGCTTGGCAAAAGCCACAGCATCATCATTGTTCCGTACCCAAGGAATATAAACCGACTTCCGAATCTCTCCATACATGCCGATGGAAGTGCTCTGCCGCCAAACACCCTGATACCGGAAGTAATCCGGGAAATAACTGGGATCGTAGATGTAATCTCCAGTGATAAGCAGGCTGTTGCACATCAACGAGCGGTCAACACTCATCGTCAGGCTTTCGAGATCGACGCCCTCCTGAAACGTGTCAATCACAGTCGCCCGCATCCGCTTGAAGAACAAGTCTCCATTTTCATCAACGCCCCACGACGCATTATTTGCGATCGTGGCCAACTGGCGGATGATCTGGAGCACCGACTCCTGAGAACGAAACACCATCGACTGAATACCAGTCAACGGGCTTGGCGTCTCAATGTTCCCAGAATCCAAATCGATATGCGTTTGACCATCAATGTACTGCTGATACAGCAGCGTAACGATTTCGTCCGGCTGCGAAACGGTGTCCCATGTCTGGATCGACCAGTCAGGATCTTTCGTAAACCAATCCGTTCTGGCATAGCGATGAGGAACATTATCGGCATCACCGAACCCTCCCGGAAAGACTTCTGCCAACTCGGCAACCATCCCATACAGATTCAACACTGTCCCACTGGGAGTAGATTCATCAATCGACTCAACACGCCCCATATACCAGCGAACGCCAGTCGAATACGCCATCACGATATAGTCGCCAATGGCAATAGAACCACGCTGATCGAACCGGTAATCCAGAACGACTTCACCAGCCCCGCAGCCACCTTGCCGCAGTAACTCAAACCACGCTGACTCAGCATGGTCACTGATGTCGGCAATCAGAGTTGTCGAATCCGCAGCGTAGTGAATTATCTGTCGTTCGTAGGCCATAAATTAAGCTGATGGACTTGGCTGTGCCTGAAACCGGTAGGCGTCGTAAGGAATCTCCCAACGCTGATCTTGCTGGAACGCAGGGATATAGAAATCTTCGGGACCACTGGTAATCTCAAAGATCACATCCCGATCGAAGTCCACCCTAATTTTCTCGAATATCTGAGTCGCATTGGATGTCCCCGGAAAATCCAGCAGGTAGACATTCCCATCCCAAGGTTTAACCAGACCAGTAACAGGTCGAGTCCTGAACGTATGCCGCACAGTCGGATTGGCATACTGGGCAAAGAATTGAATTGCAAACGCCAAGGCATCTTCGTTCGTCCTGATCCACGGCAGAAACACTTCCTTCTTAATCTCTCCATAGGTTGCGATCGACGCGAAATTCTTCCAGACGCCCTGATATCGATAAAACCCCGGAGCACTGACGGGATCATAAATGTAGTCCCCTGTCACCATCAGCGAGTTGCACATCAGGGATCTATCCGTCGTCATGGTCAGACTTTCCATGTCGACACCTTCCTGAAACGTATCAACTACGGTAGAAACCCGCTTCTTAAAGAACAGGTCGCCGTTCTCATCCACACCATAGGAGGCATCGTTGGCCACAGTGGCTAACTGCCGCAGAATCGCCAAGGCAGACTCTTGGCCACGAAATACCATCGACTCCAAGCCCGTTGTCGGCGAAGGAGTCTCAGTCGTCCCCAGTCCTATGTTCGTTGCTGGACCGATATACTGACTCCAGAGCAGGTCAACAACTTCGTCCGGCTGAGAAATGACATCCCATGATTGCAGGGAGTAATCGGGATCATGAACGAACCAGTCTGTTCTGGCGTAGCGATGCGGGACATCAAGATCCCCGCCGCCACGTCCACCCGGAAACACCTCTCCCAACTCAGAAACCATCCCGTGCAGCGAAAGAGACACATCCTGCGGAGTGTTAAAATCAACGGATTCAATTCGACCGAGATACCAGACAACTCCCGGTTCATACGAAAACTGGATGTACTCTCCGACATCGAACGAGGCCGTGAAACGCTCATCGAATCGGTAATCGAACACCGCCTCACCAGCCCCACAGCCACCCTTACGAAGCAGTTCAAACCACGCCTTCGTACATCGGTCAGAGACAGTCTTGATAACAGTCGATCCATCCGTCCCCAGATGCTTGATGATGCGATCATACGCCATGTGTCACGCACCCTCGGCTGTTGCGTACATCACCGGATCTTCCGTCAGGATCGTCAATGAATAAGACATCGGACTCCGATTTTCATCCCCCAGCGACAACTTCAAGCTATCCGTGTAACAGCTTTTGAACTTCCGGTAAGACGTTGGAGAAGTTGACTTGTGGTAGATGAAAAACTCATACCTCTCCTGCCCCTCAATATCCACAGCTAGATCCAGCTTTGCAAATAAAGCCATCTGAAGATCTTCAGTCGTCGCCGGAGTCCCGTCATCAATCGCCAACTCCCCGACGACTTCAATTCTCTTTGGGCCACGACTATGACCGGCCACGCGCGAACCAGCCCGCTTTGGAACCTTACTCTCCTGATAGTCCCACTTATCGATAATCTCCAAAGAAAGCACAGGGCGAGGCAACGGAGTTAATACCGTTGCGTTGTAAATCATCGGACGCCACGTAAGAGCCACAAATCACCCCTTCCTTAATTTAGCGGCATGTTGCGCTCGTCGAGCCTGATCGATTGCCAAGCCAGCAGCACCCGAGCCTGTCACGTTGATGTTGATTGCTCCGATGTTCGCCCGATTATTATTCACTGTCGAACTGGAAGCACTGGACAATCCAGAACCGCCACCCGTTATACCTTGCACAATCGCCTGAATCGCAGGCTGATAAGAGCCAGACGCAAACGGCTGAACAAAGCCGCCAGATGCGAAACGATGAAACCCACCTCTACGATGACTTCCTCGCCACTGCTGAGTTTGCTCCTGAATACCACCAGCCGCATCACGAACTCCACCGAAGAGTCCAGTTCCACCGAACCTCTTAGACGAGAGAGAACCCCACCAGCTATTCGTTGAGTCGCCACCAGAATAATTTCCACCCAAAAGTCGACTGGAGAATCCACCGATATTTCTCAGCCCACCCGAGAATCCCGGAGCAATCGCAGACAACACATCGCCGTAGATAATGTTGGGGCTACGATAGCTTGGTGAACCATAACCACCAAAGCTGCCAATACGCGGAGGCCTTGATTGACCAACAGAAGTCCCGCCTGACCCAGAACCACCAATTCCGGCTCCAGCAATCCCGTTAATGGAAATCGTGCGAGTAGTTCCGCCATCAGGACCAAACAGGTCATACATTGCTTGACTTCTCGCTGCACGATCCATTTGCATCTGGTCGACAGCCGCTTTCTCCGATGCCACACGAGGATCAATAGAAGAACTGAACATCAGTGACGCCAGCCCTTTGGAACTGGCTTGTCGATTCTGCTCCCGCTTCATCATAGCCAGGTAACTAACCATTCTCTGGCCAGCGAGATTCATCCACGACCGAACACCGAGGTGTGGCCCAGAAAAGAATCCTCCACCCGCCATTCTCGGCAACATCCCTGTCCGATTGATTCCTTCAAACGTCGCCGCACCCAACCTCTTTACCACATCGGCGCGAATAACATATTCATTCGGCATCAATCGAGCGTTTACAGTATCGTTACGCCCTTCGCCGCCAATCAAGCCGCCACGGGCGTGAGGGGCACCGAATAGATCGTAGTTGGCTTGCTGGAAATCCGCCGCAGTTTGGTAAGACTGCTGAGCTTGTCCGAGTCCAGAACCAAACATGCCAGAAACAGCGGGATTCAGGCCAACCATAGTCGCCTGAGCAGACTGGAGCATCGCTAAGTATTGCTGTAGCTTCGGCAGAGCGTCAGGAGACATTGGGTCAATCTTGATCTTGTCCGCCGCCTGAAGGCTATTGACGACACCCTGCCAAGCCTGTTGTTGACTCGTCGCTGAATTCACCTGAGCCTGATACGCAGCCTCAATCTCCTTCTGTGTTCCACCAGCCGCATTAAAGAATCCGTTCGCCACATTGAACCGAGTGTCATTGCCAGCCATGTCCATCTGGAGATTCTGTAACTCTTTCAGCATCTCAATCTGACGGTCGAGATCTCCAGACTTTCCAGCAGAATTTGCAGCACCACGAAGAAACTGAAGACGAGACTGAACAATCATGTCGTCCCGCTGCTGAATATAAGCCGGAGACGCGCCAGCCTGCTCCAAGAAACCAGCAGTCCTCTCTCGATTGATACCGAACATTCGAGCGCCGAACGAATCACCGGAAGCAGTCTTGGCATCATTGAACGTCGCCACTTTCCGCTTATAAGAATCAACCATGTCCTCGGCAGTCGATAACTGCGATTTCATGATCCGATCGGTGTCCTGTTCCGCATCATGAATCTTTTCAGATAAATCCGCTTGACGACGTTTTTCGTTCGTCCGCCTCTCTTCACTTGTCGCCAGATCAGAATCAAGTTGAACGCTTCGCTCTTTCCCGATAGAAGACGCGACGAGGGGTTCCGTTAAATCAAAAGCCTGTTTATTACCATCAACTCTTGCCTCAAAGACCTTGCGAGCTACAGCAGTGCTACCGGCAACAGTCCTCAGCGATGATCTCGCCGCTTCAATTTCAGCCTTGGCGTCACTTTCGGACGTACCGGATTCATCCCGTACCTTCGATAGACCACTTAGAAGCAGGTCTGTATTTGAGTTCCCAGACAACGGATGTCCAGATTTCGTCAACCCCGAGAACTGAGGAAACATGGACTTGAGCGAGCCATCCAATTCTCTACGGCTTCTCGTTGTCTTTCTCTCGGCTTCAGCGAAAGCGTCGGAGAGATCCATGCCAGGAAACTGACCAGCCATCATATTAAGCCGAGAAGTCTCCTGTTCCGCCTTGAGCACATTATCAGTCAGGCCAATCGCGTACTCAGCCTCAAGTTTCTTCTTGTGTTTCTGGCGAATCGTATCAGACATCCCGTGGAAGTCGCTGATATTCGCCGCAAACCCGGCCCCGATGTATTTGTCAGGATCTTTCATCACGTCAGCGGCAATCGCATCAACGGCAGATGTGTTTCCAGACTGCATTACCTTTTCTTCCGCTGCCGCAAACTTCTCCCGAGCAGACTTTTTTTGTGGGTTCTCAAATCTCTCTTCGTAGGAGAGTCTGGTTTTCTCCTGCATCGAGGCGAATGCAGCAGACGACTCTACCTGAATATCAATGAGAGCCAACTGGCTTTCGGCCAGCTTCTCGCCAGCTTCCCTTGCTTTCTCCTCAGCCTCGGCATACCCGAGCATCTTGTACGTCAGTTCTCCGATCTGGAGAGCCAGTGCCGCACCAATGATCCCCATGCCAGCACCGCCACCGACAGACGCCCCCATGAAAGCGAGGTTGTTGCCCATACCGCGAATACCGGCATACTGGTAATCCTCGAACATCTGCTGGAACTGATAGGCCCCCATACCCATCATATTCCCACGATGTCCACGCCGATTCTGACGTCGCATATCTTCAGCACGATAAACACCGGCCTTGCCAAACATTCCGGCAATAGCCTTCTGGTCAGGACCGCGACCACCTCTAGCAGCAAATGCCTTTTGCTCAGAACGCTGTGCTGCCTGTTGTCGAGCAAATCTCGGACCCTGTACGCTATCCCTAACGTACCGCTTACGAGCTTCTAGCCCCTCAGCGGAGTAGTTAGCCGCATCGGGGTTCAGGACCATGCTGTTAAGCTGATCGCTTGCAGCTTCGAGTTGCCTCTGATTTCTCGCTTCTTCTCTTACCCTCTGTCGATTAAGGCTATTGCGAGATCGAACTTGCCGTTCTCGCTCACGGTCACGATCCGCTTCCCTAGCTCTATTCGCTTTCGCTTCCTCTCTCGCCCGCTGACTTGCGAGACTAGAACTACTCTGGATGTACCGATTGCGATCGGCAATCTGCTGTCTCTCTATCTGCCGCTGCGCGACCTGTTGATCCCTGGCTTCCTTCTTCTGGTCTGCGATCTGCTGACGAACAATCTGCTCTCGCTCACGCTGCTCAGACCTCAGAGACGCTTTGTACTCTTGGAGCTTGAATCGAGTCCTTCCAGACAGCCCTCTGCCTGAAAGCATCGGATTCATAAATGGCGCAAGTGGATCGAATCCGCCTCCGCGATTCGCACGAGCAGCCTCAACTGTCGCCCGATCCTGCAATCGCTTCATTGCGCGTTGAGACTCACGCACACCAGACTCAATTACCTGAGTCAATATACGCTGCTGGACCTTAATCTCCGCCGCAGCCTCTTTCGCAGCATTCCTGACTGATGCCCTGACACCCTTAGATCCACCACCAGCACCGCCCCCCACCATCTTCCCGCTAAAATCAATCTTCACCGCGCCAAGCTGCGCCTGCAAATCCTTAACTAACCTACCAACCTCTTGCTTGGCAGCAGTCCCATCAACTCCCAGATGCAGTACTAGACCTTCGCCAGACATAGATTGACCTCAACAGAATCAGAACGGATGAAAAACCCCTCTGGAAGAATCCCTTGCGAGAGCAACCAGAGGGGCCACCGGAAGGGGGAGGACCGGAATCAAGCAGATCGGGTAATCACAGGCTTGGTCTCAAAGTCACGACCACTGAAGCGAATAGTGTTGTACTCATCACCCTCACCTAGCGTCAACGTGTTCTTAAACACTTTGGCAAACGTAATCAGTTCGCCACGAACGCCCGCAGGATCAGCAACAGTGAACTCATGCTTCGTCGTGAACTGCTGGCCAGTTCCCGAGGTTGAAGTCAGACCACCGCCGATGTTATTAAGGAATTCGTAGACCACGTAATCCTGACCGGAAGAGACCGTCTTTGAGATCAACTGAGTCCACTTCACGGAGAAATCCATTTGGCATGAGACTTCATTACCGGGACGAGTATGATCCAGGACGCCCCGATCAGAAATCTCCTTGGTGTCGAGCGTTTCCGTCCAACTCAAATCCCCCTCATCCAGCAAGAGAGTCAGGGATTTGGGTGTACCAGATCCATCCTTGATGACCAATGCACCGTCACGCAGATTTCGCGTTAAATTCGACATATCTATTTATCCTCTCAAACGGCTTGAACCAAAGCCTTAAACGTCAACTGGATGGCCTTCACATTCGTCCGCAGGAGTTGGTTCAATTCCTGTGAGCGATTGTCCGTGTAGCCTTGTTCATTCAAACTTCGAGTGAAGTCATTCGACTGAGATTCCAACACCCGCAATTTCCCCACCTTCGGCTCTCCGACAGTGGCGTAGTCCAGAACATCTATATCGCGATGCTCAAGGACAGGAACAATCTTTCTCTCCAGCCGCAGGTGGCCAAGCATGTTGTCACCCGGCTTCTGGAAGATCCTGACTTGTATTTCAATTTCACGATGATCGTTCGATACTCGTCGCTGCCGTACACGAGCCTGTCTTGCCAGTGAAACCTCAACCCACTGAGACAAATCTTGTGTGTCGATACGCATACCATTCCACGAGACTGACAGGCCACGCGGTAGAACTCGGTAAAGATATCGACATACAGACGACAGGATCATTCTGTGCGAAAGAGTGACGGCCATTATCGACCACCCCCCTTTCGATCCATTGTGTTTCTCACGAGATTCAACGCCCGACCCACATAGCGTCCGGGGGAGTAACTCCTGCTTGGGGCACTCATGATGTGCCCCGATGGAGTCGTCCAGACCAACATGCCGCGTCCAGCAGATGATCGAGGCCCGTAAAGTGGACCAACCATCGGAGGTCGATGCACTGGGTTTATTTTCTTGCCACCGGGACTAATTGGCCTGAGAATGCCGCCATACTCAAGAATCTTAACGAACCCGAGATGATTCTTGATAACGACATCAGCCCGCAACTTCCCGACCTTCTTAGATCCCTCACCAGAAGCCACTGCTAAACGATCGTGACTCAATCCACTCGGAGACACACCTGACTCGGCGAACGCCCGCTGTGCAGCCGCGCCTATCGCCTCAGTGCCCCCCGACAGCCACGCCTGATGCGCGTGTCCATCTTCTATCGGAGTTTCTCGAAACACTTCACGCAAAGCCAGTGCAGCAGCCTCATCCACAGCAGCAGCACATTGAGCTTGAATCGCAGAATTGATCTGCTGCATCAAGCTACGATTCGCAGTTACTCGACTCGTCTTCATGGCTTCCTCCCGAACAGGTCGATCATTGACCTGTCAGCAGATTTACCAGACGTTACGATGTCGTAGACGATCGAGTTGAACACGATCTTGCTTGTCATCACAGGCTCACCGGAGGGAAGAGACGAAACGAGCATCCGAAACGCTAGATCCCCGGCCTTCAACAGACCGCCCGAGTTTCGGATGTCTCGATTCGTCACCTCACCTACCATCACCTCGTCGATCGAGGTGTCTGTGTTCGACGATCCCAATGCCCCAGTTTTAAGGTTTGGGGACTGACTCACCTGCCGATACGTCACCGTTTCCCCGAAAATTTTACAAATCGGGGAACGCTGAGCAGCGCGGACTGTGGTTGAAAGTTCAGCCATCTTTATGAATTACTGGTATGGGTCGTCGTACACGGTGATTTCTTCGTAAGTATCGTATCCCGCTCGCTTATCTTGCCAAAACTTCAACTGCTCCCTCAGTTCTGCCAGCAACTTAGAAGGTTCCACCTTCTTTCCAACCGCTCCAAACTCCGCATGGTCGAGAGCATCCCACTTGCCAGAGAGAATGTTGTAGATGTTCAGGCTGATCCGACTGATAATCGAATCAACCTGAGCCGCCGTCAGTTCTTCTCCGTCTGGAATCTCTGTCGCATCGGTCATCTCTTACAAACTCCTCTTCAGTCCGCCCATCGCAGAAGCCTGCATCAAACTGGAAATCTCAGACGCCTCTTCAGACTCTCGAATCTTCTCATAAGCCACCATCAACACCTGAGTGTCCTCATCCAGTTCATTCCACTTCTCGTCGGTGCAGATACCGAGGTTCAACCTCTCGAAAACTCTCCACTTCAAATACTCCTCAGAACGCCAATACGGCTTCCCGAGACTGTTTTCAATCAGACTTCTACCGGTTCCGTCTTCGTATCCCGGCTCGACAAAAAACGCTTTAACGCCCCTTCGATATTCACGCTGGACGCAATTTCTTGGCCAAGAGTGAGGATCTGCTGAACATCAGTGTCAGTAAAACCAGCAGCATTCAACTCAAGAGTGATTCCGTCTGCGAAGGCTTCCCACTCTTCAGGCGAACCCGACTTCTCATCAGGAGGAGCCGACTCCCATGCAACCGTTTCATCTTCACGAAGCAAATCGCAGACAGCCAATGAGTTGTACCTGCACTGCCAAACATCGGACTTTCGACGAAACTCTGGATCTGTGTAGTCAGGTTTCGTTTGAACAGTTTTATTCGCGTTGCGAACTAACTGTCCGCTCGCATCCATCACAAACTTTTCTGGAGGCACAGGCTGAATCAGTCTCCGAGAGACAACCATGTCATGCCACCCAACAGGCAACGAGGTAATAACCATCTCGAATCGATCGTCGCCACGAACTACCGTCACTTCAGCCTTGGTTCTCTTTACAAGAGCCTTGCCAGCAATCTTCATCGTTCCCCCTTACAGCGAATCACCAAAAAAAGCCCCTGCCCCACAAGACGAGCAGAGCAGGGGCTTAAATCACACAACATTACGATCAGGCACCGTCAACCTTCGTCACCCAGATACTGTCGGTAGCGGTAATACCACCGAAGTAGCGGACCTTGTAACGGAAGACCACATCGCGATCAAATGCCGCTTCGCTGTCCGCCGCCTGAGTGAAGGTCTGGATCGGCCAGATTTCCGTCCACAGGAACTGACGAATGAAGTTCCCGAGGTAATAGTCATCGGTACTGACCTCATCCAGAATCGGCGATGACAGAATCGACTTGACGATCGAACGCACAGGATTCATGAATGTGGTTCGTTCATTTGTGGCATCAGATCGAACCGTACCAGCGTTCCAGATGTTGTAGGCCAAGCCGACCTTGGACTCAGGAACCAAGAGAATCAAACCGGAATTGAGACCAGTGATAGCCCGCTGAGTCCCATCAATCCGATCGTCTTTCACTTCAGTCGCACGATATCGCCGAATATGATCGATGTCGGTGTGATCCTGCAAAGCACTGGCCGCATTGAACGAAGTCGATGTCGTGTTGCCGGAACCAATATAGTTGTAGTTCGAGCCATCGGTGTTGTATAAAGTCTCGCCTGTTCCCAAAGGACGATAGACGGGATTTGTCGAATAATCAGCGTCAATCACGCCACGGACGATAGTTCGTTCGCGTTCGTGTCGACACTGCATTCCCAACTCCATAGCTCGCCGACGAACCTCTCCTGTCTGATCCAGCAACACCAACTCTTCGTTGAGGCTGACGATCCGGCCTTTCTTGGTTTCCTTGGTTGTCACATATTTTTCGCTGAACGCAGTCTCTTCGTACGGCATCCCTTCCTTGACCTCAGCAGGACCAGCCAAGGCAGTGAATCCGGCGATTTTCGTGTTCTTCGTCCGTACGCTCTGAACCTGAACAAGCTGATCTCCGATCAACCCTTCGTCGTTGTTGTATCCCGCAATCACACTGTCGTTAATCAACGCACCAGTGATAATCTGGAAGGCATTGGTATTCAGGCCGGGATTCGATTCCGTAAACACCCTTCGGTGATCCGTCTTGCTGGAGTCGTAAGACTCGGAAGCGGAAGCACGGAACGATCCTGCCATATCTGCGGGATCAAGAGCGCCGGTCGCTAAACCAATACCGACAAGCGAAACTTGATCGGCTGTAAATTTCTTGCTTTCCAGCCCTTCATGGACAAACGCATTGAGTCGCTTGCACCCTTCCGCATGGGTCGGCGCACTCTTCACGATCTCCATGAGTTGCTGATTGCTAATCATCTTGGACATCTACTGAACTCCAAAAAAGGAGGTAATTTGAATTAGAAAAACCGGGGGCTTTTACACCCCCAGCGGCATCAGCCGACTACGGCATTGGTGTTATGGGCGGCGTAAGCAGATGCGAACGACACCTTGATCGAAGTCGCGGCAGAACTTTTGGGTTCAACTGTTCGACCGACAGAGGAGGTTCCAGTGGCCTCAACAACCTTCTGGTTTTCCATGTAGTTGCCAGACTGTTTTGCAGGACCAATAGGCGCCCCTGTCTTGAACGTGGCACTGGCACAAGGGAACTCGTAAACACTGGCTGAACTCACGTCGACGAGCACGTCGTCGGTTTCACCAGAAGCCGAACCCGTATAAGCGATCCCGGCGAACACGTTGGCGAAACCCGCTTGAGTCGTCGCGATGTTCGTGTCCCACGTGAAGTCAGCAGCCGACTTGATCTGATCGAGGGTTGAATAGACGAACACCATGTCGCCTTGAGAAATCACAGTCGCGGAAGCGACTCGGAAAGGAACGAGCTTCATCTGCCCGCTACGAAATCTTGCACTCATCTTTTGGACTCCACTTGGAGGTTATGTATGGAAGAACTGACCCGAACGACTCGGCGTTAATCAGTTGACGAACCGAACAGATTCCAGCGCGGCCTTGGCGCTCCATTCAGCGCTGCCGGACTGCCGTTCCTGAGACGTTGGTCCGCTCTTTGCGGGAGCAATCCCCTTGACCAGTTCCGCGTGTTCGGAGATGGCCTTTTGCTGGTCAGCTTCGGCTTCGATGGAACACACGTAGTTCAGCCAAGAATTCGGGCAAACCTTGTCATTCGCAGTGTCGATCCCGGCTTTCTTGCAGGACTCAACAACGGCAGCCCGGCGATCCGCCAGAGCCTTTGCGGTCTCATACGAAACAACCTTCGCACTGGCCGCATCTCGTTCGCTTGTGACTGTTTTCAGGCTGGCTTCGAGTGCTGTTTTGTCAGCCTCCAAAGCAGAGACCTTCTTATTCAGTTCGATGAATTTGGCTTCAAAAGACTCACGCTGTTCCTTGAGTTGAGTCGCCAGAAGATCAACGGTTTCTACGGGCATCTGTTTATCTCCACCCGAGTCTTGCTCGGTAAATGACTTGGTTGTGGCGGGGTACAGAACCGCATCAACCGTGAAAACTGTTTCAACGGACTCCACAGAGGTCCGTCCTTTGTTGAAGCGATAAATCGCAGAATGCGAGAGTCCGACGTTCGGAACCTTGCCCTTGGCGAGACCAAGAAGAATTGCCCCCTTGGGGCAACCTTCTGTATGCAGATCTCCCCACGGCTTCCCGTTCACGAAGCGAGTGTTTCTGGCGTATGCCGCCAACTCTTCAAGGTCTCGCTGCTTAGCTGCCCCTTGTCGGTGATTCAAACAGACCGGCTTACCTTCATAGAGAGCCTGAACTTTGGCATCACTGCCAAACGCACTCGGAGGAATGTCGTATCCGTTCTTTGAAACATTTCCGCAGAGCGGAACATTCCTAATCACGCCAGTCGCTTCATCGACTTGGGACTCTGTAACCCAGCCGACATTGAAGTCTTCGGACTCGGTAATCGTTTCGCAGAAATCTGTCGGCATGAAAAAACCCTCGCGCCAATAAGCAACGAGGGTCTAGAATCCACTCAACTTGATTTCAGACAATTCCTTCTGCGGATCAGGCGACAGCGTGTCGCCTATAACACCAGTTTTTCCGACACTTCCGACTCACGGAATGCGTGCAGCACTCTCACTGAGCCATCAAGAATGAATCGCTTTAGACCACTGGCCATGATCTCGAATGCGGAATCGCGATCATCAACAAGGCACTTTGACAAGAACAGGACATCGCGAATTGTAAGCGGATTCTTCACACGCTCAATTAGACCTGTCGTCTGATTTCGCAACTGAACCCCAACCAGCAAACCGAGGTTCCCGAGTCTATTCGAGAGCTTCAGGTATTCGACAAGTTCTCTCAGTCGCATCCCGTCTTCAATGCGAGCCGAACGTGGCTGTTCGATTATCCCGAGTATCGTTTCAGCGGTGACTCGATCGACAGGTAGGACGTAATCCACATTTCGGCCATTAGTGTACGTCAGGATACAGCGATCAAACTCTGTAGTTTTAGACACTTCAATTCACCGGTTCGTTCAGATTGAAAGATCTCGCAGGTGCTCCATTCCTAAACTCCTGAAAATTACGAAACGTCACTTTCCCGCCCTTCCAGAGTTCGTATCGCTGAGGGCCAAGAATAGACCTTTGGTATGCGACAGATTGCTTCGAGAACCACTGAGGGAATGTTGTCGTGTCAATCGACTCCTGACCACGAATCTCAGGAATCAGAGAGCATTGGCAACGGACATGCGGAATGTCTGGAGCGGTGGAAAGTCCGTCAACAAAAGGAAACCATTGACCATTCAGGCCAGCGCAGACAGAGCAGGTATTCGGCTCTAAAACTGAATGCCATCGCACACCAGCGAAATACTTCGGATTTTTGCTGACATTCTTCTGAATGATCTTTGTGGCGATATCCGCTAACTGATTAGCGATCGTCGCATTGATCCCACCGATCGTAGAAAACGCACTACCTGATCCAATTGCCTTGCTCTGCAACTCCATAAGCATTGTCTGACGAGCAGAATTCGAAATTGTATACGATCCGGGGTCCATCTGAGATAAGGACGCGGCACCCATCAGGGATTGATACAACTGCTGAAACTGACGAGCCATGAAGTTCTCCCACTGCTGGCGCAGAGTGAAACCTTTCCATCGCCATTCAGTCAGCAGCAGGAACAACTCCGTTAAACTCAACAACTGCAAGGTATCGCCGATCTCTTCCAGAAGATTGTCTACATCCTCTTCTTCGTCTTCAGCTTCAAGAACCGACAAGACTCGATCCGACTCCTGTTTCTTCCGTATACCAGTCAGCAGGTAAGGGACTTGAGAATTGATATCACCTGCAACCCGCTGAAGCTGCCCAAAGAACCAATCTCTTATTTCCGCGATGGCCACCAATACGTCATTGGCGACCATCTTGGATGTCGTTTCAAATGGACCGGGATAGAGACCTGTAATCAGGTTCGTTTTGATCTTATAAATCGACGCATTGAAACGCTTCTGGACCTCACGCATCCAAGCCCGTTCCAGCATCGCAAGCTGAACATTCAGCTTTGTCACCCGATCAAAGATTCCCTGATTCGGATTCGTCATTGAGAAACCCCAGTCTGGTTATCCTTATGCTGAATCGGCTTGCCGTCACCTTGGTTCGTACCTGAACCTTGATTCGCACCTTGGTTAGCACCCTTCTGGTCGTTCGTCTGATTCATGGCTGTAACGTCGCCCTGCGGACCAATCAACTGATTCTCCATGTCCTGCTGGATCTCTTCCTCCATCTGATCGGGATCAACCATCAGGCGACGAGAAAACTCCTGCCTTGAAATTGCACTGGCCATGCGAGCGATATTCAATGCCTGAGCTTCTTTCAAGATGTCACGAGTTACTATCGACGGCCACTGGATGTCAGTCTGAAACTCATCCCAAATTGACTTGGAAATCTTCCCGCTCTCACTAGCAACCTCCATCACCCAGTCGAAGATTTCTGACAACTCGTAAGAGAAGAAACCCCTCTCATCGTCGATCATCAGAATAATCGGCGACTCCTGAACAAGATTCCCGGAGAGACTTGAGTCTCCCGCATCACCAGAAATCAGATAGTAGGGAAACCCTGTCGATACCGAGACCTGCAACATCAGCAACTTTGCCAACGGTGAGGCATCCGAAAAATTACTGTTTGGCTGGAGGAATTCAATCTCAACACCATCGCTGGTATTCAGAATCGAACCACCGAGAATCTTCTCTCTTCGATTGTCACCTGTCGCCAACGATCCATTGGGCGATGACGATGAATGATCGAGGTGCCGACGCACTTGATTTTGTCCGCCACGGATCTTTCTCTGCATCACAAGAGACGCCTGTTGCATACGATGCTTCAGTTCGATCTCAAGTAAACCTGAGAACTTGTAGATCCACCGAATAACAGGCAAGTACCGACTTGTTCCTCGCTTCTCGTTCACATCGCAATCAATTTTTGAGTGAAAGATGTCGTCGGCTGGAATATCAGCCAACTGTGATCCGTCAATAAGATTGACGTGCCTGTAAATCAGAGGTGTAACAACGTCGTTCGGATCAGTGATAATCCCGTGATTATGAGGATCATTCACATCCTTCACGGCCTCTGGGTCTACGAATCGCACTTTCGGAGGCCACTCACGAGTCGAAAACTTGCGAGTAAACTGCTCGCCATCCCGCCAGCACCTGAGACCAAACTCCTTCACCGTCCATTGCCGATAATTCTCTGCAACGAACTCATTCCAGAGTCGCTTGGCGCGAAGCATCTCCTTCTTCTGCGAACTACTCGCACGCTCAGAAGGATCAAGGAGTTTCAGTCCGATTGCAAAATCTCGCCCAAACGTAAAACTCTGGTAATAACGGAGTGAACTCTTCACGTTAGGCTGAAGGCGAGCCAATTGACGGATTTTCGCGACAACCTTCTCTCGCCCTTCAGGAGTTTGGTATCTATCAACAGTGTCGACGCCAGTCTTTCTCCAATCCCCTTCGTCTGGATCATCCTCAACAGGGATGTTGTATGCTTCCGCCACATACCGGATATGCTCATCGGTCAGAAATTGCTCAGACGCAATAGGAGAACTGTCGAATTGACCACGATGTTTACGACCTCTACGGACCATTATTCAAATCTCCCAAGAGAGGAATTCACTTTACCGATGGCTGAAACACCTTCGGAACACCGGCGTTCGAGGGAGGCGAAACTCGCTCGGGAGCCATGTCGCATACACGCGGAATATACATACCGCTTCGCTCCAGCTTGTCGAGGCCAAGCCCTTTGTAGGCTTTGAGCCAAACATCGCCCATCGAACGAGGCATTGTGGATATGGAAACCCCGTTGATGGATACAGGAACAGCAAATCTGACGGCACGGTGACGCCAATCTGTCACGAATGTCTCGATTATGAACCGGCACATCGCCTCTCGGCTGAAATCCTTATGAACGCGGCGATCCCTGAATCGAGACGGGACTGTCGAGAACCATCTCGTGGGATCTGCCTTTTTCCAGTCAGATTCTGCCGCTTCTTTTTCAGCTTTTTCGAGAGCGGCACGTAGCTTTTCCAGCTTCTTTGGCGTTGCGTCATTTGTACATTCGTCGAAGTAGATCTCCTGATAGTCCGTCTCGAATGCCTTCATATCGAACGTGTAATACAGATTCATCATCTCTCTGGCGGCTTTCTCTTTCGCCAGTTCAAGCTGATCTGTCGGGAGCGATGTCTTTCGGCACACCTCAACAAAAGATTGTCGAAGACCACCAAGAACTTTCGGACGCTCCTCCTTCTTCCACATCCGGGACATGATCCGCAGCATCCATGATTGAATCTCATCCAGAAGGGCCATCCCGTCAGGAGGCAACGACGTAATCGCCGCAATCTGATCCCGCAACGTGCGAATACGCCCGTCGATTTCAAGGTATTTCGTGTAGGCGAAAACCCCCGCAAGATCTTTGTTGAGACACCCAAACTCAGACTGGTCATACCCCGGATACTGAATAGCCATTAACAACCCCCTGATTAAAGACGCATGGCAAATGGATTCGAGGATGAACTGGTTTCGATGTCCCATTCCCCAAATCCACCAGAAAGCCGAATCAAATGAAGGCAACCCGCCCCCAAAGCAAATGCCCGATCGTCATGATGAAATCCGTCCTGTAAATGGTCGAACCGCCACTTACGACCGTTCTGGTACGGAATCACAACGAGAGAAGCCAACTCATGAACCAGATCGTCGTTCTCTTCAGGTGGGTTCTCGGGAAGACCACAACCGGGATACCACTCGATATACTGATTCACGATCAACTGACGCAGTACGAGACCTAATTCATAGTTCCCGTTTCCGCTTCCGAAGTCGAAGTACGTTATGTCGTACCCTTCGTCGATTAAACGCTGCGCGACCCCCAAGAGTTGATACTTGTCCAACACGAAAATGACGTTGTAGTATCGCTCGACCATGTTGCGCATCCAGTTCTCAACCCACTCAACCCGCGTGGGAATCTCTGGAGTCGGAACAATCACGTCCATTCGATCGACTATGATCTTGCGATCCTCTTCATGAAGAACGACGCCGACCGTATAGTCTTTCTTCTCGGCGAAATCCAACGAAGCCACATACGGAGGAGTTCCGTGAAATGGAGCGCCTTGAGTCATGATCCGCGATGGATTTACACAGGCTTTAGCCTCATCCATCGTGACAAACTCGCCGCCCGTCTCCTGCCACTTGTTCATCCAGAGTCGCTCAAACTCCAGTCGCGGCAACATTCGACGTTGTTCGTCGATATCCTCTTTCGTGATCCATGATGCTTGCGGACCATCCAATAGTGATGCGTGCCACCTTGGATCAATGCGAGCTTCGTCCATCACCTTGAATCGCCAGTCTCGACCAGCACCAGCATTACAGAGGACGATCAGCATCCCCTTCTTTGCCCGCTTGGTGAACGACGAGAACACAGAAGACCAAAACTTCTGTTGAGACCAGTGAGTGAACTCGTCTGCCAGCACAAAATCGGGAGTCAGTCCATACGACGAATTTGTGTCGCTGGAGATGATCGACATATGGGCCTTGTTTAGCTTGTTGATGATCTCCCAGTTCTTGAATTGGATGATCTCACGAATCCAAGGATTATCGTCGGCCAGCTTCTCCATAGCGTCCCTGACGAGTGCGGCTTGTTCCTTATCCTCGGCAGCAGCTACGCCGAATAACGGACGCTGAGCAGCCAGCAGAAGCCACATAACAGACGTAGCGGTGTCCCCTGTTTTTGAGTGACCACGTGGACGCATTCGAAAAAATCGCTGCCATTTCGGCTTCGTTTCGTCACGCCCCGACAGCCACAGGAGGCAGGGGTCCATCGCTTCAAAATCCTTGCGTTGCCACGGCTCCATCACATCGCCGAACCTTTGTGGGCCTGATCCAGTCGCATCGATCATCAGGTTTTCCCTGAAGACCATCGGACGCCTCAGCATCAACTCCAGTTCGACGGCATCGGGAGATACCATCAGTCGGTCTTGCCCCCAGTCAGCCGTGAGGCCACCTCATCATCAATCACAGGAATCGTGTTTCCATATCGATCCTGATTGATGACTACGCCGTCCGCAGTCATCTTCCGCTTCTGGATCTTCAGGAGCAGTTCATCATCGGTCAGCGAGGCTAATTCGCCATCACCTAGACTCTTAATCACCTCCGTCTTTGCCGCCCACTCAGCCGCTTTCGTCCCCGCCTTTACAGCCTTGCGGACACCCTCTCGAACGGCTTTCTCTTCCGTGGTCAGCTTCTTGGGACCACGCTTCGGCTTCGTTGTTATTGTTCCCGAAGGAGCCTTGTACTTCGCCTTATGACGAAACGTCATCTGATTGATTTCCCGCTGGGCATCAAGAGCCAGCGACAGATTCTTCTCAGTAATCGCCTGTTGGAAAATCAGGTCCAGTCTGGCCAAGGCTACCAATTCCGATGACATCGAATTCAGTAGATAGGCCACGATTTTCCCGGAAAGTCGCCCCACCTCTCCCTTCACTGTCCACGCAGCCTGAGAAAGCTGAAGATTGAACTCCTTCGCATAAGATCTGGTCAGTTTCGAGTAATCCCACCCGTAAACCAGCCTTTCCCGAATCCAGCGATAATGCTCCCGAGGCCGGGAAACAAGCTGATTCGTCATGTCGTGATAACTCGGAAGATCCTCCATGAGCTTGTCGTAATTGTCGATATGTTCGATCGAATCGCAGCCAGAACTCACTACTACTCCCCCCGGAAATTCAAGCCATTCACTACACCTGACTGAAATAATCACGCTTTTGCAAATGAATGTCAATAGCAATTACAAAACGCATGTATTTACGAACAACCCCCGACATAACGCAACCGGGATCGATGGGGTAGTGGTGTTTACTGTGATCGCAAAAGGGAAAGCTATGTCTCGAATCTTAGGTGTTATCCCGGCCCGTCTGGAATCAACCCGGTTGCCGAGGAAACTGCTGCTCGCAGAGACCGGAAAACCGCTGATTGCCCACACAATCGAGCAGGCCCAGAAGTCGCACCTGCTCGACGAAGTGATCGTTGCCACTGGCGACCAAGAAATCGCAGATGCTTGTAAGGGGTATTGTCGGGTAGTTCGTACAGAAGATAATCACCAAAACGGGACGAGCCGAATCGCTGAAGCCGTTCGCCTAGAAAACCGTCGATGCGTTGCGGGGCGACCTGACGTTGTCGTGAACATACAGGGAGACGAGCCTGAGATTAGCCCGAGAAGCATCGACAGGCTTGTCTCGCACATGCTGGACGAAAGGCCACGAGTCGCCACTCTAGCGACATCGGCTCGCAATGCTGGCGATCTCGGATCTGTCGACAGGGTAAAGGTCGTCATCACGCATAACCGTGAGGCGATGATGTTCTCTCGCGGTTTGATCCCATTCCCGCTCGGAACAGCGATCGACGAAGAGGTGTTGTCGTTGCAGTACCCGCACAACCCCATGTTGATTCACATCGGTGTCTACGCATACACTCCCTTTGTGTTGCAGGAGTTCGTAAAACACAAGCAGTCAACACTGGAAAAAGCTGAACGACTCGAACAACTTCGATTCCTACAGAATGGCGAAGAGATCAAGGTTGTCATTGTCCCAGAGTCACATTCAGGGATCGACACAGCGGAGGATTACATGGATTTTGTGCGTCGATTCAAAAAGCAGTAGCCCACTCAGGCCATGTCTTTTCGGTAATCACCTCTTCTTGGCGTAACAGCTTCACGAGCCGGGCAAGTTCATGCCGAAGTGCTTTAACGCTTAGCTGCACCTGATGGTGTTCACTCCTCAACGGCATGAATTCCATCCGATAGAACTCCTCTTGGTAGGCGATGTTTCTTCGTCGCTCCTCGCCAGCTTTCTCGGCGATGTTGCGGACGATGAAAGAGAACTGCCCCGAAATCTCGTCCGCCTTACCACGAGTCTGTTCCATTGAGGCTTGCAGATCGTTGTACATCTTCTTGAGTCCGTCAAACCGCTCTTCGTCCGTCTGATCCCACCCGATACTGACCCCCGTTACTCCTTCAACTACCAATTTCGTGTAAGGGAGCGTGACGAACAGATTCACGAACAAATTCACGAAAAACACGAACCCAAACGCCAGAATCCACAGCCTTTTCATCAGGTCACTTCCGTTAAGCAGGATGATTCTCACTCACTGAGTCCAGTGTATACCCGCGGGCTTGTGCGGCACGAAAGGCGATGTTGTCTGCAATGATCGTCATTGCCGTACAACTTGCCGATGGAATCACATGATACGGCTCAGCTTCGCACACGAATCCCAAATTAACCAAGATGTCTGCCACTAGACCAATTGGACTAATAGGACAACACGTAACAGCGATCAGGCTTACTCCGCTATCTCGTATAGCTGGAATCAACCGCACTAATTCAGATGTAGACCCACTCTTCGAGAAGCAGATCACCATATCTCCATCGCGAAACCTTCCAATTCCTCCATGTGCCGCCTCAACTGGATCGAGATACATGGACCGAAATCCAAGGTTGCTCAGAACCGAGGCCATCCGCATGGCAACAAACGAAGATTTGCCAACACCAGTCGTATAAACATATTCATAGGTGTTAGCGACAAAACTAGCTGCTTCACACACGGATGAATGACATTGGTCATTGTTAATCAAATGCAACTGACGAAGAATACTATCGAAATAACCATCGCTCATCAATCACTACTCCACGATTTTTATTAAAATGCGTCTCTCGCCAGAAAGCATACTAACGAGAGACGATCTCTTCCCACACATGGCGGGCGAGCCTTTACTCGTCATACTTCAGCAAGAACTGCGGATTGATAGCCTTGAAACTAAATCTTCCGCCGCACTTCTGCTCATACAGATTCTCAACTGGACGGATAACAATCCCTTCGCGATGGACATCTGGGTTGACGATGCTTTTCCCGACAGCCATCTCAACAATATCATCGACCGAATGGTCGAGAATGAACCGGCCAAGACAGGGAACCCTGCGAAACCCAACGTCAGCAGCAGCAACTAATGGCATCAACTCATCAGTACGAAGATCGATCAGGTTGAAAACGAACAGCGTCCGTTCTTTCAGTCGATACTTATTCCCCTGAATGCCGGGGCCAATAACTTCGCCTTGAATAGCCACGTCAAAACCAAAAGACTCCAGCTTTTCGCGAACACCCAGTCGCCGAGCGACCTCAGCGAGCATTCCAGATTCGTCAGACTCATCAAGCTGGAAGTTTCGTGAGCAAATACCAAACTCGCCACCTCGATAGAACGCCGTAAACGATGTCCCATCCAACTTCTCAGTGAATGAGAACTCTTTGCCGCGATGCCGCTCCAGAAGATGGCCGATATTCTGAACACGGATTTCGTCAGTCTTTGTCAGGAAGCCCGGAAAATTACCCTTCTGGTTGCCACCGATGTAACCACCCTCGTCTGGAAGCTCAAACTTAATCACTCCCAGAAGACCAGTTACATCGTCACCCTCAGAAACGCCTGTTCCGTCAGGAAGGATCGACAGAGGAAACACGATCCCTTGCGAAATCTGCCCACGAAGGCGAATCGTCTTTACGCGAAAACCAGCCGGTCGTCCCGAAGTCGCCTCACGGAAACACCGCCCACGTAAAAACTCAAACTCTTCTCGCACAGGCAAGAACGAATCGACCTCGCAATAAACCACAGTGTCGCCAACCCGATAATCGCCCTTATTGACGACTACCCACCACCCCAAAACGCGAATCCGCTCGATCGCATCCGCCCCTTCGATTGGCTCTACGGCATTCACAACCTGCACACTAGCCAACTTACGAAGCGAACCTGTTTGACACTCTGCAACACCCATGATTTTCTCCAAAACCTTTCTCTCGCGCTCAATGAATAGCTTTCTTATTCCCTCTTGGACCTTGCGGCGACCCTCTTCTTTCTCCTCTTCTGTGTAATCGAGAATCGGCCAGCCTTTTGGAAGGCGAAAATAACAAGCAACCATCACTAACCCCCCTGTTTCATAGAAAAACGAATGGGTAGCCAGTCGTCACTGGCGGGCGAATCACCGGGTTTCCCAGAAAAACACCCACGTCCCCATTCGTCGCCGAGCTACCATCGCGGGAAGCGACAGTGAACACCCGGACTTCACCGGTCAGGGATTTACAGATCCACAGGTATGCGCATACCTATTTCCCGGCACTCTTGCCCCTTACGGGGAACCCTCTTTCTAAATCCGACGACAGGAGTTGAACCTGCAACCACGGCTTTACAAAAGCCACGCTCTGCCAATTGAGCTACGCCGGAACAAAACTCAATCCACCGGAATGTCGTTGACACTCACGAGACGCCACGCGCCGCCGTCTCCATAATCGTCATACCGAAACCGACGATCCTCCCCCAGACGCACCCACTCCAACCAGAACCACTTGCGACTCGTCCTGATCGGCAACCACGCAAACACTCTTCGAATCCGCACATCCCGACACGTAAACCACTTGCCCATAACAGTCACCACCTCAGTTACCACGAATCCACTTCGACAAGAACACCTCATTTGCAGGCAACAAGCGACAAGGCTGATCTTCAATCAGATCGCACATCAGCGACTTACCCTCAATGAACTGCACACACACGCAGTCATCGATCATGTTGGCCAGAACTTCCATACCAAGCTCGTTGTCAAACATCATGAACCATCGGCCAGCAGGAACATCACCGGCACGAACATACGACGACAGATCAGCATTAACAGACAGACCCTTCTGCGGCCTCAGAGAGTTACCGGAAACCGACTCACTCATCACCGGCCAATTCCGGGGAACCTCAACCCGATCACACTTCCTATCAAGAAATCGAATCGACTGAGGCTCAATCTCTCGACACTCCATCGAATCCATCGGAACACCAAACACCTGAGCGAACATGTCTGGAGAACCACAGGATGTCAGGACCATCACGCAGTTATTCGACCCATACCAACGCATCTTCCCACTCAAGCGATCGAGTCGCGGAGGCTCAATTCCGCGAAATATCGTGTACGCCATGTCGGAATCGGTCGTCAAATACCACCGAATCACCAGACCAGAAGTCGAACGCAAATTACCCAACGACATCACTATCTCCCCCTGTAAACAAAACTCAGAACTTCCTGACAATCGACTCCTCAGTCATCTTCCGAGAAGCGTCAATCGACTCACGCACAGAATCACGAATCAGCTTCTCGTGACAGTCTCGACAGCGAAAATAATCCTTCACTCCAGTCGGATACAGATCGTCCGTCTTCTTCTCGCAGTCACAGCATTGCTTCGTCATGGATACATCGGCCTCGCAATGTCGTAAGCCTTCAATCCCATAATCATCCAGAGCAATAACTCGGGATCATCGGCAACACGAGATTCAAACCGCTCCATCGACTCCCTATGCCAACGAAACGTCAAGAACAAACGCCACCGCCAATAGTCCCACCCGTCATTACGCACAATCCACAGCCCCTTCCTCGACAAGCTCCGAAGACAAGCAGCAATCACTGGTCGGAGACGGATGAACACCCCACCGCACATTCATCTTGTCATCCACCCAGAAACCAACCTCATCATCAATCATTTCCAGACGACACTGAGCATCAAGCAGTGACACACGGAGCCGATCAATATCGCCTTGGACCGACGACAGCATCGGCCTCAACTGGCTTATCTCGCTATGCCTACTGGAAAGCTGGCACCGAAGACCCTTCTCCACGTCATAAGCTCGATCCAACGAGCTTCGCAGATGAACATTTCTGTCCTTCAAAACCACACACACCAACGCCTGAAACGCAATCAGTATCAACAAGACAACCGACATTCATCACCACCCCCTCTCTACAATCACCGACTCACTTGCGACGAAACCATCGCTCTGTCCGTTCCCCAAAGAGAACTATCAGGTAAATCAAACAAACCACAAAAAGAGGGAGTAACTGCCAAACCACAATTAACCCCGCCGCAAACCAGAACACGTCCCACCACGTTAAATCACCCATCACACAACCTCTTTAATGTTTCTCAATCACAACGAACCCGTAATCACTGGGTTAGTTGCGGTCATCGTCCGTTCACGGACATCCGCGAAATCGCAGCCCGACAAGATCATTCCGTCAACAAACATCGTTTCAAGAAGACCAGTTGCCTCAAGCTCTGGAGTCACTCGATCCAGCGTCTTAAATCCGTCACCGGTATGGACGAGCGAAAGTAGTCCCTTGTGAGACTTCTTGCCGGGATCGGTCACAGGATCTTTTTCGATCTCACGGCACTCACCATTGACCTCGACGTAAGTTGCCTTGATTGCAAATCCTAATGTGTCACGAGAGTGATTACGCAGAATCCCACCAACGCCAATAACCAGATTGGACGCCGCATAACCCATCGTCTTTAACCGGTGCAGAATCCACTCATACCGTTCGAGATACATCCCGTCTCCGTAGATCAACCCGACCTTCGGGTTCAGGACTTTGTAACCTTTCTCGTTGACAGAATGCCCAAACATCTGGTCGAGCAGCCGAATGCAGCCGAACCATGCGGGACTCCCCTCTTCTTCCTCAGGGTCACCACAGATCACAAGCTCGGGATCACCGCTGTCAGGACGGAACACAACCTTGCCGTCACGAGAGAGGATCTCCTCTTTCAACTCAGCACAGAACTTCGTCAGTACGTTGTAAACATCGAATGTGTCAGAGACGATGGAGACAATTCCTGTCGGATTTACTTTTAACATGTGCCGAAACGCATCAATCTCACCTTCACGACCAAACGAACACATCACCGAATGCTCAGACGCTGGAACGCTTGCCATCAACGCAGAATCTGCATCCCACCCGTAATAATCCTTCACGAATCGATAAGCTGGAACCGTGTCGCTTCCAGTGAAGTTCACCAAATGAGCAGCACCTGAGATTGCACCGCCCTCATCAGTCCCGTCTCCGCGATAGCCAAAGTCGTGAACCATGAACGGAATCAGACTCATTTCTGAATGATCGACGGTTTCCAAGAAGTACGTATGTACCAAGTCTCTGTACGCCAGACTGTGAGTTGCGACAGTACAGGGATACCAAACCTTGAGCAGAAGACTCTCGACGAAGCCAACGCACCAGTAAAACTCCGGCAGCGTATTCGTGATGGTCATCAGCACATTCCGCACATCAACGACAGTTCCCTCGGGAACAGCTTTTATCTTCAGCGGCCAAAAGCCCAACTTACAGAGTGCCCGAATCCTCTCTTCAACTTCTGGACTGTTACTCCCCAGAATCGCCTTGCGAACCTCAAGGAACTCCTCACCCATCTCGGGCGTCAGCGGCTTCGACAGATACTCCATGAGGTAGTATTGCAGCCCGAAGAACAGCACCCTGTCAAAACTCTTGTTGCTTCGAGCCACGAGGTACGAATAAACCTTCGTTGTACCCGGAGCGTACAACTCCATATGCCCCATCTTGTAAACGTCGGTCTTCAATAACGGATTCTGATTCATTTCACTCTCCGTAAATTTCATAACGAGTAACGATTGAATCCATCCAAACAGGATTCAGTGAGTCGGTGCATAGAACGCGATCAAAAATCAACCGCAGATCACCGAAACCCTTTGAAAAGATCCCATGAGTAACGACCAGCGTCTTTGGGCCAGAATTCCGATTGTTAATCTCCATAGCCACAGCCATGAACGTAGCCCCGCCATCGCAAATGTCGTCAACAATCACGACTGGCCTGCGATCGAAGTCTTCCACAGGAATAGAAATCCGGGTAATCTCACCCGTCTGCACATCCCTGTCTTTCGAGCAGCAAACAACATCTTCAAGGCCACATACTTGTGCAAACTTCATCGCTCGCTTCTGAGCACCAGCATCAGGACAAACAACAACAGGCTGCACTCCGCGAAAATCCAAGACCTCGCCGCACCATCGATAAAACCCATCGAGAGGAATCACCTCGACTCTCTTCAGTAACGCTGGAAGTACATCGCTATGAGGATCAAGAATCTCCACCTTCTTGAAGTTCAACCCGTTAATGATCGGGCAGATCACATCCTTCAGATAGTTCGTCGTCCCCTCACCAAAACTCCGATCACTCCGGGCACCAAGAAAATACGGAACCCGCAAAGAGACAGACTTTGCCTTTGCCGACCTCACCGCAGAAGCCACACAGGCAATATCCTGTACAGCCCCAAAGCCACTCATTCGAGAACAAATCGTCACATCGCATCCACTCAGGCACCCATCAACGACAGCACTCGCCTGTCCGTCTGGATAGCGGATCAACCTGACTGAAGCCCCACCCCCAATCCCATCGCAAATCCAAGGATCATCACTTTGCAATCGACACCCCCTTTCCACAAAAAACTCATCGCCATATACCAATCAGCCTCAATTGCGTTTAATTAAGCGACAGCGTGTCGCCCAATTGCGGATAACCTTGACCAATACATAAAACATGGCACTATGGACGCACATTGATTGCGGTGCCGGGGGGACGCTCAAGCAATGAGGATTCGTGTGGTTTTCTCCGAGCACAGCCCCCAATACGGGCAAAACATCAACCGCATCATGCAGGTCCAGTCTCATCGGGCAAACATGGCCCCAGTCCACTAAGGACAAAGGCGAGGATGACGGTCTCCTGATACTTGTGTCGCAGGATCAACCCGACTCGCGATGACAGCCTAAAAGGTTCAACTGGCCCATGGAGTGGCGACGAACATACGGCTTAACCACCGTCACTGTCCCGCTGGCAAATACAATCCATATATTGTATTTCATCGGTGAGGAGTCACTAGCCAGTGTTGCAACCGAGGCATTTAACAAACAAAATGCCAAATCGCGGGGAGAGGGGACTAGCTAACTGCGCACCAATAACACCCACAATAACACCCGCACACCACCCTCATCTTACAAATAACACCACACCCCCACCCCACCTCACACCCACTCACAATCCACCAAAACCACCCCAGTTTCACCCCAAACCCACACCCCTCTACCACCAAATCACCACCAAATCACCACCAAATCACCACCAAAACCCACCCCCCAGACCCCACAAAACCACCAGTGATCACCACAAAACACCCCCAAACCCACCCACCCCACACCTGTAGCCGTAACTACATGGTAATAAACAACTAATGTAGGCAGATGTAAACCGGGGCACGGGCGAGCGACTTTACCCGATCTGGATGGGAAACCACGGAAAGCCACGTGGGGGTGCGGACACAAGCCGTTGACATCACTGGGATTGCGGATTGTGCGTTGTCAATGACTGTCCGGTTGTTGACAAAATAACGATAGCCAATAGGGGCGAGAGACCACGATACCAGCAAGACTGAGTGTAGTCAGATTGATTACAGAGAACTGTAGTCATAGTTGAGACATCTAACTGTAGCCAGACTGATGACACTTTGGGGTAAAATCTAAAATTCCCCCTCCTCTCCCCCATACCATAAGTTACTACAGAATCGACCATGCTACGATCGACTCCCGGAGTGTAGTCTATCACTATCGGTCGGAACGGAATACCTTTTATCACTAATGAAACAATGGTATCCAGACGGATGTTAGGCTACTGGCCTTGGTTGCTGGCGAGTATTTTGAAATATATTGTGATTATTTGAGAAAATAATGGAATAATCTGTTGACTTAGTCGATCATATGAGTATAATACACGTGTCGCCTACGAAATGGCGGGAATGAATGAAACCGGAATAGTCCCCAATGGGGATGGAAGGAAGAGCAAAATGAGAATTACCGACGAAATGTTGCGAGAGTTTGTTGTGATAACAACTCGGGATAAATCTGGACGGCATTTCACGGAGTGGGCGCGCCACTGGGAGGAGTTGGAGGAAGCTGGATTGATTGTAGTCACTCGTCCTATCCATCAGCCGAGTGGTCTCCTGTATTCCGAAGAACATTGGTCCGTCGAGACAACCGAATTGGGACAAGAGTATATTGACACTCACGATATGGGGGAGTACCTGCCGGAATAATCCTGTATCCCAATTGTCCAGTTCGTTTAACCACCAATGGGGAGGAGAATCGAATGTCGAAATTGTCCGATAAATACCGTCCGAAGAGTCTGTCTGAAATCACAGGTCAACCGATGGCGCATGCCGTGTTATTCGGTTGGTTGCAAGAGCCATTTGGATCATGTTGGTTGTTGCGTGGCGCTCCGGGAACTGGCAAGACGTCAACGGCTCTTGCGGTTGCTGAGGAATTAGGTTGTTCGGAGTCTTGCAGAATTGTCCCTTGTTCTGACCTTGGAGTGGATAAAGCAAGAGAACTGGTTCGCGCTTTGGCGTTGTCTCCAATGTTTGGCGCCGGTCGATGGAATGTTTTGATTCTCGAAGAGCTAGAGCGATTGTCGCCCGCTTGCCAGCAATATCTTAAAGTGGCGCTGGAGTCTCTCCCGAGTCGCGCGATTGTCATCGCCACTAGTAACGATACAACGATACTGGATTGTGCGCTTGTTCAGAGATTTACAGTTCTGGACTATTCGCATGGCGCGGATTTTGCGAAATCTGCTAATTTGCGAGTGGCGCAAGTCTGGATGGAAGAGACCGACGGTAGACCGTTGCCATCTGGTTTCGAGACATGGGGAGTAGACAGTTCCGGCGCGTTTAGTTTGCGACTGGCATACGATCGGTTGCAGCAGAATCTATTGATGATCCGCGCTGGAGTCGCGTTACCAGTGGCGCCGAAATCAACTCCGAAATCGTTCGTTATTGGAGGGAGGTAACATCATGGGGATGATCCGCCTAGGCAAAGTTTATCACGTTATTCGTTGTGATTGTTGCGGGAAATTTCCCTTGTCTCATACTGTCGAATTCAGAAATAAGCATGGGGAATCCCTGTTTCTTGGTTCAACGTGCGCTATTCAATTTGAGGCCGGGATCATGGGGAAGCCGATTGTCAAGCAACCGAAGAGCGCGAAGAATCAATTGAGTCTACTGTAACCCCATATTGGGGAGAGAATCAGGAGTTTTACTATGATCGTTCACGATATCATTCAGGTAGTGTCACCTAGTGCTAAATCATCGATTCCTCCCGGAGAATACTGGGTGGAATCCTACGACGAATTGCGAATTTCGGAACAGCGTGCGCAAATGTACAATCGATTTGCTTCTGAAGGATTCTGTTATTCTGTTGAATCGATCGAAGAATTGGCGGAAAATCGTAAACTGCCGAGGAAATAACTAACCCCACCCTTACCCTACGTTCAATCTGGAGAAAGACATAATGGAAACGACAAAGAAGGAATTGACGCAAGGAGAGTTTGTCGAACAAGCGGAAACTCTTGACCCCCAAATTGACGATGAGAAAGAGTAAGACCACCCCCGTTTATTCGCAAACCAAAACAAAAGGAAAAGGAAAAGAAAAATGGCATATGACACCCCAAAAGCGGCGCACCTATTCGCCGAAATAGGCGGAAAGAGTGAAGAACATCGCCAAAGACTATTGTCGGCAAAATGGACCGTTGCGCGTCACTTGCAGGCGAATGGCGTATTGAATCTATTGAATGAATCAGACCGGCGCAAAGCTAAAACTCTGCTACGAACGCTTCCGCCCGAAATGACAAACTACGGCCAAATAGATTTCTATCTCACTGAATACCAATCGGCAGACTCCGAGTTGACATCGAGCTAGCCAATCCCACAGAACAAACCCCAGGCGTCCCAAATAGGGACGAGAGTAACCCTATCCCCCTAACCCGATCCTATGGACGGAAGGAAGGACATTATGGCCGAGAAACGGAAGTTATTCCACATCTGCTACGAACTCGATGAATCCTACAACTCGTGGGAACACCCAGCCTACACGCTAGACGAAGTTGTCGCCCATGCCGCGAACGAGATCGAGGGGACCAGCGTAATTGCAACGATCCGCCACGACGGAACCTATCTGGCCGAGGTACGCCACGGAGACGGAACTCGAAACGACTTCAGTAGCTCCGATATCGTAGTCGAACGCTATGACCAAGGAGAGATACAGACCTACGCCCTACGAGAACATCGCCCAGACTTCACCTACACAACCAACTAACCCCCGCACCGTTACCCAACTCCATCAATTCCTAATCGGAAAGAGAGAACACAATGAATCGTAAAATGTTAAACATCTTCATGGCAATCATTATCGAAACGCTTGACGAGGTACAAGGAGACTGCGCCGAGAGTACTATCTACCTTGCACTGGGGAGCGATATTCACGCATACCATGATGTTAAGGCGATACTAGTTGGAGCCGGGATTGTCAACGTCACGCAATCCAACCGAGTGAGCTTGACCGCCAAGGGAAAAGCACTGGCCGGAAAGATCAGAGAGGCGAAAGCAGCCACAGCGTAACTGCACCAGAACCAATAGGGGGAAGGGACTTCCTTCCCCCTGCATTCCGAACGTATCCCAATTCCTAACAATGCCCACAGAGGCAGGAGAGTAAGAAATGAACGAAGAAAGAGAGATTTTAGGCACCGCCACCTATTGCCCCGAGGATAATAAACTCCGATTCACTGCATTCGAGAGACTTTCCCCAGAAGTCTATTCCCGATTCAAAACGAATGGATTCAAATGGGCACCAAAACAGGGGATTTTCGTATGCCCCAGATGGACACCGAGCGCAGAAGACTTGCTGCTCGAATACTGCGAAGAGATCGCAGACGAGGACTACAGCCCGGAGGAGAGAGCGGCAGACCGAGCCGAACGGTATTCAGGATATCGTGAGAAACGCAGAGGCGAGGCTGGAGACTACGCCGACACTTACGAGGCCGGCCCAACAGCATTCGGAAACCAGAACAAAGCCCGAGCAGAGAGACAGGCAGCACGGCACGATCGCAGCCGGACGAAATCGGTGTGCCAATGGGGTAAGGCTGAATACTGGCAATCACGAACGAAGAGAGTTATTTCGCAGGCCTTACACAAATCATCGGCACCCGTCCGCCGCTCCCGTATCCTACGCCTAGAGGCTGAACAGCGTAAGCACCTGAAGGAGATCGAACAGGCCCGAACTCGTTGGGGACTCTGGAAGAAAATCGCAGACCAACCCGACCCGGAACAGGCGACGAAATGGGCAATTGCACTTTCTGGGAACTCCACAGGCTGGACAGAATACCAGCACCCAAGGAACCCGGAACGTGAATCTTCACTGTGGAGTCTATTGACTCAAGAGGAAGACCCGATAACAGGTCACGAAGCAGCCGCCCTATATTTTGGCAAACGAGAGAAAGAACCAGGATCGGAGGGAACCTACGCTTACCGCTGGACGATGCACTACGATCTACGCTTGACGTACGAAAATGCCATGTTGGAAAACGAGGGAGGGAAAGCCTCTGAGATTGAAATGGTAGTGGGAGGATTTACCAAGTACGGACAGATTTTCAAAATCAACAAGTCACCAACCACCGGAAAGATTGTCTCCCTGCAAGTCTACGGACTGAAGGGGAAGAGTTACTACTACGACAGGGAGAGAGTTCCGGGACTACTGACAATCAACATTCAGCGTAAGGGGGACGATATCGGATATAGAGCACCAACCCCAGAGGAACTTGAGGCTTTCCACGCCGCCCGTAAAGCAGAGAAAGCAGAGGCGAAGAAGACCACGCCGAAGGCCCCTAGCCTTATCAATCCCACAGATGAAGACGCGCAGAGACTTCAGGATATCTGGAATAGAAAATCAGCAGAACTGTACGCCAAGCACTGTAGCTACGGCAGAGGGTACGAGCCTACGCAGGTTAAGCGGATGACGCAGGCGCAGTATTCCGAGCGATCAAAGGGAACCTACTCGCATTGCGAGGCAATTAACCTTTGTTCAGACGGAACGAAACCAGAGATGCACTACGGCGAAGAGGTGAAAGACGATTCCCGCCCCATCGTCTGCAAGGTTAGGCGCCGTTTTTCTGGCGGAAACTTCTCCCACCAAGCACACGCCGTTATCGTAATCACGGACAAACCGCAGAAACCACTACCGATCCACTGGGGGAGCACGGAAAACGCAACAGCAGAGACATTCACCCCGTTGAGTAATTGAGCCGAAATCCCCCGCAAGGGGGATCGTAGCCGGAATAGCCTACGGCACCTGATGAGGCAGGCTAACACAAAAACCGAGGGGAAGAAATGACGCTACAGAACTCAAGACAATCAGGACGCTTGCGACTACGGCACCTGATGGAGCACACGGAAGCAGTAGCCGAGGAAATGGCCGACGAACGTACCCGATTCAACGCACTGGCTGAACCGGGATCATCCCCCAGAGTTGTCTCATCGTTCAACCTATTCCAGACACCGCCGCAGCTTGCCGACACTCTGGCGAGTATGTTCAACCGATTCGGCAGAACGCTGGAGCCGTCGGCAGGACTCGGAAGACTGTACCAGGCTATCAGACGAATCGATTCCAGTTCCGAAATCGTCATGGTCGAACAATCTGCGGATTGCTGCCGAGAACTTTACGAGACAACCGAAGGAGATCAAAACGCAAAGCTAATACAGGGAGATTTCCTTGAGCAGACATCGGAGAAACTTGGCCTATTCGATTCAATTATCATGAATCCCCCATTCAAAAACGGAACAGACATCAAGCATATCGAGCACGCCGCCGCATTGCTGGCGGAAGGGGGAAGGCTAGTATCGGTATGCTACAACGGCCCGAGGCAGCAAAGGAAATTCCGAGACCAAGAATGTTACGAATATCACGTACTCCCGACGGGATCATTCAGGAGCGAAGGAACGAACGCAGAGACCGCAATCGTGGTGATCGACAGATAAAACCCCTAATCAATTCCATTACTGGAAGGAGAGTTAAAAATGCTAACCCCTACCCAACTCAAGCGAGCCGTTAGACTGTATGATAAATACCAATGCGATACACGAGAATATCGAGAACTCGCAAAATCGGCAGGCTGGAACACTGGCGAACTCAATCGGCATATCTGGAGAATCAAGCACGCCGAACGACAGGGAAACGAAATAAACCGATAGGACCATTACCCTACGCTGCGCCGAGTGGTGCAGTGAAAAATAAGGAGAGAAGACAGTGAGCATCGAATCAGACCTTGACCGTTCCGTAGAGACGCGGATAGAGAAAATGGAATCCGCACTCGCTCAGTATCGGCGATCCGAAATCACACGCCAGAAGTTCTTTGGCGTGATCAGATCGGCATGCCACACGCCAGAACAGATAGGAGACTGGCGAAATCCGAGAGATACCATATGGGCGTGCGAAGAGAGTTATCTATGGAAAAACAGGCTAATCGATGCAGCGGAGAGGATCGAAGCCGAGTACCGAAAAGAAAAGCATGAAAGTCACTTCGCAGCAGCAGCAGGGCTTCTTGGAATCCCTGAGAACTCGCAGACTGTAAGGCGATATGTAGCTGGAGAGATCGACATCCAAGAGGCGAAACGAATAGCAGAAATCGTAGCCCATCGACATGAAAAAACAGACTACGACACGCTGTTGGAAAATGGTGTCGACAAAGAAACCGCACGGCAAATTATGCAGTAGAGCCGAACTAAACCCAAAACTAACCCAGCCGAGTGATACCGGCGAAGAAATAGGAAAAGAAAAATGGACACAAAAGAAGCTGTCAAAATGGCGAAAATGCAACCATGCTGGATCGCGTCAAAAAAAGCCCCGTCAGGATTTTTTGTTATCCACGAGGGTCGAGGCTTTGCGCCATTGACGAGCAAAGAGTACCAAGATTTTTGCCGCAGAGGAGGTATCTACATGGTGAGCTTTTCGCCAGGAGACTACCGTTGGGCAGATTATTGTGACATGGAAAAAACAGCAATCCTAATGCTCAATGCCTACACAGCAATCCGGCGTGCGACGATCGCCAAAAAAACCAAAGGGCAAAAACAATAATCAATTACAATAGCACAGGCAGCAGGACAGAGATTCTTTCTTCTCACGCGACACACGCCGGCTCCGTTGCGGTTTTTTGTCGTACAAAAATTGAGGTAGCAAAATGGGAACAACCGAACTGACGATGGTCGCGACATATCTGGGGCTGGATCAGGTCAAGGCTCTCGACCGGCATCTAAAAAAACGCGGCATCAAGCGGTCCGAGTACATTCGCTCGCTGATCCTCGCTGACCTAGGGATCGAGGACTCCGTTGCGAGGGTGGGTATGTGATTTCGTTCGTTCGATCTGAGGGAAAATGGTTCATCGATCATCTTAATGGACAACCCGTGGGGATCATGGTTGATGGTGAGGATGAAGGCATAGAGTTGGTCAACAGACTGAATGAAGATTCAGAAAAGCAACTGGAGCACAATAAATGAAAACCGAAACAATCTGCTATCACCAGCACCTCATCGAGATCGTCCGTAGGCCAGACGAGGGCCTTACTACCCTAGCCTGCGCCCAGACGCACAGGGAACGCCTAGGAAGCATCCGAATCGAAGGAAGGATCATCGAGTCAAACGGAGGTTACTACGTCGTAGCCGACGTGCTGGGAGTCTCAGGAGACGTTATCCGCTCGATCAGGCCCGTTACCAGCAAGGAAGCTATCGAGGAATCGATGTCAGGACGCATTAACGCCTACCTATGGGCGCGACACAATGACTTCCGAGCACGACAGGAGGCTGAACTGGCAGAACTGAGGGCATGGGTAGACGCCCACAGGGAGAAAATCAAGGAGATTCCCCACCCTAGATATGAGCAATGGAGGAGAGGGAAGACACTTATTGACACTCTCGAATACGAAGACCGGACGTATGGCTTGACCGTCCGACTGGCGACCTACCGAGACGTTAAACAAATTTACGGAGTCTACTTCCCCGAACGTATCCCCATGAGATAGAATACAGAACAGCAGAACGCACCACACCAAGACGGCCCGAGCAGGAGCCGAGAGTAAAAGGAAATCATGAACTACGCAGAGTACAAAATCGACGCCGACACTTTTGACCGAAGGTACGGAAGCAGCAATAAACCAATCGAACAGGCGATCCGCAAGGAACTGCTAGCCGGAGACTTATCATTTATCGCAGCAGAGCGACTATCGAGACTAGCCAATACGCTGATCGTCAGACGTAGCCCACTGGCCGGACCCGCCTTGTTGGCACTGGAGCAATCCAAGAAGGTAATCAGGAGCCAAGGCGAAGAGATCATCAGTCGTTATTCACTGGAGGGGGAGGATTACCCAGATCCATTAGAGGGACTCCCACGCACCTACGATCCGCTCCAATTCCAGAATGACGGCCCCCTGCCCGTACCCGCACCAGAGCCTAATTTGCACTATGCTGACCTGAAGGCGAGATACTGGACGAAGACCGAGAAGGTAGACGCACTTGTGGCCAGAGCGATCCGAGCCGAGATCCCGGAGGGGAACGACACGATCGATGCAATGTCGGCGCTAAATCAGACCGTTTTCAAGCTCAGGACCGTAGCCCCGGACGTATCCCATTTGGCAAGGCTGTCGCTCGACCACCTGAAGGAAGTCTACGACAATATTCGGCACCAGATTGAATGGAAGTACAACATCGGATTCTGCCGAGAGCCGAAGGAGGTCGATGAATGAATATCAATCTAAATGACTTCGTATCTGTCACCCTCAGCCAACTGGGAGCCACGATACTTAACCAGCAGAACATAAGACACGGCAGAACACCGGAATACAGTCCGGGAGACACATACAAGACCCAGATATGGATTCTCATGGAGGTTTTTGGACCATTTATAGGCATAGGGAAGCAACAACCATTCGATGCACGCATGGAGTTAGAAACGAAGGAATAACATGGCCTACGTCATTCTCTGCCGAGTATCCACAGAAGATCAGGCGAATTCCAAAGCCGGAATCAACGGACAGGAGGACGCTTGCCGGGAGTTCATCCAACGACACCCGGCCCCGATCCGCGACGTTCTGTATGAGGAGGACTATTCTGGAGGCTTGCCACTGGAAAAGCGCCCTGTACTTCAGTCGGCAATCCACCTACTGAAGAAGGGAGATATCCTACTCGTCCACAAGCGAGACCGAATGTTTCGTGGCGACCCGTTCACCAATGGATTCATCGAGAACCTAATCAAGAAGAGAGGGGCCACCCTACGCTCAGTCGCAGGAGAGGGGACTGAGAACGACGACCCCTCCAGCATCCTTATGCGACGCATTACCGATATGTTCTCCGAACATGAACGGAATGTTATTAAACAACGGACAAAGTCCGCACTTCAGGCCAAGAAACGCAGAAACGAACGAGTCGGCACGATCCCATATGGCTATCGACTCTCGAACGACGGAGTCCACCTGGAAGAGATCCCTGAGCAAATACAGGCTATCGAAGTTATGCAACGCCTGAAGGCCAGAGGCTTCAGCCTACGCATGATCGGGCGACATCTTGAGTCAATGTCCATCCTGCCCCCTAAATCGCTCCTATGGACCGCTGAGAGCATCAGGCAGATCCTGAATCGTCGCCCCCTACCTGATTCCGTCGCTTCGCCAGACTCTTCTGGTGCTTTTTGCGGGCATCTTCAAATTGGTCACGCTGCCAGCGTTTGACGATCCATTCACCATTACGCCACACAGGCGCACGCTTTATCAGCCGCAGCAGGTAATCACGAGGAATACCCTTTAGCTCTGGTATCTCCTCCCATCTTCGACGCCTGTGATTGAAGTTTACATAGATCGTATCCTTCCACTCCGTCTCAGACCGACTCCCCCACCGACACGTTTCCTTGCGAAGCATACACTGAGTCGTTCGCCGACAGATGTACTTAAAATTCGGACGCCGCCCCATATCTTTGACGAAGTTAAGAAAGTCGTCCCGCCACCTCTTGCTAACCTTATTGCCGTGCAGCGCAATAATCCGCTTCCACTCCTTTTTTTCGTTCTGGAGATCGTTCATCTTGTCGGCGTACTTAATACACCGAGGAACGTAATTCGTAGCAGAATTACGACACTGACACGAACCATGCCCACCCAACAGCGATTTCTCCCGACGAACCATCCTGCGGGAGCAGCGAAGACACTGGACTAACCAACGCCTCGCTGCCCCCGCACACCGCGCCAGAATTCGGTTTCCGCAATAAATTCGACTCAAATCAAGATCCGTCTCCAGAACAGGAAATGTAGGATCAGAGAATAGAGGCTTGCGACGCCGAGGCATTACGAACGTATCCCTTTTATTCCTGAGGAATTACGGTTGCAGTTCCATCCACGAGGTCGAACTCTACTTCCAAATACTCGCCATACTTGAGCCACTTGGAGAGTTTTTCACGAATCTCCTCTTTGCGAATTTCTTCAACGGCATCAATCTCCTTCCGAGACAATCCCGATGCCGCGAGCGACTCACGAACATACTCCTCAATGTCCTCATATCCAGCATCAGGATCTTTCATTGTGATCCGCAACTTACCAGTCATATCCACCTCCCCCTGATAACTCAGAACGACAACCGACAATAATCAATCGCGTCCCGCACGTCCGGGAAACCGTAGATCTTTCGGTTATCGCCCCGAAGAACAAACGTAGGACACGACGGAACCGCATCATTCCAGCCATACTGTGCCGAATACTGAGAGGTGATCTGATACGCCCCCGGTCGACACGCCCACCGCATTTGCCCCTTATACATGAACGCTTCCAGTGCCACTTCATGATGGTGACAGATGATCCCGACATCGAAATCCTCTTCACCATTGCGCAGCCATTGCTTCACAGCATGAGTCTGATTGAATGAGGAATTCAAACGATACTGATGCCGCATCCCGAATCGGTATTCATGGCCACCCACACGATAGACGATTCGAGCCTCATCACCCGAATACCCTACGTTTCGATGTTCCGACATGATCCGACCGAGAACATCGTACCCGCCAATCTGATTACTCCAAAGATCATGATTCCCAGCCACGGCGGCCGTCACTTTCGGCGACAGAATGCTCAGTAAATGCTCGAAATGCTGGTACTGATCGGAAGGCTGAGACCTTGCCGCCATCACTGCTGCCCGATGTTTGATATGATTGTCCACCATATCACCCCCAAGCATCACATAGCAGCGAGGAGTATCCCGAATCAACTCCGCATCTTCACGCATACGCCGCATATCGACGGGAGTACCAGGAGCGATATGCAGATCGCTCATAGCCACCAGCATGACGTAATCCGTCTCCTGAAAGTTAATCCGAAACTGCCGTTTTTTCTTAGCAATCTCGATTCTGTGGATATTCTCTTCTTCCGCTTTACGCCACTTCTCGGCGGGAGTTTCCGGATCAACGTACTTATCGATCGTGTAGCCGGTCCCCTCGACAGTAAAACCGGATTTCACAGGCCCCTGTAGGTTCAACTTCAGAGCCGAATTCTCAGCCCGCAATCGCTCGATTTCTTCCTTCTCCGACGACCACAAAACCTCACCGTCGATCAGCAGTTTTCCGGCAGGCTGAACAGGAGTCGAAGTGTTCCTGCGAATACCAAGAGACGCCGCTCGATGCGCACACCCTTTCGCAGATCTCCCTGTCTCGCGACCAATCGAAGCAAAGTCACAGCCACGCGACAACATCTCCCGAAGAATATTGTCCTCTTCGGTTTTCCAGAGATAACCCATCTAATCCCCCTTATCACGGACCCATCCAAGCCTCACCAGAACGGCAGCCACATCGGTGGCAAATTGGTCAACAAGATCCTCCCTGATATGCCATGCCGCCGCATGTAGCATTTCATGAATCAAGACATCCAAATGCTCCTCATCGGAAAGGCCAGCACGAATACGAATCTGCTTACCGGGCGTATCCGGTGAATCACATTCACCATGACATACCTTCCCTCTCCCTACACTTGGTAGTCGTTTGCGCCAGCACATCTCCCACTGCTTGCCGAGAATCGTAACCACGATCGATTCGGGAACATTCGGCTTCATCACGCCAGACTTCGGAGACATAAATTAACGCTCCGAGAATCGGATACCATGAATCAAAGGTAATAGATGCTCAGCGTACCGAAACGCTTGTGCTCGCAGATCATCCACCGTCCCAGAGTTCACGATGACCTGATCCCACTGCTCCCACGCATCCATCGATCCATCAGCAATATCTGAATACTTGGGAATCGAGGGATTATCCAATCGCACCAAGAATCCACCAGACTCAACAATTTTCTTGGCTTCACCCGGAAACCGAACATCCGTCACGATCAGGACATCACAAGCAGCACCACGCAGTAGGGCATCGACCCATGTATCCTGGTAGACGTTCTGACGAACGGCATTCGTCCCAAACTTTATCCACAACTCACGAGGAGACATGCCAATTGCAGGCAGCACCACTTCTCTTTCTTCGGGGTGGTCTTCATACCACTGACGCCCTTTAATACCAGCCCATCCGTACAACTCATGGCAGATCGCCTTGAGCTTATCCGCAAATGCCGCCATACGGACATCAGACTTGGGCATCAAGGCCCGCAGGTAATCCCGCAGAAAACGACCGAAGGTATCCTTTCCTACTCTCCTCCGATGCCCAAGGCCGATCAGGACAGGCCCCGTAGTTATTCCTTCCACCATTTCAGAACTCCCCCCATCGTCTTAAACACAGGAATCCCCAACTCATTCGCCCGCTGTTCCTCCATGTCCGCACCCACCGAATTCCCAGGAATCCGAAACACCGCGCTACAACGAGGCAAAATCACATCCAAGTCATATCGCATCCAGTCGCCATGTCTCCTTGGAACAGTCATCTGCGCGAACACAGTGAAATGCGGACAGTACGCAGGAATACCAGCGTTCATTAGGTCGTTAAACGCATCAATCCCAAGCTGAACATTGTGAAACTGATCCCCACCAGTAATCGGACCCGACACGTATACCAGCCTTGGCAAGCTCAAAATTCAATCTCCTGTGCAATCCCGCACACCTTGACCAGTAAATGCTGATAATTCACCGACAAGTCTTCTCGCTGCCGCTCAGACAAGTCTTCAGTCACAGCCTCTTTTAGCTGCAACACACCAACTTGAGTCTCACCACGAGTCGCCTCATAGTCGTAAACATCAATCACAGCATGGTCGAAGATGTTCACGACTTCGTCAGCCAAATCCTGAGCACCGTACAAACTCTCTTCAGCCCGATACCAAATATGTACCAGCACGTCAGCCCGCACACGCTTCAGATTCCCCCGACGAAACTTCGGAACCTCGAATGTAGACACCAGCACTTCGACGAGGTTCTTTGTATCGTCAATCTCGGGAGTTTCGTTGCAATAGACCGAGTTAACCGCCAACGAATAGTTCTGACTGAAGAAATAGTTCACCGACGAGACAATTGCCAGATCCGTGAACCTGGGAGCCATGATCGGAATCGCAAGATTATTCTCATCACTCCCCGTCACTAGCAACGGGATCAGTTGCGATGGAAGCATTACGCGGCCTCCGAATCTCTTCCTATCACCTTGGAGAACGACCGACTGGAGCCGTCGATAGTCGCCACAACCACCGCAATTACCGCTTCACCAGCCGTAAGCCGATTTGTGGTAGTACAATCTTTTTTGTACGAACCTGTAGAACCGACTTGCGTCATCGCCGTAGCGGCCAGAAGATTCGAGCCATCGGCTCGCTTCACCAACTGGAGAGTCGGCACAGTGATACCGGAAGTAACCCGCACGGCATTCTTGAACCACGTCACCGTGTATTCGTCGGTCTCTGTCGCTTCGTCCACATCGAAATGGATATCTGCGTGATAAACATCGAGACTGGAGTCCAAAGTCACCCCAGCCGTAACTGACGCAACAGAGCCGCCCACATTGCCAGTCACAGAACCGACTGATCCAGTAACGCTTCCAACCGTCAGATCATCAGCCACCTTGGCGTTCGTAATGGCATTCGCCACGATCTTGTCAGCAGTAATCGCTCCATCAGCAAGCGTCATGGCGTCGCCGGCAATCGCAGGAGCAACCGACTCAACAACAAACTCAGCCCCGGTTGCCGGCACCTCGGAAAGTGCCGGAGAGACAGTGATAATCCGATTCCCGCTTATCAGCGAACTTTCAACCAGAGTGCAAATGGACATCTCTCCCGAGACTCCGGCACCCGTCCCGAAGAAGTGCAAAACTTTGCCAAGAATCGCCGAGGCTGGATCAGATGTCGTCACCTCAAATCGGGAGGTCGTATTACTGGCGTTTGTCTGAACCTGTGCCCGTAATGCGTAATAATTCCGAGCGGCGAGAACAGAGGCAGCGTTCGCTAAATGTGTCGCAGACAGTTCCGATCCTGCAATCTTCGACACATTCGCGGCAAACTCTGTTGCTGGCAACGTCGTTCCAGTGTCCTCCAGGATCGCTGCCAGCTTGGTGCTGTTGGTGTCAATCTCGGATCGAATAGCAGCAGCAGTTGGAGGAGTTGTGGGAGCCGTGTAACTACTCGCCGCCAGCCGAGTGGAGACCGCTGCATCAATCCTTGCCAGTTCCACCGCTAATTCTGTGCGAACCTGTGCCGCAATGGCCGCCAGAGTCAGGCCGGAGAGGTCCGGGTTCGCCGCTGCAATCTTATTCGTGATCGCCAGTAAGACTTTTTCAGTGTCAGTGTCGTCGATGATTTGAGCTTCGACCTCATTGGCGATGCTGGTTCGCTCGCCGCTGGTCAGAGTCATGGCGTCGCCAGCTTTCGACGGTGCGTAGTTCGGCTGACTCGTTGCAAGCGTCACACCAGCAGTCACGGAAGCGACAGAGCCAGCTACGTTTCCACCGACATTCCCGGAAACATTCCCTCCCACATCCCCGATAACACTCGCTACCCTTCCGCCGAGAACCACGAGAGCCGAGGACGCAACGCAAAATTCAGTTGTGTTGCTAACACAGGTCGTCAATCCAGTATCAGTGTACCAATCCGCGAAATACTTGGTTGGAGTTGTCCCGCTGTTGACGTTCGCCAGATCGACAGATGCAGTAAATCCGCTCTTGGCACCGCCCATATCGGTACGTTCGGTGGCTGTCACTCTCGGAGTTGTCGCCCCAGAGAGAGCCTTGAACGTGTTGTCTGCGAAATCCAGCACCTGACCTGACGTATTGAATATCGCCAGATAATGCGTCGTCCCCGCGACTCCAGTGAACTGGAATACTTCCGTTGCCATTATTCACCCTCAAGATCGATTGGGGTTTCCTGTTCCGCGTTCCAGATCAGGAACCGCTGGTAGTCCGAGTTCGCAGGGTCAATGGGAATCCATGAATCACTCGGGATGTGGTGAATAATCTTATTGCCACTCTGTTCAATGAGTTCGTATTCCATTTCTTACCCTTAAAGTTCCGCTGAGGCGGTGATGTTGACATTTGGACCAAGCAGCAAATATGCAACATTTCCACTCGATCCAGTGAAAGAAGACGAGGCGGTCAAGTAACATTGAATGAGTCTCTTGGTCGCCTGGCCAAAAGTGATCGTAAGAGACCCCGTGATTGTCACGAATGCTGCCGGAGAACCAATTGCGTAATACCCAGCAGCAACCAGCGTCGTTGTCGGGGTGGTGTTATTCCATCCGGAAATGTTGTGCGAAACAGTCGGAGCCACCCTCATTGGCAGCGGATTCATGAAGTTGATTAGCTCGACATACTTCGTGTCACTCCTGACACACGTCACATAATTAACTTCATCCTTGATGATTCCGTAGGCATACCGCAGGGGATTTGTTAATTCACTCTGCGGACCTTCAGCCCACGTCTGCACCGTTCCCCCTTCAAACAGGCCCGGACATTCCAGTGTGATGGACTGATTCCCTGACAGTGCATCCTCGGACCAAATGACGACATACAGGTTATTCGCCGAACTGCTCACCGTCCCCGAAACAGAAACCAAGTTGTACGTATCTGCTGACATGGTCCCTGTGGACGCCGTGCCGATCACCGTCAAATTGGAACTGATGAAAAAATTACCTGTCGTGTAATTCGTCGAAGCCCAATTGTTAACGACATCCCTCGTTATTGAGTCTGCGGTCCCCGTCCATTCAAGCAACGCCACCCGAATTTTCTTCGCCTCAGACCGCTTCACCCGAGCCTGAAATATGACCGTTTTCCCACGCAGTGAATACGTCAAGTCGCTCGTCACAGCCTGAGCGCAGCCCCACATATTGACCGATCCGGATGGAGTATTGAGCTTCAAGGCGTAAGGAGCTGTCGACCCTGTCACCCTCTGCTGTGTAACAGTCGTGTTATTCGCCAGCGTGTACCAGTTGGTGGTTCCATAAGCTCCGTCTGCCGTGGTCAGTGCCGCCGTTGGGTCGATAGTGTTTCTCGCCCAATGCCTGAAGCTGGGATTGACCAGATAGTTGAACGGCAGTATTCCCGCAGGAGCAGCAGGGGTTACTGTCGTCCACGAACCGCCAGCACCAAGAACCTTGCCGGCAGCAGCGTCACCCGAGGCAGGAGCAGGAACCAAGCCGATAACGCCACCCGAGCCGCTATCGCCGGTGAATGCTGTGTCGATTGTTTTGGGGAACGAGACTGGCATTCAGAAATTCACCTTCATCGAGTAATCCGCCCACCCGTCAAGACCGACCGTCAGCATGTCGCCCGCCAAAGTGAGCGACTCGATTCCAATCGGCCAGAACCACCCAATCAGAGGGAGCTTGATTTTCGGCTGACCTTCGACGATTCCGAGAGTCGCCCCAGATGCTGTTGGAGACACACTTAACGTCGTCGCTTTCGGTATGATGAACTTGACTCCGTAGCCGACTGGGATGATGTCGTCTCTGCTGCTGTTTCGGATGAATGTTGTTCGCTCGCCGAGGACGAGGGAGAGGACTTGTTCGCAGTTGATGGCTCCGACTGGCTGGTTATGTCGTCTTTTTTTTTACTGCCAGAGAGAGGCTTGCCGTAAGCCTCCAGAAACTTATCAAGCCCATTCCAGCCCGTAACGCTCACCCATCCATCAGGAGTTTCCCAGTGCAGCGTAGGGAATCCAGTAACCCACGCGGGATTCTCTTCGGTGAACACAAACACGAACGGCAATTCACCCAACTCAGCAGGAGTCAGTCGATCGACATCTTGTTTGAGTCTGCGGCACGGAGGACAGTTCTCGGTTGAATAAACATTCACGAACGGGCGTTCATCCTTCGATTCGGCGGGAGTCTCAACGTCAATTACTCCCGACTCAACAACCCCCATATCAATTACACCGCCGTCGTCTTTCGCAGGCAGACAACCGGAGCACATCAACAATATCAAAAACAAAAACCGCATCATCCACCCCTATTATTTGAGTGAGGCGAAACACCATTCAGGAACATACGCCGCATCGGGAGTACCCCGACCAAACTCGAAATTACCCCAACCCATATCGCCCCATGAATCTCCCCAACTGTTCTTCACTCGCCAGACCATTCCGGGCAGAATGGCACCCATCGTCATGGCATGACCCATCCAGTCGTATGCGAAGCAGACAGGCATTCCTTGCAGCAGGCACGTCCAGCACTTCGCCGCCATCGTCGAATCTTTGCGACCGAGGCTTACCCAGTTTGTCACCTTATGGAGAGCAGCGTTCGCTTTGGCCTCAGGGGTCCAATACTTCAGGCCAACAGCATTCACTGGATACAGTGCAGCCGAGGCGATACCGACCTTAGTAATCTGCTCCAAGGCATCTTCGATGTAACCACCGTCGTTACGGCCACCGGTCAAAGGATTGGCCACAGACGCAGGAGACAACTCGACATACGGCTCACCCTGCAACTCGCGCAACCACTCCACGGCCCCCGCAGGCGAATTCGTCCAGCAGAAATTGGTGCCGTTCTGATCTTTACCGGGAATCGCTTTCCCGCCACGTGCGCGACGAACCACATGCTCCAAAGTCGCCTTGGCCTCAACAAGATCCTTCGCACGACTCTCCACTTCGTTCTTCGGGATTAACTCAAAGTTATGAGGCAATGAAGCAAACCCCGGCTTCACTTTTCCGCACTTCGCAGAAAGGTAGTGTCGTTCGCCGTTGACTTCGACGTACTCGTTGTCGACCGAGTATTCCTTATAATTGTGCTCGCCAATGAAAATTTCAGGCATTATTTACCACCATACTTCTGGAGCATTTCCAGAGTCTTCTGCGGACTAGATTGAACAGGACCGATCATGGTTTTCTTATCCAACCTCAGCCCGATGGTTGGTAGAGTCACACTCTTCTTGCTCATCCACTCGACAACATCAGCGTGCAGAGATTGCACTTCCGCTGGCTGCGCAGTGAGGTCAGTAACCTTCGGATAACGCTTGCTCATCCCTTCCTTACAGTGCGACTTCAGCCACGACTGAACAACCTCGCCGTTCATCGAAGCAACAACACCGGAAGGCAGAGGCTCAGAGCGATTCTCGTCCACCACCATGACAGCGACGAGTTTTCCACCGGGAGATGGATCAACAGGATCAACAACGACGCCATCAGGGCTAACTGGACGGAGACAGCCAGCCAGCAGGATTAGCGTTAAAAAAAACGGCCAAAAACTATAACGATGTCGCATGGCGTTAAAGCCCTTTCAAACAAGAGCTTCCTTGACGCACGAGATGACAAACTTAACAGGGGCCAAGACACACTTCAGCCCTGCCACAACGCGACTCTTCAGGTCTCCAGACCCAACAACACTCTGCGGTAGATGCAGATAAATCGCCACGACTCCAGCAGCAATGCCACCGTAGAAGAGAGTGTTCAGCCCGACAGAAGATCGACACAGAGGAGCACAGAACCCCGGCGACTGAGAGACAGCAGTCGCACCAACAGCAGCCCCCGAAAACAGCATCAAGAGAATCCGCAGAATCACCAAAATAATCGGCACCATTTCATTTAACTCCAGTATTGTCTTGGTTCTTCAGAACCGTTGTTTCATGCAGGTAAATCACTGTCCCCGCAAGCCCACCAATCAGGACGCCAAGCCAGATCGGGGATGACTGTTTGATAAGCGGCATGGCATCCTTGATTTGCTCAGCGAGGGCAACCAACAGAGTGACCGCCAGAACTCCAGCAGACTTCCCGAAGGCATAGAGTCGCTCCCACCAGTTCAGCTTCCCCTTCTTCGATCCACGTCTCCGCTTTGGCTTCTCGACCGTGATAGGAGAAGGGATTTCCACAGGAGGTATTTCGAGTCGATTGATCGGTTTTTTCGGTGTCACTTCATCGCCCCTGTCAGCCAGAGAACAAACAGGCAGACCGCAAAAATCAGAACCACAGAGAGAACTTCCCTGATTCCAAATGGCTCATTGTCGTTATTCTTCAAGGCACCACCCAAAGAAGACAGCAGCCAACAGACAGCACCCGTTGCTGCCAGTATCCATGCCTCCCATTCACTGTGACGCACCGATCACCTTGTCATGCGGAACAACATGAACCGTCTTCTCAACAGAACACTTGCAACCACCAGAATCCTTCAGAGACGCACCCAGAAAGACGCCACCGGCCAACAGGCCACCGCCCAAAATCATCGCAATAACGCGACCATCCCGACGAGGCTTTTCATCTTCTTTATCCACGACGAACCCCTTGATTATCTTCATTCGACAAACGATCAAGCTCCATCTCATGAAAACTAATCTTTGATTCGATTCGCACGATTCGCTCACCGTGATCGGACAGCGTATGCCCGTGCTCATCGATCTTGTTCCACTGCTTTTCGCTGTCGTCGCCGGTCTGCGTTCGGAACTCTCGCAAGAATCCCATCTCCTCTCTCAGCATCTTGACCTGCGTATGCATCGAGGCCGCCCACTTCGCCGCTCCGATTCCATACCCAATCAATGTCGCAAACGCCGAAACACCGACGCCGTTAGAAGAGATCCATTGCCACATACGCGAACCCACCGAAAAACAGATGCCGATGAATTGAACAATTCAGGCAAAACTGCCAGAGTCCACAGCCACAGACAATGACTTCCCCGAATCAGGCGACAGCATGTCGCCTATTACATCCGTTATGCCCAAAATGTCGGACGTATATCGCGTCGCACAAAGAGCGGGTGGATAGGTTCTCCCGTTTCATTCAATCTCAGGTAGTGGAGCTTCGCGCCATGAGACCTCAACATAGCCAAGACCGACTCGGACCTGCCTCGATGCTTGCCGTGATTCCCCCACGCACAAACAACATCCCCGTGTTGTCCTAGACAGTGCTCCAGTATTAGCCGATCGTTCTCTGGCCCAATTGGATCGTCCTGTTTCTTCATCTCCTTCGGATCAGTCGCACGATACGCGAAGATGTTCAGAATATTACACCCAGCGTACCCCCAGGCTCTCGCTCGCTTCTCGCATCCAGACACCGTATTGTCGTTCTTCAACTCTGTCGCCTTGGAGGGATTCAGCATCAGGAACGTCAACGCCCGCCCAGCATCCGAAAAGTCCCACCTGATACCGAGAATGTAACGGTACTTCTCACAGAAGGAGTAAACAGCCCGCCGAAAAGTACCATCCGGCATAATGTGGATACGATACTGAAGTTCACTTGGCATTCGTGTACACTCCAGTCTCGACATTCCATCCGTAACGTGCGATCAATATCGCGTCGGCAGTCGCATTCGTCACCTTGAGTTCTGGACACATCTCCTGCGCCATCACCTTGAGGTTCCGTTTATGCTCAGTCTTAGTGAACCCCTTGCCAGATCGACACCCAAGAGTCTTCTGCCACTTCTGCGGAGTCACGTCAACGATGTCGATACCCAACGCAACCAGCACGCCCCGAAGGAGTCCGTAATTCTTTCCAAACGTAAAACAGGAACGCACACCCTGCCCCGGCATACTATGCACTTGTTCCAAGTATGCCACAAAGCAACTATCAGGAGACTGCTCAAGTAACCCCTCAAGTAAAGCGACGAGGCTAGACTCGCCTTCAGGAATCTTCCACGCCCCGCCAAACTGGCACCCCACAGGAAACCCATCGACCTCACCGTAAACGACGGAAATCCCGCCACTCGCCCCCGGATCAACGCCAATTACCAGCATAAACACACCCCCGAGACAGAGGCCACGAATTATAGCCTTTGATATCTCGTGTGTGTTTGCGGTCATCGCTCACGTAACACTGGTATCAACAACCTTCCCCTGCACCACGACGGGACCACCATCTTCTGGGATCGGGACTTCCACTTCGACGTGATGGATATGGTATGGCGAATTCTGGTCGATCCAGAATAAAACATCGCTTTCAGATTCCTCAACACTGAACATATCACCAGCTTGTGCGTAGTAATGCCCATGCTTATCAACCGCCAACGCAATCTGAACCTTAATTGTTTTCATTCGCTTTTCTCCCTTTCATCTTCCAAGGGAACCCCAGTCATAACGCCGTCAATAAACACGATATTGAACCCCTTTTTGCACTTTCCGCAGTAGGCATTTCCTCGTCGCCAACTGTCGAGGTACTGATCATTTCCACAGTATGGACAGAGTTTCATTGGCTTATGTTTGAGGGTGTCTGTCACTTACTTCCTCCTCCCTGATACTGAGCGATTGCAAGTTGGATTCGGGCAAGCTCGATCCGGTCTTTTGACATCCTCTCGTAAAGCCCGGCGCCAAGAGCCATCGCAACCATAGTGACGAACGCTCTAACCATCAGGCGAAACTCGACATCGGTAAAAGTGATGTCCATCTTTCGGGATCTGGATGGATCGGTTTCCTGCGGTTCGGTTGGTTTTTTTCTCTCTTCCAGCCTCATGTATTACCCTCCGTTTTCCCACTGTACGGTATTTCAAGGTGACTGTACGCCTCTGGAATCTTCTCGCCTTTGAGGACTAGAATGACGTTATGAATGGTATTCCGGCACTTCCAGCACCAGTCGCCGGAAAAGATTCCACCATTCACGCCATCACGAGGGAGTTCTACGTCACAACGGACGGCCGTCATCGACCAGTGTAGATCTTTTGTCTGTTCTGTCCCGCAGATGTCGCAGGTTATTATCGTTGTTCTCATTGGCTCCTCACTCCCCTCATCAAACAGGTTTCGTTTTCGCGAGCAGTTCAATATCCATGCAGCATGAGATTGGTGAGTAGCTCTGATTCGTACGACACTGTTATCCCCAATCTCCACTGGTTCGCAAACAATTGACACATGTAACGATTCGGGCAGTAGTACCAGTTCCCATCAAATCTGTAGTTTCTTATCATCACGTCTGGACGCATCACTCCCCCTCCCCGATGAGTTCCAAGATCCGCTTGGCGTTTTCGTCTCCAAGGGTTGCGAGCACTTCAACATCTTTCCGAATTAGAGATCTTCTCGTTAGATGCTTCAGCAGCCCGACCGCTTCGTCGCGTTCTCGAATCAGGTCTTCGGTTGCATTTCTAAATCTGATGTGATCTCGCTCGATTTCTTTCTCCAACTCCGCAATCCTCAGCCCTCTGTCCTTGGCGATGTCCTTCAGGCGGTCTAGGCATTCCTCAGCTTCTCGGCACCCACTCTTATCCTGGTAGTAGTCTGCTCCAATTCCATTTCCAGCTTCTCTTGCAAGATCCTCAATCTCCTCATCCCCTGCATCCCGGATCGCTGCCAGTTGCCCTTTCAATCTCTCGTTCTCAGCTTTCACGATCTCCAGTTCACTCATCGCGTTTCCTCTTGGTCTTGAATTCAATATATGGACGCAAAATCGCTTTCGGTATATGCCACCTGATTACCGCAGTGCTTTCGGTGATCGTTCTCGGCCTGCATTCCAAGAATCTGCTGCATCTTGTTCACAGACCTCTCAAATCTCATGACTGCGTCCTCGAAAGAACCATACTTGTTAAAGCTGTTCATTGATGCCGATAGGCTGTATGCCGCTCGTTCAAATGACTCTGAGTTAAGAATTGGATTACTCATCGCGATTTCCCTTTCTCACGCTTCCCGCCCGGCGTGTACTTATAAAAAGATTCGTTTTCCGTCGCCCCGGTCTTCACCTCCGCAAAAGCGATGTCGTTGGCATGCTTCTGCCGGAGCAACTCCACAACCTGCGAAGCTCGAATCGCCTTCGCCATCACGCTCTCCCTTTGGTTCGCGACGTGGCATCATGTGTGCCTGCGAATACCTTTTCCGCCTCGTTCATCCTCGCGAGTATCCCCGGCACGATATGACGAATCGCCCGGAGGAATGACCGGAGTCCTGCCTCGTGTTGCTCCATATAAGCCTCTCCGAGATGCTCGTAAAAAGCCTTCACAAACGCATCGTCGCCATACCCTGCGAGAGCATCGAGTGCCCTCGCCTCGGATTCATCGACCTCGAATACCAGACTCAAATCAACCTTCGGAATACTGGATATCTTCGCCATCACACTCACTCCTGTTCTGCACTCGTTGCTATCAACTACTCACTTTCCGGCACGGCAGCAATAACAGCTAAGCTGGCTAGATAGGTTTGCCCCTCGGTGTGGGAACTGCGTTTTGTTTTGTATTCCCCGCTACGCACCACGGAATCAATATCCTCGTAAGGACACCAACTCTCATTCCAGTCGCACCCTTTTTCAATCTCCTCCTCATGGATCATGCTCCGCGTGTGATGGCATGATCCGCAATACTCCACGAGATCCAAATATCCTTCGTACAGATATTTGATTCGCAAATACAAATCTCCGGGCATGATGATTTTTGCGCAGGCATCGCACTTTCGGCTTTTGTATGCCTTACAGACTTTGCTGTCATAGACTTCTGGGGTTTCGCCATCGAAGTAAAAACACATATCCTGATCCTCCAGCGTTGTTCTGGTAACTCGTTGTTATTGCGTTTTCAGAGTTCGACCTCTTTGTATCCGAATTTCCGATTTGTCTTCTCAAACTTCGCATCGCGGATCGCCTCAAGGTCAAAACCCGCCGCCTGTGCCAGCAAGTCAAGGTAAATTGCGGCGTCGGCGATTTCGTCGGCTAGCATTTCGCGTAGTACGCTTTCCGACTCATGCTCCCGATTTCCCGGAACCCCGTCACGAATCCGATTCATCTTCTTGATAATGTTGGCTGCCTCGCCGATCTCTCCAGTTAACGCCGTCATCCAATCACTGAGGGACCATGAATCCAGAGGGTGATTAAACCCATCAAGACTTACGCATCGCCGCAAATTCCGATCACTAAATCTCACGTTCTTCCTCCTCTGTTCGGGTAACCCTCTGTTATCACTCACACTCAACACGCTTAAATTCGAT
>ERZ869921.87-NODE-87-length-52568-cov-10.793803_pt1 | contig 52568 bp, 85 predicted proteins | sample MGYA00579310_ERZ869921 | MGnify/ENA primary metagenome ERZ869921 (study PRJEB32216, sample SAMN09231816) | wastewater metagenome | place: USA: Maryland | collected 2016-06-21 | study: EMG produced TPA metagenomics assembly of the PRJNA472060 data set (Reclaimed...
CCTATCAGCAGCAGCCGCAGCAGATGCCCTATCAGCAGCAGCCGCAGCAGATGCCGCAATTCCCAAACGGTATGCCATCACCGAACGGTCAAATCCTTCCGTCTGGCGCGCCAGGGAACGTTCAAGGCTTTGTCCCGAATGCGGCGGTCCCGCAGCCGCAAATGGGGTTTGTGCCGACGCCCGGACCTTCAATTGCATCCCCTTCTAACCAACTCCCAAACGGCCAGCCACCTTTTGGGAATCAGCCCTCAACGACCGTATTCCCTATTGACCCGCGCACGAATTTGCCGGTCCAGCCTCACCCGCAATTTTTAAATCCGGGTCAGCGTTGACATTCCGGCGGTGATTGCCTAAATGGTGATCACCGCCAACCCCAACCCGAAAAGGTATTTTCACATGGCCGGAATCAAGGAAGTCGCTCTTGGGCGCTCCGATATCTACCGCCTTCCGCTCGATGCTTTCCACGTCCGCGAAGGATGGAACGCCCGCGACCCGAAAGACCCGAAGAACGCCGCACATATCGAGGAACTTTCCGTTTCCATCGGCGAAATCGGCGTCAAGGAACCGTTGACCGTCGTGTGGGACGACGGCAAAGCCGTGATCGACAACGGTCATATGCGGTACTTCGCCGCCAAGCTGGCACAGTCGCGCGGCGCGGAAATCGTTTCCTTGCCCGCCAAGACGGCGGAAAAGCATTCGAGCGAAGCCGACCGGCTTCTGACGCAAATCGTCGCCAACTCGGGCAAGCAGCTTGAACCGCTGGAAGCCGCCGACGTGTTCAAACGTCTGGTCGATTTCGGCTGGACCGAAGATCAGATCGCCGCCAAGGTCGGCAAGACGAAGAATCACGTTTCGGACCTTCTGCGGCTTCGCGCCGCGCCTGCAGCGGTGACCAGTCTTGTCCGCTCGGGCGCCGTCGCCGCGACGATGGCGGCGACCACGTTGCGCAAGGCCAAGGGTGACGGCAAGAAAGCCGCCGAAGTCCTGAAAACCGCCGTGAAGGCTGCGGCGAAAAAGGGCAAGACGAAGGCGACGGCGAAGGACGCCGGTCAGAAGTCGGTCAAAACCGAAATGAAGGAAATTTTCGGTCGCGCCGCGCGGATGCCCGGAACCGGCACCGTGACTTTCCCGCTCGCTGATATCGAACGGTTGAAAGAACTGTTCAAACTGGCATGGTGACCGTCTACAAAGACGGCAAGCCCGCCTTTAGCTATTCAACCCCGGAACAATGCTTGGCCGAAATCCTTGTCCGGGGTTGGATTGTCAAACCCGTCGATCGCTTCGGCGTGATCTTTGCGCGCGGCGTCGAACTCATAGAGGAACCCAATGACAATTCACCAGATCACCGCAACGCGGACCGGTAACGGCGGCGCGGACAGCTATTCGGCGTCAGCCGTCATCACCGATGAAGAACTGCAGAAGCTTCGTCTTTTGGCCGTGGTGAACGGCTTCACGATCGACGTTGAGGCGTCCTATACCGTGTCGGCGGACGCCGAAACGATCGCAACCCGGATCCGCGCCGCACGCCTCGCATGATCGCAACGGACTACACATACGATGTAGAAACCTACATCGATTATTTCTGCGCAACCGTCGTACATATCGAATCCGGTCACCGCTGGATTTTTGAAATTTACGACGGTTGCGACCAGTCGCATGAATTCATGCTCATGCTGCATTGGCTTCGGGTCAACAAATGCAGGATGGTCGGGTTCAACAACGTCCGCTTTGACTATTTGATCTTACACGAACTCATTCGGGTCTACACCGAGCAAGGCCGTGTTACCGCCTTTCACCTGTACATGAAGGCGCAACAGATCATCAACGCCCAAGACAAATTCGCGGAAACCGTGTGGCCGTCTGACTGGTACGTCGACCAGCTTGACCTTTTCCTGATTCATCATTTCGACAATCGCGCCAAGACGACCGGCCTTAAGTGGCTGGAAATCAACATGCGCTCGACACTGGTCATTGACCTTCCGTATTCCCCGGATTCGACGCTTGATCCGCACCAGCGGCGCGACGTGCTGACGTACAATTGCCACGACGTTGACGAAACGATAGCCTTCTATAAGCACACGCTCCCGATGATTAATTTTCGCGATCAACTAACCGCGAAGTACGGGAAGAACTTCACCAATTTCAACGATACCAAGATCGGCAAGCAAACGCTCGTCATGCGACTTGAGCAAGCGTTACCAGGTATCACCGGCACCAGCCGCGCGCCGCGCCAGACGCATCGCGATTGGGTTGACTTCGGAAAAATAATTTTGCCGTACATCGAGTTTCAGACGCCCGAATTTCGGCGCGTGCTGGACTACCTCAAGACGACCCGCATTGCCGGGCATGAGACGAACAAGCCCGCCGCGCTCGACAAACTCGAAACGACGTTGCGCGGCTTCACGTTCGTTTTCGGCGCGGGCGGAATTCACGGGTCGGTCAAGAAAAAGATCGTGACGCCTGACGCCGACCATGACCTAATCGACGTTGACGTTAGATCGTACTATCCGAATATCGCCATTCAAAACCGACTGTACCCCGAGCATCTGACCGAGACGTTTTGCGACGTTTATTCCGACCTTTACCATGAGCGAAAAGCACTCCCGAAAAAGTCGGGTGAAAGTGCAATGTTGAAACTGGCGCTTAACGGGGTGTTCGGCGATTCCGGCTCGATATACTCCCCGTTTTTCGACCCGCAATTCATGATGTCAATCACGATCAACGGCCAATTGTTGCTTTGCATGTTGGCCGAGTGGCTTATGTGGCATTCGGGAATCTCACTCGTTCAGATCAACACGGACGGCATGACTGCCAGGGTTCACCGGGACGCCCGTCCATGGTTCGATCAGTGCTGCGAAGCGTGGCAACGCATCACGCGGCTGGAATTGGAATCGGTCAACTATCGTGCGATGTACATTCGCGACGTGAACAATTACATGGCCGTCGACACCGACGGAAACGTCAAGCGCAAGGGCGCTTATCAATGGGCAACGCATGAGCCAAACAACGTCGGCGTCTCGCTGGCGTGGCATCAGGATTGGAGCGCTCTAGTCGTTCCGAAAGCGGTCGAGGCGGTTCTAGTGAAGGGCGCCGACCTGAAAACGTTCATCGATAACCACGCCGACCCGTTCGATTTCATGCTTCACATAAAGGTCAATCGCGGGTCGGAACTGGTCCTGACCGATGCGACAGGCACCGACACGCCCGTTCAACGCATCACCCGCTATTGGGTCGCGCGCTCGGGACCGCAGTTGTTCAAGATCATGAAGCCCGCGACCGGCAAGGACACGCCGCGGCGCTTTGCGATCACCAAGGGTTGGTCGGTCGGCATCGCCAACGACGCCCGTCAATTCGACTGGTCGAACCTCGATCGGTCCTATTACGTTCAGGAAGCCGAAAAACTGCTAGGGATGACAAAATGACCGATGCACCGACACCACCGCGCAAAGGCCTTATGCCGGACATGCTGCCGGGCATGAACGCCGAAGCTTTCAACACCGTCGCCGCCGATCAGTTGCGAGCGCTCATTGAACGCATCGAGCATTTAGAGGAAGAAAAGAAAACGATTGCCGACGATATCAAGGACGTGTTCGCCGAAGCGAAGGGCACCGGGTTCGACACGAAAGCGTTGCGGACGCTGATCAAGTTGCGGAAACTCGACCCGTCCGAACGGCAAGAGCAAGAATCGATTCTTGACCTCTATAAAGCCGCGATAGGGATGGTGTAACGATGCTGCCAGGCGCGACCCTTGAAGAAATGTTGCGGTCGCGCCTGACCGATCACATGCTAGTCACGCGGACGCCGGCCGGTCGCTGGCAATGCAGCGTCAAGAATTCGAACGGGTCTTATTGCTGCGCAACGGCTGCGGATCCGATTGAGGCAATCCGACTGGCGCTAATTCGACGGCATTGACTGCCCGAGAAAGAACGCCAGAAGCATCGCGACGACAAATCCGGCGATCCATGTCACCCGAGACGGCAAACGCGACCGTACAAGGTCCAGATCGGGCGAAATGAGCATCAGCCAGAAGCCAATAGCGGTCACCGATCGACCGAACGCCGAAGTCGCCGAACCGATCCAAGCTGCAGGCTGTCCCGCCGTGTTCCAGGCGATTTGATAGCATCCGCTGATGACCGACCCGAGCGCGAGAAGAAACACGCCGTACACGGCCAAATGACTGTTCAGGTGACGGGCGTCACTCATCTTCCGACCGAGAATGACGATTTCATAGGTCGTGCCGAAATACCGGATGACCACGAGCCCGCCGAACACGACCAGAAGATAAGAAATCACGATCGAGCCGATTGGGACCGGCGCGGCCGGCATCGCCGACCAGTAGAGCAACAGATAGGCGAGACTGTACACCAGCAGCGCGCGAGCGCGGGCGAAGTCCTGCAGCATACCCGTGAATTTCTTGATCATCGCTTTTCTTCCGATAGCATTTTCATAGCGCCCGACATGGTGTCTAGGACTCGAGTCCCGGACGCTACAGCCTGAACATTGTTGCGGATGACCCCTTGATTGAACTCAATTTCGCTATCGAGCGCCGTTAACGTGGCATTAACGTCACGTCCGGTGATTAGTTTCACAAGTCGATTAGCGGCGGTTTTCATTTCCTTGCACCCGTGCGGTTTGAAAGTCCCTGCACTGCTAAGGTATTCGATTGAATCTGGTTCCCTACTGCCTGAACCGCCCCGGTGTTCGCGGCGACGGCATTTTTCATTTCGACGGCCAAGATAGCCAGGTCTTTTGTCGTGTTCCGGTGCGCCTCTTTTTCGGCGACCAACTCGTCAATCTTTTTCAACCATTGCTTGGTCAGCCACACGACCGCCAGCCCGAGAAAGAAAATGACGGCGCCTAGCACCGGGTCGGCCTTGAGCAACGCGCGCCCGGCGTCGTCCAGAATATCGCCTTGCGCAAACGCGGAACGGGCGTCCATGAGAACGCCCGCACACAACGCAAACAGGATGCGAACGCCGCGCATCACCGCGGCGGATTGTTCGCCGGGAACTGACGCACGAACAACGCCGAAATGAGGAAGGTAAGGCCGCCCGTCACCTGTGCTTGACTGAACATGCCGAACAAGGTGCAATTCGTTACTTCCCCGATCATGCGGCATTCGGCGATGGCCGGAATCTGCACGGCGAGCCACGACAAGGCGAACGCTACGCCGGATCCGGCAAAGACCGCGATCAGCTTGGAATAGTACCCGAGATCAATTTGACCAGGCGGCACGGGTGACACCGGTTGGCTGATAGTGATGACCTTTTCGAGCGCTTCGGCAAGCGGCGGTGCGGCCTTTTCGATATCGGCCGGCTTGATGCCGGGAACCTTGGGATCGTTCGCGACGATCGTCAGAACGTCTTTCGCGACCTTGATCAGATCGACCAAGCCGCCGACGTTCTTAAGCGGTATGAGTTTCTTGACCATGTGGGTTTACCCTTCGAATAGTTTCGACTGTTTAGCCCAATCCCGCCAGGGGTGCAATTCGTAGTGCGGCAAGTCCCAACCGTCCTTGTCCGAACCGTCCATGTTCCAATCGCCGCCCCAACGCATGGGAATTTTCATGGACTTTGCCAGACCGGCACCCTTGCCCGTCGCCGGATTGTACCAGCCGAACACCTTCTGCAGCGCCTTGAACGCTGCGATATCGCCCCAATCGACGTTCTTTTTCGGCCACACGTCAACCGCGATTGCCGGCGAATAGTTGTGCGCCGAATTGCCGAAATGAACCTTGGACGCGCCGCGGCGGAACGCATCTTCCTGTGCCTTGCGACCACGGGTCGAATCCGAGACATAGAACGCGATCTTGTCGCGGGCGGCGTTCAGGAACTCCCGGTGTTTCGGATGCACCTTGGCGACCCGCGCCGCCGATTCCGGGTCGAACTTGGCGTTGACGCCCGAATCGGTCGGCGCTGGCGTCGTCGGCTTGTTGTCCAACGCCTTCCATTGCGCATAGGCCGCAGCGGTCTTTGGTCCCGCCCAACCATCCACGTTGCCGGGGAGATAGCCCATAGCCCGCAAGACAAGTTGACCGGCGCCGATGACTTCGCGCTCGGGTGACCAATGCGCTCGATCGCCGTAAAGCTTTTCCGCGTTACGGGTGAGAATGTTGTCAACGGCCTTGAGGAAAGCCGCGTTCGATTTTCCATTGACCGCGCCCTTATAATATTTGGCTTCGGTCAAAAGTTCCTGAACATCAAGCGTTTGCATGATCATCAATCCAGAATCGTTTTCGCGGGAAGGTCACAGGTGCGGACGACCTGAATAAGCCCGGCGTCACGCTTCGCCTTGATGTAGTCCATGACGGCGGTGAACGTCGCCACGGGAATGCGATAGATCGGGTCGCCAGTATCCGCGACCCGATGCACGATCCATTGCGCCAGGCCGCCGAGCGCGATCAGATCGTCAATCCGCGCGCACAGGCTCGCAACCGTGTCACCAGTTGATAGCGAGTCGATGCCGCCGCCTCGAATATAGAGCGGATCCGGGACAGGCAAGGTTTCCCATGCGCCCGCCGTATCTCGGGCGATATCGGCGACCCTGACCCGATCGTAATAGTTCTGGATAATGCCTCGCAATGTGGGATTCCATGCGCGTTGCGGGGCGGCGAGCGACGAAACTGGAAGTTCCCAACCCCGCATCGTGTCTAACTGTTGCTGTACCCGTTCGCAGAACGCGACACGACCGTTCGAAGTCCAGAAATTCGGGGCGTTCACGTCGAAATAAACGCCGATTTCCCAACCGGTTTCTTTCATCGCAACCAACAAATGCTGATAGCACTGCGGCGGCGGTGGCGCGCCGACGCCAGCGGCGATCACGGTCGACGGCGCAACGAAGAACGTTCCGACCAGCCCGCGCGCATTCATGATCGGCCATGCGGTTGAAACCGTCTCGGGATGCTTGTCGAACGTCAGGGTGAGCGCCGGAACGCCAGCGGCGAATACAGGGATTCGCGATGCGACCAGCGCCGCGCCGGCCGAGACGATGAATTCGCGACGATTCATCATCGATCAACCCCAATCCAGTTTCGGCATTCCCGCGACGAATTTGGCGAGCGTCGGGCGCTTCGCCTTGTTCATTTCCGTTTCGGCATATGACCACATGGCCGAGCGCCAGGCGAACGCAATGCGGGCGTCCGCAGCATATGAGGCGTTCGGGTCGTTGAGGAACGATACCGCCTCTAGAATCCCGTCATAGCCGCGTGCCCGTGCGCCACGGTCCAAAACCTCTTGCGTGACGAAAGTAAAATTCGGCACCAGTTCAGCATGCTCCGCCCATTCTTCGGCGTACCCTTCCTGACGGTTCTCATAGATGCCGACGATTTCCTTCGTCGCTTTATCGCGCTCGATCCATGGCATAGCGTCAAAGCCTTCCCGACTGACGGGCGTTGATATAGCCGTGATTGTTTATTTGGCCGACGTTGATCGAGCCTGACGAATTCAGGACTGCCAGGCGGATTTGGGAAGCGGTATTCGAAATCATGCTGGTGACTTCACCGGTCGACCATTCGGTGGCGTTACCGGTCCGCCCGAGTGTCGCACTAACGGCGGAATCGTCACCGTGCCCGAACTGGAAAATGGCACTTCCCGCCGCGTTTTGCTGCAGGCCGAAACTCAAGAGCGGTATCGTCCTGATACCGAGCGGAATAGTGATGGTGAATAACTGGTCAGCGAGCGCGGCGGTCGAATTCCGCTCCGAAATTGCCGTACCCCAAATGAAGAAATCGCCATTCTGACGAAACGGACGAATGACGCCCGAGTTGCGATGAATCGAACCGACGTAGCGGTAAATATCATAGCCGGGTGGATAGTTCGTTTCGGCGATCGGCGTTCCGAACGTCTTGGAAAATCCGCGACTGACCGTAACGCCGTTGCTGATCACGTAGCCATGCCACCAACCGTCGCTGATGGCATTGTCGAAGCGACCGCCGTTGCCGGTCCCGTAAGCCACGTCTAGTTGCGTCGTTCCTGCGGTGTGGAAAAGCGAGCGCTTGCCGGTACTGTCCGCAACGACGCCCGCCGCCCAATCGATATCGTTCGTGGCATCGGCGACGTTGTTCGAAAGCGTCAAGCCCGAGATATCGCCGCCGATCAACGCCGACCCGTTCCAGTCGCCGCGCAAAAGCAGGAATTGCCACACACCGCTGCCGAGCGAGACGAAAATGCCGATATCGCCGGGAATGACGAACATGTTCGCCCGCTCGGGCGTGATCAGCTTCGCGGCGTCGTGATAGACGGTCATCGAAGTTTTGAACATGACCTGGACGGCCACAGCGGGCGGTGCATCCGGCAACGATTTGACCGTGGCACCAGACGGGCCGATCAGGTCGTAAGAATCAGCGCCGAAATTGATCGCCAGGTGACCGTTTCCGCCCGGTCGCAAATTGCCGCCGTGCCGGTGGAGCAGACCGGGGCGGGATAGACCGAAGGAAGAAAGGGCGTTCATGGCTTAGGCGTAATCCCCGCCGCGTGCGATCACGTTGAAAGTTTCCGCGTTGTGGGTGCTTGCGCGAAGGCTCCAAAGATTGGGCAAGGTCAACCCCTCAAGGAAGTTGAACACCGCGCGCCAGCCCTCGACCGTCCCGGACGGCACCGTTGCCGACACCGCGATTTCCCGGAAAAGACGATAGTTCGTGCCGTCATGCAGGAAAAGCCGGACCATGCCCGCCGTCACCGAACCGACGCCGACGATTTCGATTGAATCGATGCGTGAGCCAGGCGCGGCACCAGCGGTCGCGATCGTGACGACCGTACCGGTTCCGTCGCGGTTGGTGTTCGCGGCGGTCAACTGACCTACCCACGTCTTGGGAGTACCGATAAAAACCGGGGCGGTTGCCATGTGGCTATCCTCTTAGATGCAAGTCAACCAGTTGATGAAGGCCACGCCGCCGACGCCGTTGACCGATGGTTTCACGTCCGCAGGCGTCAACGTTTCGAACGCTTGCGAAATTTTTACTTTCTTCGTCAAACCATCTTTCATGACCGGGAATTCCATATCCCGATGCGGTGCGATGGTCGCCGGAAGTTCATCAATTTTGATGTAGTCCGGCATGGCGCTACGCCCCGACGCTGATTTGGTAGTCGGCGACGACACCAGGTTGCGAGGCGTCGAAATCGGTCACGATGACAACGCTCGTCCCGTAACGGGTGAACGTATACGTAAGAATGTTCGCCCCACCCTGAACGCCTTTGCTCGGGGCGTTGACAAGCGTCGTGCGAATATCGCCGACCGGTGCGACGATGCGGGGCGTGCGTGCCCAATTGAGCGCCATCGTAAATGTCTTGGTGTAATTGTAGCCCGGTGCACCACCCGCGACGATACCCGAACCGGTCGTTTCAGTGCCGAACTTGTTCAACCGCGCCATGTTGGCAAGTTCCGTCACGGTCGCGACGTTACCGGCGTTCGTGACAACACGACCGATCAGCATATCGTCATACGTGCTGTCAAAACTCGCATCGGTTTCGGCAAGCGCGCCGGGATTATAGGCAGGCGCCGACAAATCCTTGAGTGAGAACGAACCATCCGACATGTTGCACCGGACGTGATAGGTTTTGCTGGCGTCGTGCGGCAAATCCGTCTGAACCGTCGCAAACGGGAAGATACCGCGGTGTTGGACATTGACGCCGCCCGCGACCCGAATCACGTTGCCGCCCGGCGTGGAAAGACCGATCTTGCCGTCAACGTTCTGAACGTCGGGATAGAACGGGAGACGCGCCCGAGCCTGCGACATAAGCAGGAATTGCGACGTATCGCCACCGCCCGTCGCGGACGCAATCATTGCCTCGATCGCGCGACGAAGATTGTCGTTCGCGTTGTCGTTCAGGGTGATGCCGGAAAACGATTGAACTTGGCCGATTTCGTCCATGATCGACCAGAACAACCAGTTGAAAAGCAACTGGTCGGCGGGACCGCACGGAAAGCCGAGATTGATTTCATCGCCGGTAGGTTCGCGACGTTCTGCCCCGGTCCCGAATGGCGTTGAAAAGTCAGGCATACGTCATCCCTCTAAACGCAATCGTAGGGTCTTGGGTCAATCTCGCACATCCATGGCGAACCCTGGGTGAGCGGACCGGTGATCAGAATTTCGTCATCTTCGGTGACCAGGTAACTACCATCTTCGGTTCCGATTGGCAAACCGTCTGGCGCATAGGGTTCGCAGAAGCCACCCCACCCGTCGCCAAAGCCGAACACGTTCAATTCAGTGCCGAAATGGAAGCGAACGCGGATGCCCGGTGCGATCGGGAGAACGCGCGGGATAAGCTGCAAATACGCATTTTCATTTTCTGTCAATTCGCGACCGGGTGCGATGACCACGCGGCCTTTGCCTTGGTCCAGAATCGTCGCCGCGTCACCGAAGAAAATGCGGATAGCTGCGGTCAGGCTATCGAAGTCGTAGAGTGTCCGAATCTGGTAAAGCCGCGATTGCAGAAACTTGCGGTACAACTCGTCATCGTCAATGCACAGATCGCCGATTCCGATATCGCCGCAATTCGCCCACGTCCCGCCTTCGCAGAAGCCGACCACGGGTTGAGACGTTGAAAATTCGGTCGAACATGCGAAGCCGAACACCGGTTGAGCCACGCAAACGCAATGGCAACGCGGCCACCCGAGACGCCGGCCGATAAACGTCAGTTGTTCGCCGACCGCCGTGTCAAGGTGGAAGGCGTCGGGCATCTGATAGTTGAGCGGCGCCAGGTCGGCGACATGCTGCAGATAGGTCCGCATCATGAAAAGCAGATTCGGGCTTTCCCGGTACTGCGTCAGTACCCGGTCAATTTCCGCCTCGACCAGTTCACTCGGGACCGGTTCGCTCATTCGACGACCGTGATGTAAATGTCAGCCGCCGCCAATGTGGCTATCTCGAAAAAGTTGATTGGGACGGTTGAATTCGGGGCGAAAACGATATCGTCGCGTTCGCCCACGATAGACACGACCTCAACGTTCGGAAAACGCCCCTCGACCATCTTGCGGACGGTCGCCCACGACACGTTTTCGCCGTTGAGCATCACCGCCCAATCTTCCAACAGACCGGCGCGGATTGCCGACGTGGACGGCGGCGCGCACCCGGCGCGGTCGCGCTCAAGATGAACGGTCAACGTCAATGTGATCGGCACTGCGGCGGGGCGTACCAGATTGAAGGTCCGGCAATAGCCCTCGATATTCGAATTGATCCGAACGTTCCCGTAAGTCTGGACGCCGGGAACGATATAGCGCCGGTACGCTGCGGCAATGTCGTCATCGTCGCCGCCGATCACCGCCAGCGACACGGATCCGGGCGGAACGCCGTTGTCATCGTCGGAATCGGTGTCGTTGACGAACACTTGCGCATAGGTGACGCCGGTTAGACCGAAAATAGCGCGCTGCAAGTCCTGCACGTCCACGCGGCCTTGCCCGACGTTGGTAATCGCCTTCCGATAGGATTCGTCCGACTCCCCGACACCGCGTTGAATGAGGCGCACACGCCCGAGCATGTCAAGCCGCGCGCCTTCCGCCTGATCAGGGTCATAGCTTTGATAGGTCGCTTCGAACATTTCCCAAAGCTGGCTCGCCAGGTCCGAAAGCATGCCGTTGATTTGCCCGAGCGGCGATTGCGACGTTTGGATGATATCCGGGCCGAATTGGGTAATCATCTTCGCCTCAATCTCTTGCAAGATCGTCGGCAAAGGCTTGCGGGAAAACCCGGTCGGGAGAACGCCATAGTCAGCCATGGTCAGACCTCAACCCGTTTATCATAGTCGGTGATTACCTCAACGTCGCCGATCAGAATGCCGCGTGTCGTCCGATCGAAGCGGATAGCGAACGTCTCGATACTGGTCACACCATCGGTCGCGAGAATTTCGCCTTTGACCACGGATTCGGCAAGCGCCGGATTGTACTTTCGCGCAAAAATTTGCTGAATCCACTTCACGCCGACGCCGGTATCGAGGAACCATTCGCCGAAGAACGTCTTGAGGCGCTGGCGCACATGCTGACCGACCGCCGCCGCTTCCGTCACGGTCGCAAGGTTCTTGTCCGACGCCTTGAAAACGTCGTTCGTTGCCGGGTCAATGGCGATGCCGATTCTCACAGGCGCATTCCGTTCAGCTTGCCGACGATGACCCCGAGCGCCGCGCCGATTTGTGCATATTGCCCGACGTGTATCAGTTCCGGTTCGGTCGCGAGTAGGTCAAAGCCTTCCTTGCACAAATCGACCGCATCGGCAACCAAACCATAAACGTTGCCTTGGCTTCCCTCTTGCTGAAACTTGCCGTCCGCAGAAAGCTTGATGCCGTACAAACCCTGCGCATCCCCGCGAATGTGGAGATTATCGGGGTCGACGTTCGGCATGGGGTCGGTCAGACTTTCACCGCCCGTTATATCCGCTTCCATGTCCGAAAGATTGAACGTGCGGCGGTCGCTCGGGTCGCCGGTTCCTTCCGAATGGTAATTCTCGCTGGACCGCATGCCAGGACGCAAGCGAACCTTTGTCCCGGCTGGCACGGGAAAGGTAATTCCGCCCTTCCCCGAGCGCTGAAAACGTATCGGAACTTCCATCAGGTCCGGCATGTCCACGGGGTTGCCGTTCACGATCGGTTTGTAGATTGGGCGGATAGTCGCCGTACCCTTGGCGGCGTCATAGTCGATCACTTCGCCGTCAATTTCGCCCCATGTCGTGTCGCGGCTCGCCTGTGCGTGCGATGCCGTAACCGCCCCGTCCGTGTTCGTGGTCTTGCCAATATACCCGGTTCCGCTCACGGCTTTTTCCCTTCGTCCACTTTCGAACCGTTGACCGATTCACCCTGCAGCGACGTGACGAATTTCCCGTCAATGTTGTTTCCCGAATGGGTCAACGAACTGACCCGATAGATACCACCTTCCGAATTCATTTCGAGCGTTTGCGATTCGATTTGAACGCGCCGGTTCGGTCGTATCTCGGGGTTCAACAGGCATTCAACCTTGACGCCGTTGTCGGTGATCGTCGGCACGCCGACCATGCCGGTTTTTGGAGTGATCAGCACCATACCGCCGATATAGCCATCGGACGGGATGACTTCGAACGTCCCGTTTTGTATCGACCAATAGAAGTTCTTCCCGCGCCCGAGCGTGTTCAATTCGGTCTTGCAGGCTCCGCACATGGCGTAAGGTCGCTTGAAGTCCTTCACGTCGTCGGGCAGTTTGATTTCGCCCCGGCTGATACCTTCCTTGGCAAGCTGCGAATAAAGTTCCTCAACCACGTCTTTGACGGGCGTGCCGGCCGGAAACGATTTGCTTGTCACCGCCTTGCGCAAGGCCTTGTCACCGTCGCCGCACGTCATCTTCGTAATAATGTCCGGGCCGTCGCGGCGGTGCTCCACGTCGCGAAACTGACCCTTGAAGATGATACCGACGTTTGACCCGCCATTAGGCGGCATATAGCCCGCCTCAAGCGTGATTTCGTCCAGTTCCTTGCCGACCGCGTTGCGGTGACCTTCGTTCAGGTTCCAGATTTCCACAGTTGCGGAATTCGATTCGCCACCGATGCCTTTCGACACGTTGAAATTAATTTTCATTTCGTGCGTATGGATGCCGCCAGGGTTGACGACAAAACCGCCCGTGAAGGTTGCGCGGACTTTCCTAAGATATTGCTGCATCGATTTCAGCTTGCGTCAGGTGGAACATGCGAACCGAGCCGTTCGGCAACTGCACCCGATCGGCAACCGCGCCGGGCACCACGGCGACGGCAAACAAAACCCCGATATCGAAATTGAACGCCCCGAGCATGTCCGACCCGAGCGTGACCCGGCGACCGGTCAACACGGGCAGATCGTCAATCGAAAGATCGAACGACCAACGGTCCGTATAGACATTGTAACGGAACCGAAACGAAACGCGCCGGTTGTTCAGGACCATTGCAAATTTCTGGTCGGGATCCGTGGTGAATTTGAAAACGATCATCCGAACACCGCTTTCAGTATCGAGCGGTTTTGCACCGCTTCCGGGCTTGCTCCCGTGGTCGGCGCGGTACTGACCGGGGAATCGCCTCGCTGGACCGTTCCCGCCGTCCTGTCCGCCGTCGCGGCGTCACCAGCCGCCGACGATGTAGGACGCTTCGCACGACCCTTGTTGTCGCCTTTGGTCGTGTTCGCCGCCTCGCCTTCATCGCCCGTTTCACCGGTCGCATAGGCAGTGTCCACGATGATGATTTCCTGCAACTCAACTTGGCCGTTGAGTACCGACGAAAAATCTTTGTCGCGGGTGAACGAACCGGACGCGATCAGCATGTTCGAATAAACGAACAATCCCGAGACGACGGTAAACGGAACGCGGCTTTCCTGAAAGGCAACCAGCGCGTTGAACGTTTCCGCCGCGGCACCGTCCGCAATGTCGAGCGTCAACCGCTTTTGCTTCACGTAGGCGTGGTCATTCACTTCCGCACCCGTCTCGATCGGAATCGCGGTGATGCCCAATTCAATTTTGTGCTGCTCGCGGACAATTACGTCCACGGGTACCGGGCCGATAACGGATGAATAGAGAATCGCGGTCATCAGAATTGGGGTTCCGCCGTGACGCGGCTTGCCTGATCGGTCGCGGCCTTGCCGACCGCAGCCGCAGTAGCTGCGCCGGCCGCGCCAGGCGCCGCAGCTTCGGTAATGTTCTGGACGATGGACGAATTGACGTTCACCGGGAACGAACGGTTGTCCTGACGCGCATCGGTAATCGTCGCACCGGCTGCGGCACCCATGGTCATTTTCGCAAGATTGCCGTTCAGATTGTCCATGCCCGCCAGCATCTTTTGCACGGCATCCGAATTGACCATTCCTGACGCATCGGCGCGCGGCGGACCTGAAACAAAATCATCGAGCGACCGCGACCGTCCGCCATCATCAGGCGGACGGGTCAAATCTTCCATCTGACGACGCCGATTGCCAGCGTCTTGTGCTTTCCATTCGAGCGCGCGCGGGTCATCTTCCCACGACTGACCAGCCGGACGTTTCGGAGAATCGCCAGAAAGGGTGAGCATCGCCAACCACGGCGACAATTTACCCATTAAAGCAAGCAATCCGCCCGAGCGACCGGCTAGACCCTTGGTCGTTTCCGTAGTCACCCCGCCCGCGAAACCTTTCAGGAACTTACCAAGCCCGCCGAGTACCGTAAACGGCTTCATGACCATCAACAGGCCGAGTGATGCAACGATCGCCGCCAAGGCTTGCGCGAGGCCTTCTGACGCACCGGTCATTTCCTGAATCCATTCGACAAACGCGCCGAATTTGGACTCCCCGCCTTCTAGGTACGTGAAAATATCATCAAGCGCGGTGGCGATCGCTGCTAATGCCCACATGGTCGGAAACACGCGAATTAGCAGCAAGCCGAACGCCGCGCCGATCGCATAGAGCGTGGTTGTGTCGACCGATGCGAGCCAATCCGCGAAGAACGCCCCATGCGTTGCGATGCGACCGAAAACCATTTCCGCGACGTTCATCACGGCGATAAACGCCGCACTGATGCGGGTCGCCCACTTGTCGAGCGTCCCGTCATCGGCCCAACGGTTCATCGTGTCGAGAACGCCTTGCAACCGTTCCTTGACGGCATCGTAAAACCCGGCGTCGGCGATCTTTTTCAGAAATTGTGTCCAGTTGTCCGAAATGTTGGACGTGATACCCGCCATGGACCGCGAAAACTTTTCCGACGCGCCGGTATATTTTTTACCAATGGCGTCGATCAAAAGTTGAATTTCTTTTCGACCAAGTTTGCCTTTCTCTGAAAGTTTTTGAAGTTCCTGCACGTTCTTGCCGGTCGCTTCGGAAAGCATGTCCCAAACAGGAATGCCCGCCTCGACAAGCTGCAGGATTTCGCCGCCCTGTAGCTTCTGCTTTGTCCACGCTTGCCCGAGTGCCAGGGTAAGGCGCCCGAGCAATTCCGTGCCCTTGCCGGAACCCGCCATGGCGTCGGTCAATGCCTGCAATGATCCGTTGGTCGGATCGATGCCAGAATTTTTGAGTGACACGAACGCTTCAACCACGTCACCCATTTCAAGAGGCGTAGTCTTGGCGAAATTTGAAATCCAATTCAGCGCCTCTTGCGCCTTGGCTTGCGACCCGAGCAACGTCTCAAGTTGAATATCGTACGCCTCGAATTGCATGCCGGTCTTGAGGACCGACTTACCGAGCATCACCGCACCAGCGCCAACCGCCGCGCCGATAATTTTGCCGTATCGGGAAGCCGCCGCGGCAAGAGCGGCAAGTTGCGTTTCAGCCGATCGCAGACCGGCCTTCCAACGGGTCAAGTCGCCTTCGTTGCGAAGGTCGTAACCGAGAATGGCGACTAGTTCGTCAACAACGGCCATTTATGCCGACCCTTTTTCTACCGACGCGCCCCGGAAGTCCAAGGCTTCGTGCGCGTCCATCACGTCATCAAGTGTGACCCATTCGCGCAAATCGCGCAACGTGTAGACGGGCGGTTCGGCAAGGATGGGGCGCCAAAGCCACAAGTCGAGATTCGGCGCTATCCGTTTGACTTCGGATTCGCTTAGTGTTTCGCCCGGTTGGCGAGGATGCCATTCACCAGGCTTTCGCCGAAAAAACTCGCGAACTGCGTCTGCAGTACGAACACCGCAAGCGGTACGATATCACTCAAGTTTTCTTCGGACAGATCGCCGTCAAGGTCGACCGGATCGTAAGTGCCGCTGGCGCGACGAATGCGCGCCGTCTCGACAATATCTTTGATCAGTTCCGCGACGGTCGTTTCGTCATTCTTGACGAAAATGTCGGTAAACGCCGCGACCGCCGCCGCCTGTGACGCCGCGGTCAGTTCCGGGTCATCGCTCCCGACGCCCTTGAAAATCTCGGGCAGACGACCGACCGCGCTACCCGCGACCTTCATCACCCGAGCTTGCAACTTGAGCGCGTCGAACGCCCGAAGCGGCTCGACGCGAAACGTCCGGTCCTTGATCTTTTTTTCAGCCATCAGCTAACGTTCGGAATAGCCCGCTCCCATGTGCCGGTGACCAGCGTCCATTCGCGTTCGGTCGCCATTTTGCCTTTCGAATCGGCCGGCGCGGCTTGAATGAAAGCCTTGTCGGTCGCGCCGCCTTCGCCGGATCCGATATCCCGGATAGTGACCGGAAAGCCGATGCGGGTTCCGAACGCGCGCTGTTGCTTGAGACGCTGTTCAAGCAAACGATGCGTCGGTGACGTGTGCTGCAGCTTGACGCTGATCGTCGCCGAAAAATCCGCCGAACCGGAAAAGATCGAACTTCCGTCCGCGCCAACCGTGAGCGCGCCAACGTCGGCGCCAGGGGTGATGACAACGGCGTCGTCCCCGTCCCACAGGCCTTGGATTTTCTGGCCGTCGATCGTGCCGACGACCTGTAGCATGGAATAGACAGAAGATTTCTGTGCTGGCATTGGTCAGACTCCCGGAATTAGAAGCGCATCGAGTATTCTACGGCGGCGTAGTGAACCGCGCCAGCGTAGCGGAACACGACCTGAATCGCCGGGGCGATACGTGCCTTGCGCTGCGCTTCCGGCACGTCGAAAACCGACGGAACCGTGATGACGACGGACGGCTCATAATCGCCCGTGATCGGGTTGATATCTTCGGCGATCAGACCGGCGCGGCGGGCCGTGGTCATGACCTGACGCGCCGCCGACGCCAGAAGTTCCATTCCCTGATCAGTGAACGGCACGCGGTCGTTGTTCAGCAGAACGGAAAGCAAAGCTTCCTCTGTCCGCGCCACGATCCAGTCGGTTGCGTGAACTTCGTCAATGAACACGTTCGGCTTGAGCGTCGAGCCTTCCACAAGGAAATTCTGCCCGCCGATATTGACCACGGCGTTCGCCATGTTGCCGGATGCCGTCGCCTGCCCGATTTCCGGGACGAAGCCGGTAATGGCGGTGATCTTCGCCGACCCGAGATTGAGCGGCGCCACGCCCGCCAGTTCCTTGAACTTCATCGTATAGGCGGAATCGGCGTTGTCGAAATTGAAAGTGCTGCCCTTCGCCGCCGCCGCGACCGCCGAATATTCGTCAGCGTCGGTGTGATAGAAAATCGACGTGCGTTCATAGAGGCCTTTGTTCAGACCGGCAATCGAGTTGGTGTTGACCGACTGCGTGTCCACGTCGTTCGAATCGATCAACGCTTGCTTGGACTTCGATTCGATCCACTCGACCAGACCTTGAACAATCGCGGTATCGCGCAACGTCGACTCCACGGTGACGAAATACCAGTCGGAATCGAAATCATAGAGAAGGTCCAACTGCGAAATAAATTCCGCTTTGACCGGCGTCGAATCCATCTGATACCAGCCCGCCTTAATCTGCAACGGTCGCGGGTCTTGGCCAAACGCGACCAACGCCGCGTCGTAGAATTCGTCACCCGCCGTGAAGTCGGCGGCAACTTCCTCGATCGAGGCGTAAAGCTTCGTCCGGTGTGTCGAATCAAGTTCGCCGACCTTCGTCTGGCTGGTCAGGAAAAGCAGCGTGCCGAAGCCGCGCCGGGCCGCGAAATTCTGCGTCCGCTCAAGCGTGACCTTGACGACGCGGGAATAAGGAAGCTGTGCCATAGCGGGTCTATCCTCGATTTATGCCGACTTCTACCGGCTCAATAGCATTGATCACGTCGATTACAAAGCCGTCGCGCGTCAAGCCGCGTAGAAAAATATCCACATTGGCGCGCGGCTCCCACGCTTCGTTGACATACTCGGGCACTTCGCGAATGCGCGACATGTCGAAAACGATCAGGCTCGGATATTCCGGTTCAAGCATCTGTTCCAGGCGCCGCGCCGAATCAAGCGGTCGCAAAATGTTGGATGGCTGTTCCGCCGCATAGGCATGCAGCGAGAACGCCCATTCGCGCTCGATGACCGGTGACGCCGTGACTGGCGGATATTCGGTGCTCGTGTCGACCGGCTCGTCAGGATAGGGCGGGTCGAAATCAATCGTCTGTTCGTGGTCGCGCACTGCCCGCGAACCGGTCTTGTTCAGCATCAGATACGGCAACGCCGGGCGCTTGCCATCCTCATGCGCGAAGATGACCGTTTTGCCGGTTACCCGAGCAATCCAGTCAGCAAGCTTGGTGCGGATTTGATCTTCGGTCATGTCTTGCCAAGCGCTGCCCGGTTGAACCCGTCCATCGGACGCGGCCACTTGAAAACGATCCGCCAGGTTTCGCCGCCGAACGTAATCAAGTCATCTTCACTGATGGTCGATCGTGTCCAAAGTAAAAATTTCGCTTCGGTCCGAACACCTTCCGGCAAGTCCATCAGTTGCCGACCCGACGCGGGTTGCACCGCGGCTTGAATGTTGACCGCCCCGGCGTTGTTCTCAACCCATTTGTGATTGACCCACGAACCGCCCTTGACGATATGACCGACCGTCACGGCTTCGGCGTCAATGGCTATGGCAACGTCCATCAGCTATCGACCTTGTACGTTACGGACTGGCGCATTTCACCGGTATCGATCAGCGGATTTGACGAACCCTTGCGGGCGATCGTGACGGGAGAATTCGGCGGCGACCGTAACGCGGTAATTTCCGCTTGAATATCGCCGACCGCCATCACCCCGAGCCGCCGCATGACCGTATCAAGCGACAACGTGCCGTTCAGGACCGATTTCGCGGCTTGCTTGAGCGCGGCGCGGTATGCGGCGTTTTTGTCCCGCATCGTGTTGCGCATGAACGGACGTTCAGGGATAGGACCACCCCAACCGCCACCGCTCGCACCGCCGCGCGTGCCAAATTCATTCCAAACCGCTTTATTGATGGTCATGCCGTCCGCTTTACCAGCGGGAAAACCGACCTTGACCTTAGTCGGCCCGGTCGGAAGATTCGGCACCTTGCCGCGCTTCGTGTGCTTGACGGTAACCCACGCCATCAGACAACCGCAATGGCGCTGAAATTCGCGCGCAAATAATCAAGGAACCGACGACCGTAAGCCGTCGTGTCGTAGAGCGATGACGAACCGTTTCCGGCGCCACCGGATCCGCCGACGCCCGCAAATTCGACTTTGACGTCACCGACCTGACGCGACTTCATCGGACCGGTCAAAACCACGCTGGCGCCGCCACCCGCCACCCCGTGACCTTGACTGACCAGAGTATGAGCGACCCAATACATGATTGCCGGCCGATAATCCGCCTCGACCCATGAAGTGTTCACCACGCCGACCGCTTCGGCAATGATCAGGTCAATCAAGTTGTTGCTCACCGAACTGAATTCGGGGAACCGTTCCTTGATATCGGCTGCGGTCGGCGTGGTGTATGCCATCGGTTAAGCGGCCTTCGCGTCCGCAAGCTGACGCTGCAGCGATTCCAGCGACGATTTGCGGGTCTTGTTGATACCGAGCGCGGCAAGCTGATCAATGATCGCCTGCTTTTCCTGATCTTCCGCCGACAACGGCGGCACGGGAAGGCCGGGCGGCACGGGCAGACCGGGCGGCACGGGAAGGCCGGGCAGACCGGAAGGCTTGGCGACGGCTTCGGCATCTTCGCTCACGACCTCGATAATCCCCGCCGCGATCCAGCGCTTAACGGTCGAGCCGTGCTGCACGACTTCCCACCGATCGATGCGACCGGTAGCGCCAGGCTGAATCGTCGCCGACCCAATCCCGAGCGCAACGGCGTGATTGTTCTTTACAATGGCGTTTGTCATTCTCCCGATTTCCTTCTGTTAAAAAGCCGTCCGCATGGGTTCACGCGGACGGCTCGGGTTCAAGTTCCGATATCGGCGGCGATTAGATACCGTCGATGTATTTTACTTCCTTCGGGCGCCGAATGTCCAGACCGCCGAGCCGGAAGATACCGGGCACGTCCCACCGGATCGGGCCGGACTGCCACGGCGCAAGGAACTGGTGCGGCATCGGAATGTGCAGCTTGAGAATGCTCGGATCGCGACGGTAGAAAACCATGCGATCCGATGGGCCGACGCCAGCACCGGCAAGACCACGGATTGCGCGGAAACGCATTTCCTCGCCGGTTATCAGGGTAACGGCGTTGTTCTTTTTCAGGTAGTCCAGAAGCGGAACCGCCGTGCCGTCGATCATCGTCTGTGCCAGAAAGGCAAGTTTCGTGTCCGGCATGAGGACGGTGTTCGGGTACGAAGTCTGCTTCGTCGCGTCGGTGATCGCGAAAATGCCCTGGTTGAAGTCGGCGATAATCTGACCGACCGTCGAACCCGTGCCGCCCCAATCGCCGTTCGCCGCCGCAGTCTGGGTGACGGTCGAATTGTTGATCAGGCCTTTGAAGTTCTTCGACGTGTCGCCGAAAAGCGCGATGCGGTCGACCATTTCTTCATAGGCGCGACGTGCCGCGGCGGCGTCGTCGGCGGGAAGATTGATGCCGAGCATCTGCGCGTGGCGGATTTCTTCCAACCCGTAGCCGTAGCCGATACCAGCGGTATAGACCATGGTTTCATGCTTCGAACGTTCCGTCCCCGCGATCGGGATATCGTCGGCGTTGCCGTTGATCCACTTCGCGGCGCCGAACTGGTCGGACGAATAGTACGTAACCGACTTGATCCACGGCGATGCCGACATATCGACCGGAATCAGTGACGGATACTGAATGTCCGGGTACACCGTCTTGTTGATTTCGGTTTCGATATGGGAAGTCTGCGAAATGAGAAACCCGAGCGCGGCGGCATCGAGCGTCATTGCGTGTGCGTTCATGGTTCGGGTTCCTCGAATTTCGTTGAACAAACGGGCCGAAGCCCGTCCGTTGTTGCCTCTTAGGTCAGACGAACTTTGACCAGGTTGCCGGCCGTCGCCGAACTGTCATAGCGGGCGCCGGGATACTGGACGCCCGAATTCGTGTTGTCCTTCTGAAACGTGTTGTTCGAAGGACGGATATAAACCGGGTCACCCGCCGCCACGTCGACGGTTGCCACGGCCCAAAACGTGCCCTGTCCGATCATGATCCGGGCCGATTCGTACTGTGCGAACTTGTCGGCTTCGGCGACCAGCGAACGTTCGCGGACGGTGAAACCGAGAATCGTTCCGCCGTCGTAGACCTTGCAGCCTTCGTCAGCCGTACCCTGTTCGACGGCCACGCCGAACGCGATGCCCGCCGCCGTCTCAACGGTGCGAGACATGAGCGAACGCGGCGACATGTCAACGATTGCGCCCTGCTTTCCGGCAGGCTGATTTTCGTTATAGACGGTCTGGACGGCCATTGAAGGGACTCCCGGCGTTTCGGTTGATTACTTAATCGAGTCGTGCATGCGCTGCATGCGCTCGGCAAAACCCCGGTCGCCGCTCGGGGCGGGGGGAAGCGAGGCGGCGCGGTCCTGCAGCGCGCCCTTGAACGGATCACCGTTGCCGGTGTCCTTGGTGACGGCCATGAACATGCCGGAAATCATGTCGTCCGAACGATCCTTGATTGCTTCGTCGCCGAACTTGGCCGCGACGACCTTGCGACGGATTTCGACGTTGGACAGACCGTCCGGCTTGAAATCCTTGATGACCTTGGACGCCGTTTCGATGACGGCAACGCGGTCGGCGACCAGCGCGTCAAGCACGGTTCCGGTCGGAATCGCGGCGTTCGCGGTCGCCAGGTCGGCGGTCAGCTTGCCGATTTCGGTATCCTTCGTGGCAACGGTCGTCTTGTGACCTTCGATCACCGCGGCACTGTCCGAAAGCTGCTTCTGCAGCTTGAGGATGACGGTTTCGGCAACGTCGGTAACCTCGATCGGCAGGCCGTCGAACATCATCGTCTTGGTAGCCATGATTTTCTTCCCTTCGTCTAGGATAGGGGTCGCGCCCCAAGAATCACCGATGCGAACACTCGACCCGGACCGACCGCGATCAACAATCGCAATATGATTGATCCGAATCTTGCGCTGTTGTGCGTCGAATTGCTCGCCGTTCTGCGTCTTGCCGGGCGTCCAGTCAAGATCACAGGTGTAGCCCGGCGACAATTCCCGCTTGCCGTCCTCAATTTCTTTGATGGTCGCGGCGTCGGACACCATGAGCGGAACGCGAACGTAAATCGCTTCCCCGAGCACTTCATCGGTCGTCTGACCAACGGCGTAGTCTTTCCAGTTGTCGGACGAAACGGCTTCGGTCGGGTGATTGTTCGTCACGGCTCGATGCGCGAAACTGGCAAGAGTGTCTTTTGAAAACACTTCGTCAGCGGACCGGAACACCTTCACGGTCGCCAGGTCGGGCCGTCCCACTTCGTAACCGGCATAAAGTTGAATTCCGGTTCGCGCGCACCGCGCGTCTACGATCAAAACGCCGTCATCGCGCTTGCGCGTCCCGGCAACAGTGATCTTGTCCACGAAATTCATTCCGTTCCCGTAACATTGCGAAAATTAATTTGCAATAGGCGTTGACATTCCGGCATCGGATGCCTAAATTCATTCAGCAACGGGAAATTACGGAAATGACCGCCATCGAAAAAGCCCGCGAACTTTACAACGCCCGCATGGCAGCACAGATCGAAAGCGATTTTCGCGGTGCGCCGAAGCGTGACGATAGCGAATTCAACTATCGTCACGGTTGGATCGTGGTCGACGGCGAGTCGTTCAACGGCGAAACGCTTTTCCCCGATCAACATTGGCCGCGCTTTCCGGCTGATCAGGGATTGAACGACTGACCGGTCGCTGATCTTCGGTGCGAGCCTGAACGAAAGGAAATGCCCCAACTAACTCGACACCGATGCACTTAAGGCGGGGATGGTCCCCGCCTCTTTTTTTTTATTTCCGTGCGAGTAAAATCACGTCTCGCACGTCCGACGACACCACGTCAACGGTCGCGAAGTGCGCCTCGACTGCACGTCGCCAGTAATCCGCCGTCCTGACCGTGACGTGAAGCGGCTGACCGATTAGCTGCGGTCCCATGCGATCGGGACGGGTCGCAATCCTGAAATAGCAACCGACCTGACACCGCGCCGCGATGCCGCCTAGCACGTCGTTGACGCGACTTTCGGGTATGTGTTCCATCACGTCGCAACAATAGCCATAGTCGGCTGGCTGCAGCGCTTCGGGCAGTTCCCACAAGCACGCCTCGACAAACGGCACGTCGGGGAATTCCCGAGCGTTCGGGGCGAAATCGACGGCGACGACGCGCAAGCCGCGTTCCTGAAACCATTTCGTTGCCCGGCAAGGACCGGATCCGAAATCAATCAACGATTGCCCCGAGCGCATCCCGCAAACGGTCCAAGCCCGATCGGTTTCGAGCATGCCGGGCGAGACGCGCCGATATTCCGGTGTTTGCCAGACCGCCAGATATTTCGCGCGTTCGATCAGTGCCAGGTCATCCATGGTCAAAAGTTCCTCGATATCAGCGAACGGGAAGCACCGCAGCGCGCTTTGCGGATTGGTATTCAACACCGTGACGCCGCGGCGCGTCAAATGCGGCTCCATGCGCTCGAATTCCGGGATGAATTTATCCCGATGCTGACCAGGCTTCGCAGCGGCCTTGTGATTATCGTGCCAGTTCCCCGCGCGCATATCGAAACCTAACAGGATGATCACGCGGGCGCCGAATAAATAGGCGAGATTGACCGCCGACGATCCGCCGCACCATCCGCCGACCGCATCGGCTCGGGTTGAGAACATGCCGGGCAGGAAATGAACAAGCTTGATATCGTACCTGTGCGGAACCATCGGCGCCTTGCGGGTGATCTTGTACTTGCCGACGTGATTGACCAGGCGCGGGGCGTTCCAGTCAAACCAGCGCCGATCGGCCCAAAACAGAACGTCCGCCCACGGCGCCCGGTCCGGCTCGATGCCAGCATCGTTGACCGCAATCACCTTGCCGCGACCGCGCAACCGCGAAAAATCAAATTCCCGAATCGACGGACCGCCGCCGATCACGAAAACCGCATCGTTCGCAAATTCATCGCTCGGGACTTCGAAAAAGGGTGTTGACATTCCGGCAACCAATGCCTAAATTCAATTCAACGCTAACACAAACCGGGAAGTTCTCAAATGTCCAGCCAGTGCCCCAAGTGCAACGGAACGGGTTTCATCGAAAAGTTCTCGGGAATCGCGAACGGGGAATGCTTCCGTTGTTTGGGTGAAGGCATCACCCTGACCGCTTCCGAACGCACCGAAATTTTGGTCAAGCGTTCTGGCGCTGCGGATCGTCGCCTTGCTCGCGAAAATAACGTGAGCGTTGAAACGGTGATCGCATATTGCGCACCGCGCGGGTCGAAAAATTATGTCGGCGTCCCGAGCGACGAACGCGGTCATGCGATCAGCATTCAGGAATTCGAAATCTATCTAAAAACCATTCGCGAGGAAATTTGAAAATGATCCGCGCCACTGTTTCCGCCACTTCGCCGTTCAATTGCGCTGACTACTCGGTCAGCGCCGAATTTGCATCGATCGAAACCGAATCGGCGCACGTCCGACGCCATGCGTTCCGTGTCGGCTACCACGGCGTCGTTCGCATCGAAAACACCGTCACCGGGGAAAAGGTCGAATTCAATGTCTAGCGATGACGACCGCAAGCGCCGGGAAGAAATCGAAGTCGGCAACAACCGCATGCAGACAGAACGGGTCGGCAAGGGTATCGAAACCCGACCCGGAACGCGCCGCATTGTCGTTGATTTCGAGACGATGCAATTCGAAACCATTCGAGCGCTCGCGACGGAAAACGGCACCAGCATTGCCGCGACCGTCCGCAATCTCGTCGCCAAGGGATTGACGGTCCGATGATCGGCACGGCTGAACAAGCGCGTCAGCTTGCCGAGAAAATGAAATTGCGCGCGTTCGATGCGCCGACGCTCAAGGATGCTCGGGCGATGATCGAACACGGCAAACGACTGGACAAGTTGGCGCGCGACCTCGAAAAAGCGAAACAGGAAGGGTTGATAGAATGACCATCCGCACCGCCCCGAATCGGTTTTTGGCCATGCCGTGGCAATCTTTGATTTTCGCCGATCTTCTCGCGCGTCAAGCCGTCGAAGGCATCGACCGTCCCGTCACGTTCGAAGAACGGCGCGCGGCATGGTACAGAACGAAAGAATGGCTAGAAACGCCGAAGCCTTGGAGCGATATTTTCGGTCAAGATATAAGGCGCTAAACCATGACCATCCTCGCCAGCACCGACGACCATCTAGCCGAATTCGAGGCGGGAGTCCTGACCATCGCTCGGTACAGTGACGGCCACTGCAAGACGATGAAGGCGCGAGGCATCGCGGGTGAATTCCGTCGTTGCCTGAAAACCCACACGCCCGAGCGCGTTATCGCGACCTATCTTCGCCTTGCCGATCAGGCGGGTTGCAAGTGGGAACCGCTTTACAAGCCGGATTACATGCCGCGCCCGACGCCTATCCGCCGCGGCTTTGAATCTCCCGGCGCGCTTCCTCGATCGAGCGTTTAACGTCATCGTCCGGCTCGGGGATTCGCTCAAGGTCCGCCAGAAATTCTTGCCACGTCGGCAACGGGTCGAACGGTGACGGCGGGTCAATAATCATTGACTATCCTTTCGATCAGCGCGCGGTGTTTTTCGACCGCTGCGGCGGTTTCTTTTGCGAGCGTGTAGTCATACCTGATCAGGTTCTTTTTCCGCGCAACCAGCATCACGATATGTGCATGGATTATCCCGGCTTCGGACGCATCGAGCGTTTGTTGCGGGAAAACCATCTGTTGCAGGATGCCTCGAATCTTGCCGTCAATCAGATCAAGCGGCGGCGTCAGACGTTGTACATTCTTCGCCCCGACCCATTCGGCATAATAGGACGATCCGTTATGACCGTGCGCCCACAAGCCTTTCAGGCCGGGACCGCGTGACAATTCGAGAATGTCTTGACCACTGAAAGATCGTGACGAAGGATGATTATGGTGAGCCACAATCGACCGTTTCGGATCGGCAATTGCCGCAACGAACTCGGGCGTAAATCCGACAAAGCCGCGCGCCCCACTTGTGTTCTTCCCGAGCGGAATTCCGGTCGTCGCGTCATACGACCAAAGATGCTCCGTGCCGGTCTTGCGGCCTTCCGAAACGACAAATTTTTTCATTTCGTCATCAAGCGCGACGGGCGTCTCGATCGGTGCGGGCTTCGTCGCCTTCGCCTCGAATGAAACGACACCCCGAGCCACGCACCGACATTGAATAGGTTGACCAGGCGGCAAGCCTTGTTCCGCCCCGGTCGGCTTGCCCCATTCATACCGGCGACCGTCAATCTCGCGATGCAACGGACGAACCCGTTCGTCCTGGGAAGTCATCCAATCGTATGCCTCGATTCCGGCTTGCTCTTGCCGGATCCGGTTCAGGTCGGAATTGATTTTCGCCGTCTGGTCACGCGCGATCAGTTTCGCCCGTCGATCGGCGATACCGAATTCGTCGGTCATTTTCTTCCGCAGCGCCGCGCTTGAACTGCCCGCTATCGCGTTATCCAAAACCGCTTGCTCGACACGCTTGACCATATCGGCGCCGAGACTGGTAATCAGCGACGTATTGCGCGCCGCAGCCGTCCGCATGTATTCCGCCAAATCCTCTTGCGTGATGACCGCCGAAATATCGATACCGATCACGCTTTGAACGGTTCGCATGAACGTCTCGGTATGGCGTTCGGCTTCAAGCTGCAGGATGCGGTTGACCAGCGCCGACGATTCAGCGACTAGCGCCGCGGTGACGCCTTTCAGCCGCGTAAAGATATTTTCGTCAACGTCAGTCGTGATTTTCGGTTCGAACTTGACGGCCGGCAGAACAGACGTTCGGACTTCGGCGGCGATGCCTCGCACCATCTTTTGCAGGACGGTTTGATATGCGCGTTCCGTCCCGAGCCGGGCAGATATCGGCGGCAAGGTCACACTGGCGCGGTTGGAAAATCGCCCCGTCCGTTTCGCCAGGCTCGCAAGGTTGTATTTCATACCGACTCAACGGTGAATTTGCCACGAAGGACCGTCACGCGGTCGCCGGTCCCCTGATAGCCATATATTCCGAAATCGTCGGTAATGCACCTGAACGCTGACGTTTGTTCGCTCGTCAGTTCAAGGCGAATTTTCCCGTCGACCACGGCGGCGGAATAGGCGGAACCCTGAATTACGACGTAGGGTGTTTCGAACGGCTCGGGCAGATCGTCAATCAACCATTCCAGCGCCCGGGCATCTTCGGCCTTGTACGAATCGCCACGAATGATCGTCACGTTTCCGCCCGTCGTGACCGGCGAAGTCGTTTCAATCGTCCCGGTCCCGATCTTCCCGAGCGCGGCGCCCGCCGTCCCGCTGGCGTAGGAACCCGGTACGACGTTCAGCAACGGGTCACCCGCCGCGCCAGCCGCGCTAAGCGCCTGACCGACACTGCCCGCCGTGACGTGCGCCGCAATCGGCGTGTCCCAAACCGCCCCGATCGCCGCCATGATCAACGAATGGTCGGCGGGATCGCTCGGGAGATTGTCGGTCTTGGTTTTGATCGCGTTGACTTCCGTGTCGACGTAGCCGGTCAGGGTCGCCAGGTCCGCAGCCGACGCGCGCGTTCCGATATTGGCGTCAAGCCGCTCGATGCCAGCGCGACCGATCGTCCAAAGTGCGGGAATTTCCCGTTGATCGACCGTAGTCGTCGCGGTCTTGAACAATGCAGGGTAATCGCCTTCCGTCGCGGTCAGCGTCCCGGACAGGGTGTAGCAGTACAGACCACCGCCGATTTCAGTCGCCGCGGCGTTGTTGACGATCTTCGTATTATCGGGCGCCCATACGTCCACGGTCACGGTCAGCCCGGTTTTGCCCAACTTCGATTCGATGAAATGGGCGAAGTATTTGACCGAAACGCTGACTTGCTCAAGCATGGTCCGTCACCTTCACATGGGTTTGAATTCGCCGACCGCGAGATATTCGTTTTTCGCCATCAGGATCCGCAGATAGCGGCACACTGCACCGACCGGAATTGTTTGAATGTCACCGTTCAGGAATCCGGTCAATGTGGTAATGGTCGTCCAGTTCGAACCGTCCATGGACCGCGCAAGGATGGCATCATTGATGTAGAGCGCACCCCAACCGCCGAACGATGTAGACGAACCGACATTGACCGACGTGACGAAACTATCGGCGGTCAACTCGATACGGAAGAACTGCACGCCGCCCGCGACCGCCGACCCATAGAACGCCGAAGTCAAGCCATCGGTCATCATTTCGATCGTCGGCGGGTCGTCGGTCGGATAGCCGCCGCCCTGCCAACGGTTGCTATAGGATATTGCCGCGATTTCGATCGGCGCGGCTGCAGCCTTGGCGCGAGTGATCCCGAGCGGTCGAATTCCGATCATTTGATATCTTCGAAGATTTCCGGTCCAAGCACGATTTCACCCGTGTACGCCGGGATTTCCTCGACGTTCTTGAGTACGCCGGGCAAAGCCTGAATCAGCGAGATATGCGGTTTGTACTCGGGATACGTCGCCGATGCGCCAGCCGACAAGATCGCCTCACGCCGCCAGGTCAACGCTTCCGAATTGAACCGCAGCACAACATAGGCGCCGAATTGCTCAAGCACGCGCGGACCACCAGCCGGAATTTTGATTTCTTCCGACCACGATTCACCGATCTTGAACCAGTCAAGCGGCGTCTCGGAATAAACCAGCGTGACGTGCAATTCGTCGGCGGGTATCAGGTCGCTCAATCCCGCCGACTTCGCCCACTTGATGATATCGGCGGCGTTCAGCACCTTGCGCGAAACATAAAGCGGCTTCGGTGCCATGTCGGCGGTCATGCCGGGTTTCTTTGCTGCGGCAAGTGCGCGCTCTTGTTCGGCCTTGGCTTCCGCCTCGAAATCGATCGGCGGCAATTCGCTGACCGCTTCGTCAAGGCCGGGAAACACCGCCGTTTCGGTCAACGCATTGACTACCGCGTCGGCCAAAGCTTCCGGTTTAATAAGGCCCGAGTTGACCAGGCTCGACGCCGTTTCCGCCGTGATCTTCCCGATATCGGCGCGTTCCTTGGCGCTGATTTGCCACAACGGACGCCATTCGTACCAAACGTCCGGGTTGAAATCGCCCGTGGCCGACCGCTGCAGCATTTCATCAAACGCGGTCATCTTCGGCGTCAGGTCAAGATTCTGATTTGCGTTGATGCCGTCGTAATAGTTCCGCAGATCGCTCTCGCCGGTCGAGGACATGCCGGCCGGTGACATGCCGAGTAGCCGGGTCGCGGGAATATCACAGGCTCCCGCAACGTTCTGCATGAACTTTTCTATCAGTTCCGGCAACTGTGTGAACGCAACCGTTTTGCGTTCATAGGTTTCCTGTGCGTCGATCAGGATTGCTTGGTTGACGCTCTTGTTCGCGGCGACCAGGGCGAAGCGCTCAAGCATCCGGGACTTGTAAGCCGGATTGCTCATCTGCCCGAGAAAATCCGGGATGCCGAAAACGTCAACGTTCGCCTCGAAAATGAGACTTGCGACGTTCGCGATGCTGGAATCCATTTGCTGGATTGCGGTTTTCATGGCGAGTAGAACGCTATCGCCCCAACCGTAAGACGGCCCCCACGTTGAACGAAGGTCCGGGATTTCGGCGCCGACGAAGCGCATGAACCGGCTCGCATGGAAGTCGCGACCGTTGATCGAATAGAATTCCGGCTTTTCGTAGTTCTCCGAATCCGGGTTCCAGTCGATATTACCGACGCCGACTTGGCTGCGGTGAATGACCGTCAGATATCGCAGATCACCCTTTTTGATTTTCGACGGGTCGAGCGGTCGGGCCGGGTCGCCAACGTTCGGAATTCCCATGTAGATCAGCGAGCCGCCGAAAAGCCGCGCCTTTATGAACGCTTCCTTGATCTTGTTCTGGACGTTCAGCCGCTTTTCTTCCGCCTCGATCATGCTGATATCAACATCGTCGGCGAACCATTGGCGCCAGGCGCGCACACTGTCATGCGCCGGAATGTTGACGATCTTTCGCGGCAACCATGAGCCGCGGTACATGTTGTTTAGTTCATCGTCCGTGATAAACGGCACGGTGTAGAAAACGCCGGCCGCTTTGTCCCGCAGCGGATCCCCGAGCGCGCCAATGAATGACCGCAGATCGTCGTTGACTTTCATTTCGGGCGGTTCCTCGAATTGGCGAAGATGGGCGGGTTACGGAAAAGGTGCGAGACGACGCGCGGAACGACCTTGACGACGCCGACTTTGCCCGAGCGCAATTGTGCGTCCTTGATCATTTGCCGCCGTTTCTCGCATGGTGCGCAAGCCATCAGTCACCCGATAGATTTCGCCGTGTACAGGTCCAGCATCGAACCGACCGGCCAATAAGCCATAACGACCGCATCGCCCATATTCGGCGATTTGGTCCCCTTTGGCGCCTTGTTTATCACGACCTTTGCGCTTTGGGTATCGGTGGAATAGGTGACCTGTGACAGTTCCTTTTCCAGCTTGCGCAGAAGCGCCGTAGGGATGGCCGTTGACAGACTGATCAGTTCACCAGGGTCATATTCCACACCCTTGACGACCGCGCGCCACGTCCTTTCGAACCGCCTCGCCAATTCCCACCAGCCTTGCGCCTTGAGATTGGCGAAAAAATCCTTGTTCAACGGCGAATCCTTGTCGTACCGGATGACCCGTTGCTCGGGGAAAAGAACTTTCGCACCGGCTGACCAGGCATGCAGCGACAAACCGGCCGGCAATTCTCCCAACGATTCGAGCCGGTTCGTTTCGGACTTCACCCCGGCACCGACGCCGACCGAATCGTATTGCATCTGGCAAGGAAGCATGAAGCGCGACAATCCAACGGCCTTGCGCGCCGTCGCGCCAACGTCCAGCCCGCCCCATTCCTCAACGCTCTTGAGGATCGGACCTTTGCGGAACGCCGCGGCGTTCAAGTCGCCTTCCGGTGTATCGTCCGCCACGTCGACCCCGGCAATTGACGGTCCTTCATCGTCAAACCCGAGCGTAATGTGAGCATCGATCGCCGCTTTGATCCATTCGGCACGGATGACCACACCGGTAAGCGATGCGGCATAATTGCGCTGAATTTCTTGCGCGAAGATATGCAACAACCCTTGTTCTTCGGCTTTTGCCCGGCGTGCCTCGACCCATGCCAAATCTTTTTCGGGATGGTCGAGAACGTCCATCACGAACACCGACGTTTTGCCGCGCTCTATCGATTGACCAGGTGACCAGTCTATTCCGGCTTCCCGCTTATTGTGGAACACGTTTCCGAGTCCGTTGACCGACGATATGTCAATCTGAACGCGGGTGTTGTCGGCCAACGCCGCCTCGATTTTCTCGGGGCGTTCATAGTGGGCGGATTCGTCCTTGAAATAGATCAGCTTACGACCGCCGCGACCGATATTGTCGCCACTCTCACCCGTGATCGAGGCGCCCGTCTCGGGGTTCATCACCCGCATAAACGGCATATGAACCTTGTCATCGAACCCGACCGGCCAAAAAATGCGCGGCATGGACCTAATCAGAATTCTAATTTTTTCAAAGATCGAATCCGGGTCGCCAAGCTGATCGACCAGATTTTCCTTGCGCGAACCCCAACCGATCGCCGCACCGTCGAGGAACCGCCAAAGGTGGACCGACACCGCACACGAAAGCCATGTCGCACCCATGTCGCGGCACTTCTCGCAAAGGCCGTCGTTCTGTGCGCCGATCAGCGCATAAATCCAGTCGATATATTCCCGCTGGCGCTGAAAAAGAACGAACGGCATCTTGACCAACTTCGCATCGTTGCCGGCGTTGCGCGGGTCATAGGTTATTAGCCAATGCTCGATGAATTCTTTCGGGTGCGTCCGGTAGAATTCGAGCGCCCCGAGCCGCTTTAGATCGTTTGATTTCAGTTCGCGCAACGATGCTTGGCGCCACGCCAGAACGTCAACGTAATTCGGCGGCCATTGACCGGCTGCAGGGTAGGGAAAAGGCGTCATCGCGACGACCTGTGACCCCAATGAAACCCGCCGCAAAATTGACAGCGATAGACGCTTGTCGCGCTGTTGCCGGTCAACCCGTCACGCCTCGCCAGGCGAACGGCATGCACCGCTGCAGCTTCGGTCAGGTATCGCCGTTTATGCCCACATGCCCGGCGTCGGACCGCCCGTTTAGACGCCATCGGATTGCCGCTCATAGCGGTTGATCAAAAGGCGCAATTCATCGCTAGCGCGGATGGTGTCATTCGAAGTCAGACCGCCGTTGCCACCCTTCCCGCCGATGCCGTTCACGTCATAGGACACCGCGGCGACCAATTTCTTTGCGGCTTTGATCAGGTCGGAAACGTCGGTCATCAAGCCAGGCTCCAAACACCGTCGCGCAACCATCCATGCCAATGGTTCACATGGTTGATGCTCGGGGAAAGCGTCGGCTTTTCTAAATCGCCGTTCCACGACCAGGACGGACCGTAGTCGGCCGGCTTGAAATTCTCCCCGACGTACAACGGCGCCGATGCACCGCAGCCGCACGGACAGCGATAGTAGAAATTCGCCTTGTTCGTTTCATCCTCATGTCGTTCAACGTGGAACGATCCCGGCACGTTTTCGGCGTAGAATTCTCGCTTGCTGGCGAAGTGTCGAGCGACGGTCATCCTTCCAACTCCCGAGCGTACAGGTCCGCCGCTTCCTGTGCGGTCATGCCCGGCGCAATCTGGTCGAGGGGAAGGTTTGACTTGACGGTAATGTCTTTCTTGTCGACCAGCATCCCGAGATAACGGGCAATCGTGGTGTTCGCGACCAGCTTGTCGTGCAGTTTCAGCTTCGGGCCGTATTTCGTCCATTCGAGCGACTGAACCGCGTGTTTCATCGCATCAGTCCATTGCTCGATCGGCTTCAATTGCGCCGCGGTCCCCGGAACGATGAAATCGGTAATGTTCACGTCCCGCATGATGCGGAAAGATTCGAGCGTGGAATCAATGGAAATTTCGACACGCTCGGAAGTCTTGCGCTTCGATTCCTTGACGATTGCCTCAATTCGCGGATCCAGAAGCAAGCGACGACCCGAGCCGGGCATAAGTCCCGCCTCTTGTTCTGCCCGAACGCAATTGAAGTGAACGCAATAGCATTCCGCGAACAACCGCGCCCGATCGGTGATCGGTATCGCTTCCATAGGTCCAGACGTAACAAAACGCCCGCACCGGTTCAAGGTGCGGGCGTTCCAGTCAATGGGAGGACTGTTGCGGGAGACGGTCAGGCGGTCAGATTGCCCGGACGGGCGCCGACCTCCCAGGCGGCGGATGCGTCATCGGGCGTGGTCGGGAAAGTAAAACGGCCGGCGTCGGCGATGACCGGGGCGGCAGCGATGGGAACCGGCAGCGCCGGGAGAATGTCGGGAGCATTGAAAGCAGGAACGTCGGTCAGGATCGGGATGGGTTCCGGCGCGGTCGAGGCAGTTGCCAGGTTGACCGAACTGAAAGCCATCAGCGAAACCGCTACCAACGCCGAAGCGATAGAGCGAAAGTTCATTGACGGGTTTCCTTCTGTTGTCGCTAGGACAGGTGGACGCTAACTCAACGTCGCGCGGCTTGCAAGACGCCATATGCCAGTTTGAACGCGGTAAGGCATTCTTCCAGTTGCCGCGCCCGTTCCTTGTGATGCGCGGCCAGGTCGGTCGCGATCGTGTATTCTTCCTGCAGCAGCTTCATGCGCTTCTGCATGACCATCAATTCCCGGTCCAGTGGCTCGGGGATGGCCACAGGGGCGGCGTCGATAGTTCGGACCGCCCAAAGTCGCCGCCAGGCTTCCTTGAGTGCCAGCGACGATGATTGCCGCGAACCGAAACGCGGCTTGCGATAAATTCGCTCAAGCGGAAAATCGCTCAACGATCATTTCCTTTCCAGTTTTCCGGCCTTGCGACCTAGACCGGATTTTTCCTCGAATTCGGGTGGTCGCCATCCCGAAGCCAAACGTTCCATTGTCGGAACGACCGATGGATGGGGAAAATGATCATTGTTCAGATTTTCCCAATCTCTGATCGTCCTAGCTTTGAAGCCGATAATTTTCGAAAGACCGTCCGCCGATAAATTCAGCGCTAAACGGATTTCCCGAAATTTTTCCTTGTCCATCATTATTTCCTGAATTGCGGCATCCGATGCCTATATGAACACAGGTCTAAAATCAAGAAAATTCATGACTTTGTACGTCAGACCCTTAAGTCATCGACAACCCCTTGAAATCGTTACGAAATACGCCGTTATGACGCCATGACGTTGAATACCCCTATCCGCTATATGGCACCCCATTACGGCACCCAATGCCCTAATTAGCCCTATTTACAGAACTTTATATGTTATATTATAAGACATGTAGTCACAACCTATAACAACCTCTTGGAATCATTGAACTTTTTTTGACGTTGTACAAAGTCATGGTCCGTCATCGCCGTCACAACGCCGCTAACCCATTGATATCGCTCGCAAATAAAAATTCGCAGAATTAATTGACTTCGGGCATCGGATGCCTTAAAACACCACCCCATGGAAATTATCCGCACCCACTCCCCGTTGAGCCGAACCGTCTGGCGATTTGGTCAAGGCACTGGTTTGCATTTTCGCGTGGAATATTACGCCGAACAAATTCGCGTCAGTACCGGTCGCCAATGGTACGGGAAGATTATTTTTCATGGGTGGGACAATCGGAGCGGAAATATTCAGCGCGAGGATATCCCCTTGCCCGACGACGTGATCGCCGAAGTAATTTCCCGTACCTCGCTATTAATTCAGGTGACCCGATGAAACGCCAAACGTTAATCGAAATGCTCCGCGCCGCTCCAAATCTGACTTTGACGACGCACAGTCTCGCCGACCTGTTGAGCGGGAACGGCTGGCGCGGAATGGAATTTTTCCGCGAAGGTGTGGCGATGGGTAAGGTTCGATCGGTCGACGGTAATTTCGAGGCGTCCGTTTTGAATTATCCCGAACGATTTTTATTCGGTTCGGAAGCCGATGCTCGCAAACACGTCGAGGAATGGTCACGCCGTCACGGCTGGCACAGTCTGGAATATTGGCATCAGGGGATTTTCATTGGCAGGCTTGACGCCAACGACCTTAAATTTTTGGCCGTCCCGGCCAACGGCGAAACGCGATATTATGACAATCTCGCTCATGCCCGCGCCTATCTGGAATCAATGGCATGAACTGGACCGGCCACAATTCGCAAACGCTGATGGTCGGTTCTCACGCGGTCGGGCGTGTCGATCGCACCGGACGCGGTTCATTCGTCCCGGTCGTCCTCTTGCCGCCCGTCACGCACGGCAAATCATGGTCAACGCCGGAAGGTGCGCGGGCGGAAGTCGAGCGCCGCGTTGCTCTATGGTTGGAAGGGTTGAAGCATGCTTGAATATCTGGTCTGCGGGTTCATCGGTGCGCTGATCGGCGCCGCTATCACCCGCGCGCTCTACAAGACCGCAGTGCGAGCGACCGACCCGCACGATACGCCGTGGGGCATGTGATGCACACGTTCGCCGGAATGGTCGTCAGCGTCTCGCCTCATGTGATGGTCCCGCCGAAAGGCAAACCCTACACCGACGACATGCGCGCCATGGTCGATCATTTCCACACGCTCGGGCTTATCCGTCGCGTTCCAGGTGCGATTGAAATCGCCGGTCGGCTGATGGTCCATCCGCAGATTTACGACGCAATGAGGAAGGCGAGCAGATGACTAAGCAATGGTATCTCGGGGCGATGAACGACGGGCTTTTCATCATCGACACGCCGCCTAGACCGTCGACCGACGATCAATGGCATGACAGGCCAGACGGGCCTTCGATGGTTCTCAACGTCACGGAATTGCCTCGCGATAAAGCGCAAGCCATTGTTGACGCGCACAACGTCCCCGACCGCTTTGCGTATTGGAACAGCCTGTCCGATGCCGAAAAGGCCAAAATTCGGCAAGACTTCAATAACGACATGTTCGGGGGAGCAGATGACTAAGGAAATCGAAGCCGCGTGGGAAACCCACAAGCCCGAGACGGTTGACCCGCTCGAATCCATCGCCTCGCACATGTTCGCCGCGTTCAAGGCCGGATGGCTGGCGGCACAGTCCGCCCCGCCGCTGGACGACGCCGACGCGCTCGACCGGATTGAGAAAATAATAAAAGCGGTTTCGCGCATTGTACCTGTAGCCGATCCGATTTGGTGCGCACATGACGGCTCGGGAGTGCAGCCGCCAGTCACACGCGGGGCGGCATTTCAAATCTATGTTCTTTACAAGAACGGAAAAGAAATGCCGTCCCCCATTGACGCGATCGACGTTGAGTGGTCGCAAGTCGCGAAATGGCGTTTTTCGAGCGCCAAGGTGCATCCGCCCGTCGCATTCAACAATCCATGGTCACAGGTATGGCTCGCACATGACGGCGTGGCGCTAGTTCCCATGTCCCTGCACGGCTTCGCGGGAGACGTGTTTGTCGAGTACATGAACGGCGGCGATTGTGTCGCTAAACCCGACGTCATCATGTGGTCATCCGTCAAGCGGTGGCGCTACGCATGACCCTGACCGAGATTGTCGCCGGTATCGAACGCGCGGAACTTGACATAGCCCGCGCCCCGTACATGTCCAGCCTGACCGCTGGCGACCGCATCCGCGTCGAGGGCGAAGCGCGGCGGGCGACGTTGCGCAAGACGATGATCAAGCACGATGGTTCGACGCGCTGCCCGGTGATGCCCGCAACCCGCGTGATGATCAGGCACGAACCGCACGGCGCGCTGGTCAGCAGCGGTTACCCCGAGCGCCTGAACTGGACGCTTGTTAGCGAATGGCGTCCGATATGGCCCTGAACGCGGACGCCGTGATCGCTTTGATGACCCGGTTCGGTGTCGACGTGCGGGAAACCGCACTTGCCGCCGATCGGACCGAAGAAACGATTAACGGGTGGCGTTCGGGGCGTAGCCAGGCGCCCGATTATCTCGAATACACGTTGCGCGCTTGGAAAGCCCGCCTTGCCCCGCTCACGACCGCGCAAATGATGAATATGGAAAGCCTGACCGTTGCGAGCATGCTCGGGGTGCATCCCGGTGTTGCGCGCTATTGGCTTCTGACAAGTTCGTTTCCGGTCGCCGCGCGCCGGGCGATGGCGTCGTTCAAAATTCCGAGCGACCGTTTGACCCGTGCAGAACGGCAACACCTGACCAGGATCGAATGCGCGAATTATTACCGTGCCGGATCCGGCTACCGCGCGCGACCGACGATCGGCAAGCGCTTGCCGATGATGAAATTCAAGACGGTTACCGACCTCAAAAGCCGCGGTCTGGTCATCGAAGGCGATCGGCGAAATCTGATGATCACGCCTGCGGCGCGCAAGCTGCTTTATCGGGAAGGATGAAGGGTAATGGAACGTCTGGCGCTTGGCGCAATCATCGCGTGCGGAATCGTCTTGTGGGCGATCCTCGCATTCAAAGTTGGTCCCGCCGTCGCGTGCTGGATCGCAACCGGAAAGGCATGTCTATGACCCGCCTTGATCAAATCCGCCAAAGGATAGCAAACCGCGAACGACTGACTTCGTGGGAAGCGTCGTTCCTGCTATCGCGGGGAGACATGTACGAAGAATTAAACAACAAGCGCGATCCGCTCACACTGACAGCGTTGATACTCGGAACAGTGTGCGGCATCGCCATCGGTACTTGGTTCAACGGCGGTCCGCGCCCGATCGAGGGGCGTGTGGTCCGCGTCTATGCGACTGGAATTCTCATTGAAACCGGTCGTGACATGCGGCAATGGTTGCCGTGGCGACACGTCGATATGTCGCTGTTCAACCCGCCCGAGTGGGATGCACAGATTGAGACGGACAGAAGGGTTTGGAAATGATCGCCGCCGACCGTAATTTCCGGTTCCCCTACGCTATCGCCCGCCTCAACATGCGGCACGGCATGCGGACCGCCATAGATGCGGCGATGCAATGGCGCCGCGGCACGTCGGGCGATCGGGACGACGCGAAGGAATTCGTTTTGCGCGCGACGAAATTGGTATGGGAAGAAGCGAAGCCGGCCGATGTTTGATTTTCTCGCACCGGTCACTTGGAACGGTGGAACAATTCACCACGGCGACATGCTCAAAACGATGCGGCTCTACGATGCCGACACGTTCGATAGCTGCGTCACCGACCCGCCCTATCATCTGACGTCGACGGTCGAGCGCTACGGCAAAACAACGGTCGGTAACCCCAATGACAGCAACAGTCGCCGCGCCGCCAACCCGTCCAGCAACGACGCGCTCGCCAGGCTGTCGCGTGGCTTCATGGGCAAACAGTGGGACGGCGGGGATATAGCGTTCCGCCCCGAGACGTGGGCGGAAGTCTACCGGGTGTTGAAGCCCGGTGCGTTCTTGCTGGCATTTGGCGGGACGCGCACGGCGCACCGGATGACCTGTGCAATTGAGGACGCCGGGTTCGTAGTGCGCAACCGCATCCGTTATGAGACGACGGCGGACGACAAGTACGGTCCGTTTATGGACGGTCTGTCACCCGAACAACGATCGGTTTTGCTGGAAATGCTGCATGAGGCGTCGGGCGGCTCGGAATTGGCATGGACTTACGGGAGCGGCTTTCCAAAGTCACACGCGGTCGAGGCAATGCAAGGATGGGGCACCGATCTAAAGCCCGCCTTTGAACCGATCATCATGGCGCGCAAACCGCTTATCGGTTCGGTCGCGGAAAACGTCTCGCGATACGGAACGGGCGGCATCAATATTGACGGTTGCCGGGTCTATAGCGAAACGGAAAAGACCGCTCGGGCGTACACGTCCGCTCGACTGAAACCCGGTGCGCAACAAGGCGACGGTTCATGGCTGCAAGACGGCGTGACGTTCACCGGCCAATCAGCCGAAGGACGATTCCCCGCAAATCTGATCACGAACGGGGAGATAGACGCGCTATTCCCGAGCGCACCGGGCCAGCATGCGGCGGAAATGCTTTCCGCCGCATCGCCTCGCGCTCGAAACGTTTACGGTGAACCATCGGCGACCAGGCGTTACAATGACCGCGGCGCGACGAATTTTGCAGCACTTCCCGGCGCCCGTCGTGACGATAAAGGTTCCGCCGCCCGGTTCTTCTACGCCGCGAAAGCGAACAAGGCGGACCGCAACGGTTCGAAGCATCCGACCGTGAAGCCGATCAACCTCTTGCAATATCTGGCACGCATGGTCACGCCGCCAGGCGGCACGATCCTAGAGCCGTTCGCAGGCTCGGGAACGATGATCGAAGCCGCACGCCGGGAAGGCTTCGGCGTCGTCGCCATTGAGCGCGACGTGGGTTACTTCCTCGATTGTTTGGAGCGGGTGCGGTGAAGCGAGACGCTTGTATAGTCGGCAACTATCGCTATTGGTTGTATCGTGAATGGGACGCGACGAAACCGACAATTCATTTCGTCATGCTCAACCCGAGTACGGCGGACGCTTCGGTTGACGACCCGACAATTCGACGGTGTATCAGTTTCGCGACCCGTGAAGGATTCGGAAGTTTGTTCGTCGTCAACCTCTACGTTTGGCGCGCGACCAATCCCGACGAATTGCGCAATGCACCGGATCCGGTCGGACCACACAATATGGAATTTCTCGCGTCAATAGGTCGCGCGGCTGCAGGATGCGAAACGCCAATCGTGTGTGCTTGGGGCGTCGCTCCGAATGCTGAACCGGTCATCAATCTGTTGCGCGACAAGGGTGCGAAACTCGTCTGTCTCGGCAAGACCAAGAACGGGTCACCGCGTCACCCCCTTTATGTGCGCGCTGACGCACCGATGGTCCCACTATGAAAAGCAGCTTGCGCGACGTTCATCCCGAGTTATTCGTTCTGATCGGCTACGCCAGGAAGGCGGCAAACGAAAACGGCGTGGACACGGACGCATGGACCGCCGAACAATTCGCGACCGACCTGCAGGCATGTGACGTCGATATCGCAGGCGTTCCGCATGACTTGCTTGTCGCGGTCATTCTCGAAATGCGGTCGGAACGGCTGCAGTGATTCGCACCAACATAATTTCAACGTCGGGCGGTTTAGGTTCGGCAATCACCGCGCTTGCTGCTTTTGAACGCGGCTATCCGTTCGAATTGGTATTTGCCGATACGCTGATCGAAGATGAAGATTTGTATCGATTCTTAAACGATATTGAGCGTGTGACAGGTAAGACCATTCATCGTTTAAGGTCCGGTCTGGATCCGTGGGACATGTTCATTGAGCGCAAATATATCGGCAACACCCGTCTAGCCCATTGTTCCGATGAACTGAAAACATCGGAAGTCATGGCATGGGCGGACATGAACACCACGCCTGATAGTCCGATAGTGCTCGGAATGGATTGGTCGGAACTGGACCGCATCGAGCGAGCCGCCGCGCGATGGGCACCACGTCCCGTTATATCGATGATCAACGATTTTCAGGTCATGCGCCCGACGTGGCGGCACTTGCTTGCCAAGTATGGAATCAAAATTCCGCGTCTTTACGACATGGGATTTCCGCACAACAATTGCGGTGGATTTTGCGTCAAGGCGGGACTTGCTCAATTCGCAACATTGCTGACCAGGATGCCCGAGCGCTTTCGCTGGCATGAATTGCGGCAACTGGACGCTATGGCAAAAATTGGTCCGACCGCGCGTCCGTTTCTTCGCCGCACAGTCAGGGGTGTTGTCGAGTATCTGACGTTACGCCGCTTCCGCGAACTGTATGAAGCCGGTGAAATCGATATTGACCCTTACGACTTCGGCGCGTGCGGGTGCTTCACCGAAAATTAACTTTCCCGGTGCATGGTCGACCCGTCAACAACGGGGACCGAACTGATGATCTATTTTTTCCACACGCTCAACGCCGCCTTGTGGCTGACCGCTGGCATGCTCATTGTCCGGTGGCTCGAAAATCTTGAGCCGCTGATAATTTGACGCTTGATATTCCGGCATTGGATGCCTAAATTCAATCCATCAGCAACAAGGAACCACGTCAATGTTTGAACTTCGCGCCATCAGCTTCAACGAACGTCTTTCGGAAGAAACCAACTGCTACGCCGCCAAGCTTTACATGGACGGCAAGCATATTGCCGACGTGTCGAACCACGGTCACGGTGGCGCGGACATTCAGCGCGGCGTGAACGGCTTCGATATCGACGCGCTGAACCGCGAAATCAACGCGACGTGGCCGAAGGTCGATCTTGGCGACGGCGTGACCGTTGACAACGACCTCGAACTAATCTGCGGCGACTTGCTTGACAAGTGGGTCACGCTGCGGTCGGTCAAGCGTCCGTTCAGCAAGAAAATTCTTTTCCTTGCCGCCGACGAAAGCGCCGCCAAGGGTTTCCGTTGCATCCCCTACACGGCGGCGAACAAGGATCGCGTCATTGCGCACATTGAAGCGAAATACCCCGGTGCGCGCATTCTCAACGACATGACCGACGAACAGATTTTGGAATTGATGAAATGAAGATCACCTATGAATCACCCAACTACACCCCCGAGCGCGTCACGGGTCGTTACGTTCGCTGCGAAGGCCGGAAATGCGCTTACCGGTTCATCGTGAGTGAAACGGAATCGCGCTTCGGTCGTCCGGGTGATGGTCCGACCATCCGCGAATACATCACGGACGGCTCGGAACTGCCCGAAGAATTTCGCAATCGGTGTATAAAAAGCAAAATGACGGAGCATTGGCAATGATGGACGTTCGGATAATGATTGGTGATCTTGTGGAAGTCTGCAAGATGCTGAACGCGGCGGGAACGGTCGTCAAGGTCGGTGCGTCGGGGAGCATGTATGCGACCATTTCCATGAGCGCGAAACAGCGGTTTCTCATGGCAAAAAGTAATTTTGTCTGGTCGTTCGACTAACCCAACCTGAACGGTAAAACCTTGCCGTCCGGCTTCATGTAGCCTTGGGCAATCTGATAGTCATCAACCGTCAGATTGCCCGCCCATTTCTTCGCTTCGACGTAGAGAACGGGGCGCTTGTCCCCTTCGAAAATTATATTTTTCGTGGCGCGTCCTATCGACTTATAGCCACACGCTTCGAGCATGTCGCCGATCTTCTGGCGAGCCATCCTGATGTTCGATTCCTTGAGCAATAGTTCAACGGCATAAGTCGAAATCCAACCGTTCTTGAACCCTTGCCGGTCGCTGTCGACCGCCTCGAATATCTCTTGTTCCGCCCGTCCCATTGACGCATGGATGGCAAGGTCCGTGGTGCTGGTGTCCGGTGCGCGCTGGCATGACCCCGCAGGGTTGAATTCTTCGATCAGCGGCATGCGCTCAAGGAAGCGCGTCACGATCTTGAAGCCGTCCGCCCGTAGCCACTCATAGAAGCGTCGGAAGTAGTCGCCGCCCATACCTGACGCGATAATGTCTGTGCTGGTCTGTTGAGCCGTGAAAAAGATCGCATAGCGGCGGTCATTCTTCGTCTTGACGATGGCGTCCCGATGGTTCGTCATCATCAGCCAGTTAGCAAAATTGTCGATCATTCGCTTATCGACGCCTTTCGCCTGCACTTCGATGCGGTCGTTTGTGATCAGCGGTTTCAGCGTGTCCAACAACTCGCGCTTACCCTGCAGATGGATTTCCTCGACGCTGATCAGCAACTTGTTTTCGAGATAAGCATTGAACTGGTTGGTCAAATCTTCTGCGGCTGGCGTGTGGGTGTAGCGCTGCCCGATCGCATATTCCATGATGCGGGAAATTGCGGATTTGCCGTTACCTTCCACGCCTTGCAGCACGACCGCCCATTGAAATTTGACGCCGGGATATTGCTTGAGCGCTGCCAGGTAGGTCAGCAGAATCATCCGGTCGCGTTCATTCGGCAAAAGCCGCGTGACAAAATCGAAGAACGGTCCGGCATCGCCGTCGCGCGCCTCGATCGTCAATGGCGTGTAGACGTTCACTTTCCCTTCTATGATCGCGCCGGGCGTTGCGAGCGGTCGGAAGCACGTTGAGTGAACCTTGGGAAACGTCACGACGCGGTTTTCGGTGAACGCCTCGAAAGCGTTGGTGGTCGTGCCGCCGCCGTCACCCGACATGATGAACCGCTTGCCGCCGTAGAACGCTTTGAACTGTGCGGGCGGTATCAGTTCGCCGGTCGGTATCATGACCCTGTGCGCGTCCCGGACGTAGACGCAACCCTTGAAATATTCGAGTTGTTCCGAAACGCTCAAAATCTCACCCGGCGCGTGGCTTTCCACGGTTGGTTGCTCGGGCGTCGATTTGACTACATCGTAGACCTTGGCGCATTTGGCGATGGCGCCCGCAATGGTCGAATTCCGATAGTCGGCGCGCATGCCGTACTTGTCGCGCATCAGCGCCGATCGCCGGAACAATCGGTCCATGCGCGCGGCGTCTTTGCCGGTCCAGAACGCAAGGTGGACCATCAGCGCGGCGTCAGCCGACGAACGGTCCCAGGTGTCGCCGCTCGGGGACGGGAAATACTGCACCAACATGGACGGGTCGGCGGTCCACAAGTCCTTGAACGACGCACGGGCGCCGAACGCACCAGCGATCGAGCCGCGTGCCGCAAGCGCCTTGCCGATCAATTCGTCATCGTCGGCGGGACCGGTATATTCGATCACCGGTCCGACCCGTTGCGTCATCACGTCGGCGGGCGTCTCGCGCACCGGAACGAACGCCATCAGCGCCGCGGTGAAATCTAGCTGAAAGCTACCCTGCCAACCCCACGCGGATCCGAATGCAATGAATCGTTCCTTGATATAGAATTCTTTCCAGCCGTCCCACTTGTTGCGACGGTCCGCCAGGGCGGCTTTGTTGCACACGCCCATGATATGCAGGCCGTTGCCGGACTGCGACAACTCGACCGCGGCACCGGGGAACCGCTGGAAAATCTCAACCGCCTCATGTGACCATCCCTGACCAACCCGGCAATTGTCCAGATCGATGAAAAAGAAAGGGTCTTTGGCGGTGATGGCGAAGCCGATCGGATGACCCGTCGCCGCAGCTTGGGAGTACGTCATCCAGTTGCGCGCATCGTGCGGGTCAATGCGGTGATCAGCGCGAAAGTTATAAGGCACCTTTGCGGGCTTTTTCCCGCTCGGGTCGGCTTCGAAACGCCAATTGAAAAATTGCGGGTAATCCCTGATCATCTGAGCCGTTCCCGAATAAGCGGCACATAGTCCGGGTTCAGTTCGATCAATATCGCTTCGCGACCATGCCGTTTCGCGACCATGCCGGTTGTTCCCGAGCCTGCAAACGGATCAAGTACGATGCCGCCGCGCGGCGCACCGGCAAGAACACACGGCTCGATTAGATCGGGCGGGAACGTCGCAAAATGCGCGCCCTTGTATGGCTTCGTTGAAACGGTCCAGACGGACCGTTTGTTGCGGGTTTCCCTGATGGCGCGGAACGTACCCGCGCCATATTTTCCGGTGAATGACCCTTGCGGTTTATCTTCGCGCTGACCCGCCCAAACGGCGGGTTCCTTGATCGCTCTGGCGTCGAAAAAGTAATTTTTCCGCTTCGATAGAAAGAAGATATATTCGTGCGCCTTCGTGCATCGATCCGTGACGCTTTCGGGCATTGGATTCGGTTTCGCCCAAATGATATCTTGACGCAAAATCCAGCCATCACATTGCAGCGCAAACGCAACGCGCCAGGGTATGCCGATCAAGTTCTTATCGGACAGGGTTTCGGGTGCGCGTTGCTTGCGGTTCGGAATTAGATCAATGGTCCGCAACGTGTACCCGGTATTTCCAGAATTCTTCACGCGGTCGGTTCCGCCCGTCCGCGCCCAACTATCCCCGAGATTGAGCCAAAGCGTGCCGTCATCGCGCAACACGCGGCGGACTTCCCGAAAGATTTCGACCAGCCGCGCGACGTACAATTCCGGCGTTTCTTCCAAGCCGACCTGACCCGTGTGACCATAGTCGCGGAGGCCGAAATAGGGCGGCGACGTGACGCACGTTTGCACCGATCGCGCCGGAAGTGTCCGCAGCGTTTCGAGCGCATCGCCGACCAGAATTTCAACGGTAGGTCCGAACAAATCAAAGGCCATGAGGAAGCACGTCCATCAGCGCTTTGATGACTTCCGCCGCCGCTTGGGGATTGATTGCATTGCCCGCAATGCTCCATAAATCCACACGTCCGGGAAGCCCATTAACCAGAAGGCGAATTCCGGGTTTGGTGCGCCGCGCTTTTCCGTCGTGACAGACGATCCATTCGGCATCGCTCCAATAATTGCGTCCATCATGGTTGTGCCCGTATGCGCTCCCCGTGCTTTCTTCGCTTCCGGTGTTTCCGGCGAACCGTGTTGCGAAACCGTCACGGTCGGCCACGTCGCCACCAACTGGCGCGGCAACTGATCGATTCGCGCGCGACCATCCGGGCGTTCCAGCGCCATGCCTTCCGAGTCCTTCCCGTCCCGTGCGCTCGGGGTAATCCAATGGGCTGCGGTCATCACCATTTGATCTTGCACCGCGATCGACCGCCCCGCCGCTTCCCGAGCCGCTGAAACGTTTGGCGTCCCCCGCCATTTGCCGTCCGATTGAAGCGGCGTCCGCCAATGGGCCGAATAAATCTGTGCTGGTAGCGGCGTCGAGCCGCCCGAGAATTCTTGCATCGGTCCGCCCTTGCGACCGTCCGACTCGCGAGGCGTTGACCACAATCCACCCGTCATCGTCTGACCATTCGAATCCGGCTGGCGGTTCGTCTCGATAGGGACAGGTGGCAAACCGACCGATGCAAGCATTTGGATCATGGCAAGCGCTGAAATATTCGCAGATTGGCTTGACGGGTCTGCCCCACGCATCAAGCCGCCGATCAACGCTTCGTTCTTCCGGTCGCCACCCCGAGACGTTTCGCCCGCTCCCGACGCTTTCGGCGTCGGCCAGTGCGACCCAATATTCCCGGCTCCGTTGATGTGGAGCGTTGACGGCACAAGACGGGATATCGACAGCCCTGGCGCGATATCCTTCACGCGCCAAATCAAGGCGGACTCCGTTGAACCAATGATAGCCATCCTTTCCCGCAACCTGTTCTCCCACGAGTACAGCAGGGGCGAATCCGAATCGTTTAGCTTCGCGAATGATTCGATATAGGTCCGGCCAAAGGTTCCTTGGATCATCGGCACCGCCTCTTTTACCCGCTTGCGAGTACGGTTTGCACGGACAGGAAGCGCTCCAAAAAGGTCGTTCGTCATACCAACCCGCTATCCTTGTTGAAACAGACCAAAGCCCGCCACCGGCAAACCAGTGATATTGATTGAAACCGCCGATTTCGTGCGCCCGAACGTCCTTGATTGAACGATCGTCAACGACACCCGGCGCGATCACGCCATCGTTGATCAGACACCGTAGAACGTGGACCGCTGCGGGATTGTTTTCGTTGTAATACGCAGGCACGTCACGTCACCCCACGGCGACGGTTTGCAACCCGATAAGTTTGGCCGTGGTGCGTACCGCGTCACACGCCCGAGCGTCCTTTGCGACCGCCTGCAGCAGTTCGTCACGAAGGAAGAATTTGCGGACCGTCCGAACCGCCATCGAAATGTCGGCGGCTTCCGCCACGCTGGCATGAGTGACGGCAAGCAAGCCGTCACGGTTCGCCAGTTCGACGGCGGTTGAAATGATCAACGTCTTGCGTTGTTCCGGGGATAGCCTGATCATCGTGTAACCGCCTCATAGTCCGCAACCGACGTTGCGAAGGTGAAAATTCCGCCAAGTGATTCGACCGTCTGACCGAACGCCTGTTGCGCTTTAGCCCGCGCATCAGAAGGCGTCATATGCCATCCCGGATGCTTGCACTCGACCGCAGTAAAGACCCCGAAGCGTCTACCATGCCACTCGACCGGCGTAATGCCAATAAGGTCGCTTGACTTCCATACATCATTTAGCCGCTTTGAGTCATGACCGACACCATAGCGCACTAAACGGCCAGTGTCGTCAAGTAGGGCACCGCTGTTGTTCCGCCACAACGCATTACCCCGACACGCGGCGTCGACCCGCAACGATTGTTGCAACATGGCTTCCGAACCACCAGGTATCGCCTCGAATTGCGGCATATGAAGTAACGCCAGTTCGGCAAGCGCCCGATCGCTGACGCTGTGACGGATGGCCCATTGCTGCAAAGCGTTCATGACGGCAACTCACCGAGTACCCGCTTATACGCTTCTATAGCCGCGCGACGTGCATCGTTCATCGGTGTTCCCCCGTGCTGACACGGAACACCGTTCGGCGTTTTTTCAGTGAACGTGCCGTAACTCGACGCATAGTCGAGCAATTCGCGTACCCGAGTTTCGCTTAGCATTGTCATGTGAATGTCTCCCGTATCAGGTTGGTCAGCTTGTGAATTTCAGGCGTGCTATCGAGCGCTTGAGCCGTCATCACGTCGATGCCGAACGTATGGTAAAATCGACGGTACGACTCCGAGTCAGGACGTTGATAGACCTGTTTTTGAATCCCGGCCCAAAGCGCGATCGCCTGACGCAAGACAACCTGTGCCTCTTTTCGCTCATGCCATTTCCGACGAATCGCAGTCGCGGTCATTTCCGACGCGCCGGGCGGGATTCGGGGCGGTCCATCAATGCGCGAGATATCAGCGCCAAGTTGTGCCAACAATTCCGGTCCGTATTCGATCAGATCGCCGTCAACGAACGATGGCGCACCGCGGCTTGCCGGTTCGGCGACGTAACCGCAGAACGGACAGGTTTTCGTCACCGCCTCATATGCTCGGAAGCACCGCAGGCACGTCGTCACCGGCATTTCATCGTTGACGGCTTTTTTCTTTCCCCGCGCGATATCGTCCAATGACCACACGCGCGGGCGATCCGGCAGACCGTGGCGTTTCACGTTGCCGACGTGATCGATAAGGATGCCGTGCGTCTTGCCCTTGAGAATTCGCATCATCCGCCCGAATTGTTGCGAATAGACCGCCCAAGATTCGGTGGGGCGCCCCATGCTGACGACCTCGACGGCCGGCACGTCCATGCCTTCGCCAAACAGATCGACGTTGACCAGTTGTTTCAGGTGACCCGAGCGGAACCGATCGATGTACGACACCCGCACCGCATCGGACGTTTTCGCGCTGATCGCTTCGGCGGGAACGCCCTTGCTTTGGAAAGCCTTGGCCGTCTCGACCGCGATTTCAACGTCAACGCAAAAGGTGATTCCCTGCTTCCCCGGCGCAAGGGTCAGATAATGGTCAACGATATCCCCGGTGATGGTCGACCGGTGCGCCTTTTCCCGAACTTTCTTTTCAACAAATTCGCCGCTCGGGCCGATATCGTCGGCGGTCATTTCAAAGGACGCTGGCGGACCGTAGATCGCATATTCGGAAAGGAACCCGCGATTGATCAGTTCGCGCATGCCAGGACCGATCACCATTCGGTCAAAGACGCCCGACGCCTTACGTCCAAGGCCTTTCCGGTCGCATCGGATAGGCGAGGCGGTGAAACCGACGCCACGCGCCCGTGGGAACAGTTTGACGCCCTTGCCCCACTTGTTTTCCCGCAAGACGTGGTGCGCTTCGTCTATGTCCCAAATCTCGACCAGGTTGCACCATTGAACCAACTCGTCAGAACGGGCGTTCAGCGTGTCAACACCGGCAACAGCCATCGGTGAAGAATGATGGTGAAACGATCGCCCGAACAATTTGATATGTTGAGCGATGCAAAAAGAAATGACGGATTTCGGCGCGATGATTCGATGATAAACGCCCGATCGAGCGATGGCGTTGGAAATTTGCCCGACCAATTCTTGACGATGCGCGATGGCCACACCGGGGCGGCGCAAGTCGGAAAAAATCGATGATTTGATTTCCGTTTTCCCCGAGCCGGTCGGGGATACCGCAAGCACGTTCGGGGCACCTGAATTCCAGGCACCATAAATTTCGGCTTTCAACGCTTGCTGATAATCTCTAAGGACGTGCATAAATGACCGGGATGCCTGCATAATGCGCCAGTTTGCACATGTTCGCCGTTCCCGGTCCACCGGGGAACGCGACGACGCGCTCGGGGAGAAATTGTCCCATATGCTCGGGATCGACCATCAGCGCGTTGCGAATCGGTCCCGCTGAATTATCGTATTTCGTCCATTGAGCGGGAACACCAATGAACATAATTTCTCGACTTGCCGCCCATGCTAGGGCTAATTGATCGGCTCCCGGTCCTGCACCGCTGATGATCAGAGTCGGTGCAGGAAACAATAACGATCCGAGAAAAAACGCTAGAAATTCACGGTCGTTATAATTCCGACCGCCGCAAACAAGAGTTTTCATTTTTCCTCGCTTGACCGCACTGCAAATCGGTGCTTGATTGTGGTCATTGCGGCAATCTGATGCAAATCGCTGCCACAAGTCAACCCAACCGGAAAAAGGAATTTCAATGCCCCGGATCCTGAAAATTGAATTTGAGGCCAATGACGAAGAAATCGACAATCTTCTGGCCCGCATCGGCTCGCGCGGAACCGTCGTGACCGACGATGACGGCGACGAAGGTGGCACGCCGGGAACGGTTGGCGACCCGAACGAACGCGACCGCGACGGTATTCCGTGGCTCGCCGGGATTCACGCGACGACGCGCGGCAAGACCAAGGAAGGTCTGTGGCGCGGCGCCAAGGGTGTTACGACCGAGCAGCGCGCCGCCGCCGAAGCGCCCTACCGTGGTCATCAGCAGACCATGCAGGTTCCGACGTTCCTGCAGCCTGCCGGGGCGGCGCCGGTCACTATCCCGGTCATGCCGATGCCCGGTAGTGTGGCACCCGTCATGCCGTCCATGCCGATGCCGGTCGCGCCGCCGCCCGTCGACTATCAGACGCTCGTCACGAAGCTTACCGGTCAGATGAATGCGGGCAAGCTGACCAATGAACAGGTCTATGCCATCTACACTGCCTGCGGCATCACCGACCCGACCGCGCTGATGACCGACGAAACGCTTCGTCGGAAGATGATGACGGAACTCGAAAAGTTCGGCTGACCGTCGTCGCCGTCATCGAAGCGGGGCGGCTTGAACGCCCCGCTTATTTTCCATCGCGAGATTATCTGACGCATGACCATTCATCTTCGCCCGTCATCGTCCTATCGCTGGACCAATTGCGCGGCTTCGCCTTCGTTCGAAGCGGACCTCCCGGCTGAACCGGAATCGGACGAAGCGCGCGAGGGAACCGCCGCCGCATGGGTCGCGGATTGCGTGTTGCGCGGTGACGCCGCCGACGCATCGGACCTTGACGGGCGAAGCCACGCCAACGGGCATTTGGTGACGCCCGACATGGTGTTTCACGTTCAACGTTATATCGACCTGATCAAGTCGTTTGGCGGCATGACGACCACGGAAAAATTCGTTCGTCTGACGCCCACGATTGCCGGAACGCTTGACGCCTCGACCGCGCTGCAAGGCGGCGTGCTTCGCATCACGGACCTGAAATACGGATACGAAATCGTTGACGTGTTTGAGAACACCCAACTCTTGATCTACGGTGGCGCCGAAGTGCTGCGGCTTGCCGCGCTCGGGATAAACGTCGCGTCGGTGACGCTTGGGATTTTCCAGCCACGCGCGATGCACCCGGACGGCATCTATCGAACGTGGTCCCTGACCGTGCCTGACCTGTGGCAATATATTGAATGGATCGTCGCGCGCGGTGAAGATTGCCAGCGGTCGCAACCGATCGCCACGCCCGGTCGTCACTGCAACCATTGCCGCGCCGCGCCGTCGTGCGTTGCCTTCGCTCATTCGGCTTATCGCATGTTCGGTGTCGTCCAGGATGCGCGCCAACACAAGATGACTGCGGCGGAATTGTCGCTTGAACTGCAATTCATCGCGCTTGCCGCGAAGATGATCGAGGCGCGCAAATCGGCACTGTTCACCGAAGCGGAAACCCGCATCATGAAGGGTGAGCATGTGCCGGGCTGGGGCATGAAAGATACCTACGGGCATCGGAAATTTACTGTGCCCGCCGCCGTCGCTCACCTTTTGACCGGCGTCGATCCGATGAAAAAAACGGTCATGACACCAGCCGAATTCGAGCGGGAAGGTGCGAACCCGGATATCGTCGCACATATCGCAAAAGCACCCGTCGTCGGTCGGAAAGTCCAGCCGGTGAACGCGCGAGACTTTGCGAAAGCATTTTCAACAGAAGGAAAGTAAAAATGGCTTCCAACTTCCCACGCCTAAACTTGTTTACGCCGGTCGGACGCTACATCAGCGGCGATCACCTGAACAAGCGTGCAACCGACATGGACAACAAGCCGATTGCCGAAGAAGATCAGACGTTTGATTTCGGCGTGGCGGTCCGCAAGGATGCGCCAGGCATCAACGATCTTCTGACGAAAATCTATCAGTACGCCATCACGTACTATCAGAACAACGCCGACGTTGCCGCCCGCATCAACAAGGGTTTCGATTTCGGCACGAAACAGGGCGGCTTTTCTTGGAAGATCAAGAACGGCGACCAGCCCGATTCTAAGGGCAAGTCGCAGGAACATGCGATCGGCTGTTGGGTTTTTTATTTTTCGAGCAAGTACCCGACGAAGGCCGCCAATCCGCAGAATGTGGAAATCGACCCGAAAACGATCAAGCGCGGCTATTACGTCGACGTAGCGTTTTCGATCGGCGTCAACGAACTGCAAGGCGACCGCGCCGGTATCTATTCTTCGCCGGTTCACATGCGCCTGCACGGGTACGGACCGGAAATCGTCGGCGGTATCACCGCAGATCAGGCGTTCGGCACCGCGCCGGTCGCATGGACGCCGCCCGGCATGTCTGCAATGCCGGTCGCTACGGCGTTCCCCGAGCCACAGGGTCAGCAGCCGCAGCAGATGCCCTATCAGCAGCAGCCGCAGCAGATGCCCTATCAGC
>ERZ869921.88-NODE-88-length-52480-cov-4.717082_pt1 | contig 52480 bp, 73 predicted proteins | sample MGYA00579310_ERZ869921 | MGnify/ENA primary metagenome ERZ869921 (study PRJEB32216, sample SAMN09231816) | wastewater metagenome | place: USA: Maryland | collected 2016-06-21 | study: EMG produced TPA metagenomics assembly of the PRJNA472060 data set (Reclaimed water...
GTACAGGTGACTGTGAGGCAGGTTCCGCTATTGAGCGAATCTACGTTGCATTCCGTGCACTCTCAATTGAGAGCGTAACAGTATCTGCAAAGCGTGATGAGGCAACAATGTTTGAAGTCTCATTCCGTCTTCTGCCTAACGACAGTGGTTCATACGGTAAAGTCGTTGACCGCACTGTTGCAGCTGGAAACAAGCCAGGATTCCCTGACGCACTTCCTAGCTAATTTACAACTAAATATTCAGAACCGTCCAGGCCTCATAACCTGGGCGGTTTTGTTTTGGTATAATGGAGTAATGGCAACTACCATCTACGAATCATACTTCCTTACTCTTATGGATGGTACAGAGCTGTACATTACACCTCTTAAAATTAAATATATGAGAGAGTTTATGAAACAGTTTGAAGACTTAAAGAATGCTTCCAATGATGCGGAAGCCATCGAGGTTTTATCTAAATGCTCTTTAATTACTATGCGTCAATATTGTCCAAAAATTAAAACAATGGAAGACTTTGAAGATGTTTTTGACTTACCAAGTATTTACGAGCTACTAAAATGTTCGGCAGGAATTAACATTAAGCCTGAGCAAGACGAGCCTGTAAAGAAGCAGGCAGAAAAGGGTGGATCTAATTGGGATGAACTAGATCTCGCCAAGCTAGAATCAGAGGTATTTTTGCTGGGTATCTGGAAAGACTACGAAGATCTAGAAACATCTTTATCAATGCCAGAGCTAGTAGCAACACTAGAATCTAAAAGAGAGTTAGACTATCAAGAGAAAAAGTTTTTAGCTGCTATGCAGGGAGTAGATCTAGACCAGCAGTCTGGCAAGAATAATGCCTGGGAAGAAATGAAGGCACGAGTGTTTAGCGGTGGTCAGGCTAGCGATCCCAATGATATCTTAGCTCTTCAAGGAGCAAATGCAGCCAAGGCAGGGTTTGGTCTTGGTAATGGTTTGGGCTACGAAAAGTGGTAGTTTCCGCCAATCCACTATGTTATAATTGAATGAAACCTTTAAAGGAGGACTAATGACGACAACCGTCAACGAAGCTAAAAAAATCCAGTTAATCGATGGAACCGAAGTTGAAATCCGACCACTCAAGATCTCTTTGCTGAAGCTTTTTATGGCAAAGTTTGAAAAGATTGCTGATGTGGCAGCGGATAACGTAAAATCAATGGACATCCTTATGGAGTGTGTACAGATTGCTATGAAGCAGTATTCACCAGAACTTGCGGATGACAAAAAGAAATTGGAGGACATCCTCGATCTTCCTACAGTCTACAAGATTGTAGAAGAGGCATCTGGCGTTAAGCTTTCAGATGTTACTGGCATGACTGCTTAAGAGGTACGGATGAATGGCTGATATCGAATCCAATATTGGTATTAATATTGATGCCTCTAATGCTCTTTCTACACTTAAAGAGTTGCAGAGGCAGATATCAGTCTTTCAGACTACCATGTCGAAAACTGGAGCTGTCTCCAGTGGTAGGTTAGCAGATCTACAACAAAACTTAATTAACAATGTAAATGCTACAGGACAGTTTACTGCTAGCATTCAACGTGTCAAGACAACAACAGAGTCGTTTACTCAGGCACTAGAAAAAAACAAGTTGTCAATGGGGCAGTACTTTAGGTACGCTGCTGGTTCTACACAAACATTTGGAAAAATGTTCCGTGGCGAGTTTGATACTATTGACAAGGTCGCTCGTGAAAGAGTAAAGACTCTTCAAACCCAGTACATCAAGCTTGGTCGTGACGCAAGTGGTGCTATGCAAGCTATTGCTGTGCGTCCGCAAGTCTTAGATATGAAAGATCTGGGAACTCAGACAGCCATCGCTGCCCAGAAACAACAGCTGTTTAATCAGTTAATGAAGCAGGGTTCGACAAACCTTCTCAACTTTGGTAAGAATACTCAGTGGGCTGGTAGACAGCTTATGGTTGGTTTTACAATTCCGCTGGGCATTATGGGTGCAGCAGCAGCTAGAGAGTTTTCAAAGATTGAAGAGCAAGTTCTCCGTCTTGAACGTGTCTATGGTGACTTTACTACAACTGTAGCTGATACTGAAGCTGCCACAGAACAGATTAAGGGACTTGCAACTGAATTTACTAAGTATGGTATTGCAGTAGAAAAGACTATTGGTCTTGCTGCTGATGCGGCTGCGATGGGCCAGGTTGGTGCAGGTCTTGTTGCACAGGTTTCTGAAGCAACCAGATTGGCAACCTTGGGTGGTGTTAGCCAGCAGCAAGCACTCGGCACAACAATTTCATTGACAAGTGCCTTCGGTGTTGCAACAGAAGATCTGGCAAAGAAGACAGACTTTTTAAACGCTGTTGAAAACCAAACCATTACATCTATTGAAGATTTGACAGAGGCCATCCCCAAGGCTGGTCCTGTTATCCAGCAACTGGGTGGTAATGTTGAAGACCTTACATTCTTTCTTACCGCCATGCGTGAGGGTGGAATTAATGCTTCTGAGTCTGCTAACGCACTAAAGTCTGGTCTTGCATCACTTATTAACCCAACTGGCGAAGCCAACGAAATGCTTGCTGGTTTTGGTATTAATCTGCAGGGTATTGTTGAGGCTAATAAGGGTAACGTTAAGGGTATTGTTATTGACTTTGCTAAAGCCCTTGATACTCTTGATCCTCTTAACCGAGCACAGGCCATCGAGCAGCTGTTTGGTAAGTTCCAGTTTTCACGTCTTTCAACTTTATTCCAAAACGTAATTGCGGAGGGTACTCAGGCAAGTCGTGTTCTTGAACTTGCAAACGCATCTTCAGCAGAGCTTGCTGCATTGTCAGAACGAGAATTGGGAAAGATCGAAGATTCACCTCTCTATCAGTACCAAGGAGCAATTGAACGATTCAAGGCATCCCTGGCTCCCGTAGGTGAAGAATTTATGAAGGCTGTTACACCAATTATTAATTTTGGAACACAGCTTCTCGATGCGTTTAATGGATGGTCTGATGGTGCCAAGCAGTTTACTGTTATTGTTACAGCTGCTGTTGCAGGAATTGGACCTATCTTCTTGATGACTTTCGGTTTGCTGGCTAACGGTTTAGCAAACATTGTTAAGGGTGCCTTGGTTGTTCGCACTGGGTTTAAAGGTTTGGGTGGTCAAAGTCAAGTCTTAACAGAGCAAATCGGTTACATGAACACTGAACAGCTTGAAAATGCAGCTATTGCAGCATCGCTAAATCAGGTTCACAGCAACCTTATTCAAACCTTTACATCTGAGGCAGGGGCAGTTCGTAATCTCGCTGCAGCCTATTCTCAGGGTGTAGCTGCCCAAAACGCATTTATGGGTGGAGCCGTTTCTGGTAAGACAAAGACAAAGAAGTTTGCTGCTGGTGGTTTGGTTCCAGGTAGGGGTAATGGGGACACTGTACCAGCAATGCTTACCCCAGGAGAGTTTGTTCTTCGAAAAGATGTAGTAGAAAGATATCCAGGTCTTATTGCTGGAATGGTTTCTGGCAATATCCAGGGGTATGCAAAGGGAGGACTTGTACAGGCTCACCTACAAGGAGCATTAAATACATCTGATCCTTCAGTAATTGCTCAAATTGAAAAGTTCTACCCTGGTTTTAGCAAGCTGTCTGAATCACAACGTAGCATGTACCAAGCAAGTGGATCTTTGACAGCTGATGTCGGAGGAAAGCTTAACGAAGCTCTAAAGAGAAAAGCTGCTGACGGATCTGTTGGACTAGCATCAGACACATTCCTTCAGGCATGGGAATCTGTTCAAAACAAGTTGGGAACAGTTGCTAAGAGAGCAGGCATTAAGGGTTCTCAGGATATTATTGCTCAGATTGAAACTGAAATTGGTCAAGAAGCAGTCAAACTTGCTGGTGCAGGTGGCAAGGTTTCTGATGAAATTCTTGCTCAAGCAACTACTAAGGTTTTGAAGAAACGCTCTAGGATGGGTGGAGAAAGCAAACAGGTTGCGGACGCACTCACGGAGCGTGCCAATACTCTTGGAGACATTCGATCCGCACCTGGCAAGGTTACCTCTAAGGGATTAAAGCAAGGTATAGATAGCGGAGAGTTTGTTGTTGGACCAGACAATCACATTTATCCTGCTAAAAATGGAAAGATGGTTAGTGGTGCCCCACCAGTTGGTCGTGTAAGTGCAACAAGTGGCCCTAAGCAATCAACGAAACGAGTTGCTGGAGGATACGCTTCAGCTGGATCTGCTGCTGTAATTGTTGATCCTGAAGCAGCTATGTTGGGTACAACAAGAATTAATGCAGAAAAAGAAAACGTTAAAGAAACAAAGAAAAATACTGAGCAAACCAAACAGCGTACTACAACTTCTAAAAAGGCACAGCAGCAAGAAACTCAGATGATGCAGGCTGCTCAGCGTTCTGAAGCTGCTAAGAAGGGCTGGGAGACAAGACGAGCTAGACTGGCAGAGGCAGAAATGGCACAAAAAGCCAAGCCAGGATTTAAAGATCGCATGTCTGGTATGGGTCGTAGAATGGCTGGAGCTATGGGTCCAGGTCGTTTGGGCATGGTTGGTATGGGACTATCTTCTGGCCTAATGATGGCTCAGGGGGTTGGTGGACCTGTTGGAGACATTGCAGGTCAGATAGCTGGCCCAATGATGGCAATCTCTGGTGTTGCCTCTGTTCTGGGCATGATTCCAGGACCAGCTGGTTTGGTCGTAGCAGCACTAGGTGCAGTAGCTGCAGGTGTTATTGCTTATAACATAATGATGGATAACGCTAGAAAAGAGGGAGAAGCCTTAGCAGACGCTATGTCTATGACTACCGAAAAAATGGATAGTTTTGCTCAGGCTACTGGCAAGGTATCTGCGGCTCAGGCTGCAGCAGAAGAAAGACAGTTACGTAATTCTGTTGTTGGCAGCAAAGAAGAGCAAACCTTTGGAAGAAGCTATGTTGAATCAGATGCTGGCAAGTCAATGGTTAAGGACGTACAAACAATGCTTTCTGGCGGAGTAGCCATGAAAGATGTTTCTTCAATTGTTTCTAACCAGCTAGCCACCGCCATGGCACAAGGGGTTCTCTCTAAAGATCAGGCAGACAGTATTATTTCTTCACTTGGGGAAAGCCTTAACAATAAGAAACTGTCAGTTGATATGGTTGGTAAACTTAACAGTCTTGTAGGTAGGTATGGAGAAGACCTTGAGCAAAATCCTATGGAAGTCTCTGTTAAAATTTCAGAACAATCTAACAAAGATCTTGAAAAACAGTTAGGATTCTTGGAAGAAAAACTTAGCGATGCAAGACTCAGAGGTCTTAGAGCAGCAGGTGGTAGAGGTGGCGGAGTTGCTAACAGAGAAACAGCAGAAACAGCTAAGCTAACAAGTCAAATGGCTGGCCTTATTGGTCCAGCATACCAGCAAAGCTTGCAAATGTCCGATGCTATTAAGGCTCAATACACAACACTACTTGCACAAAAGCAGGCAGAGCTTGATGTCGCAACTACAGTAGAAGATCGTAAACGTCTTGAGCAAGATATACTTGCATTAAAGAATCAGCAATCTACTGCTCTTGATAATCAAAGGACAAACAGTCAACAGCTTGTGGCTCAAGCATATCAGCTAAAAAACACACTTGGCACAAATTCTCAAGGGTATAGTATTTTTAATGTTCAAAACAAAGAACAAATTAAAACTACTTACGCAGATGACGCTTTGGCCCAAGAACAGGCAACTCAGGCATACGACAAAACATTTGACAACGTTCAAGGTGGAGAGCTAAAGGCTCAAATTCAAATGGAAATTGCCTACGGCATGATGGACCCAACAACAGCTAACACTCTTTTGGATGCGTTTGCTAAAGATAAAAGTCTTGAGTCTACTTATAAAGCAGTTATAGAGCAAGAGGGAAGTCAGGAAACTATTGATTTAGTATCACGCCTGACATCTCTTGACGGAACCTCGGAAGATATTTCTTATGCCTTAAAGCTTGTAGAAGACGGAACAATGACTTTAGATCAGGTCAATCAACAGCTAGACATTATTGCAAGCATGAAAGAGCTTGGCATTGATGTAAATATTAGTACAGATCAAGGTAAGCTAAAAGCAATTCAGTCAGATCTGGACAAGCTTGCACAGTATGATGGTCAGCAAATTACATCCGCTGTTCTCTATGACTTTGATTTGCCAGGATTCCAGATGACTGCAGAAGCACAGGCATGGTTTGACGGTTTGCCAGCCTACCAGCAAAAAACTGCAGCAGAAGAATTTATTAAGATTTTTAGAACCCTTGACACTAATGATCCTGCTGACAGAGCATTCCTTCGAGACAGTGCTGGCTTAAATAAAGCAGATTACCGTGACGTTGGTAACAAAATTAAAGGTGCCCACTATGACTATAATCGAATGCTGAATGATTATGCTACCAACCAGGCAAGGTCTGTAGCAGCAAATACGGTTAGTCCAGGTGGCTCTGGCTTTACCCCACAAAACATCGACAGAGGTGGCGGAGGAGGCGGCGGTGTTGGTGCTGCTGCTCAGCCAGAAAAGCCACCCACTTCATTCCTTGATGCAGTAGTTAAAGACATTAGAGAGTTTAACCAAGCAGCACGAGGTCTTACTGAAAACTTCCAAGACTCAATGGCAGCAATACGTGCTGCATCTACAAGTGCATTTGGAGGTTTGTCTCAGCAACTCAGAGGTCTTGGTCTTGGTCAAGATGTTATTGAAATGATGACTGGCATGTCTAAAGAAGATTGGGACCAGTACAAGGGTCAATTCTTTAACTTTGATGCCGCAGGAAATGTAAGTGGATTTAAGAGTGACCTTACTATTATTGCTGAAAAGCTTCGGGCAGTAACATTGGGTAAGTTTGTTAATGAACAGCAGAAGTCTTTGGCCACAGCTGCAGACCAAGTAAATGGTATTACAAAGCTAGTTAGCCTTGGCATGAGTTATGCAGATGCATACAAGCTTGTTGAAGATGCTGCTCTTGCAGCAGCTATTGCTAATGCCAAGAGTGCTGATGAAATTAGAAAGATTATTGCTCTTACTCAGCAAGCATCTAAGGCACAAAACATAGCAGATGCATCAAAGAGTTTGGCAAATACAAACGCAGCAACAGATGCAACTGTCGCAGGCTTAAACGCAGTAGTTCGATTTAATAGTGCATTGTCTGAAACCCAATTGGAAGCTATTCTTGCTAGTGACGAGCTGCAAACTATGTTTGCTAACTTTGATACCCTTAACATTGATCAGCTTAAAGTGCTTAAAGAAACACTTGAAGACATTGAAGCTAAAAAAGAACTAGAGATTAAGATTAAAATGCAAACTGTCGAGGGTATGCAAGAGTTGTTCACCGAAGGTTTCAACAAAGCTATGGAGCAGTTCTCTGCTAAAGAGCAACAAATTAAAATTAACTTCCAGGTATTGCGTAATCCTTTTGAAAATATTGTTAATAGTTTTACAGATCAAATTGAAGACATTAAGAACGCTCCTGGAGGTTTGGATGATCTTGAAGCTGACCTGCAACGTATTGCTGAGCAAGAAACAGATGTAAACGAAAAGTATCAAAAGCGTTTTGAAGCACTTGACAAGATCCAAAAAATTAATGACAGGATTGCTGCACAGCAACGTACACAGCTAAGCTTGGCAGATGCATTGTCACAGGGTGATATTGCTGCAGCAGCTCGGGCAGCTCAAGAAATTCGTGCTCAAGAAACAGCACAGGCACTGGTCGATCAGCGTGAAGCACTATCAAAGTCTCAAGAGCTAGAGCTTGAATCTTTGCGTGGACAGATGAACTTGTCCCGTGAACAAATTGAAGCACGCATTCGTGACATTAAAATGCAAATCTTTGAAATTGAAGAAAGCCAGATTGAGCCAGCACAATACCAGCTAGATCTTCTTAAGCGTCAGGAAGAGTCTCAGATTAACTCACTTACTGTTCTTGGAAAAACTAGAGAAGAGTGGGACAACATTAAGAATAGTATTGATGTTGCTAGAACAACTTCTGTAGATTACGAAGAGTCTATTAGTCGTGCAGACGGGTTGATTTCAGCACTCATTGGCGGATGGACAGAAATTGAAAAACCAAAGCAAACCATTTACACTATCATTGAAAAAAGAATTTCTGACATTGAGGCAGCAAAGCCAGCTCCTGCACCAACACCACCTCCAGCCCCTGCCCCTGCTGCTCCTGCAGGACCCGTAAAGGATCAGGCATGGATTGACAATATGGCTAGACGAGTTATTCGTGGTGAATTTGGTAATGGTCAGGATCGTCGAAACCGTCTTGGAGCAGACTATCAGGTCATTCAAGACAGAGTAAATGCTCACTATTATCGTGGATTAAGACTGTTTGCCGAAGGTGGTCAAGTGACTCCTGGGGTCAAGAAACGAATTCAGATTGGTTCTGCACATATTCCAATGAGACAGATTTCTGAGTTTAAGCGTTATGCAAGTGGTGGCAAGGTGGGTCCAATGAACAAGCCAAGCCCGTTCCGCATAGGCACTGATACAGTTCCAGCTATGCTTACTCCAGGAGAGTTTGTAGTCAAGAAGTGGGCGGTAGATCGATTTGGCGTAGGAAATCTTAATGCCATTAACCAGGGTAACTTTGGAAGCGGTTCAGTGTATAATTATAATATGAGTGTCAACGTAAGGTCTGACGCTAACCCAGATGAGATTGCACGAACCGTAATGGCACAAATTAGGCGTGTAGACTCACAACGAATTCGAGGTAACAAGTTCTAATGGCTAATAGTGCATACATGTCAGGTCGTAAAAAGTATGGTCGTCCACAAGCAATGCTTTGGGCTGACAATCCTGGTACCATTATCAATGGCTCATACGTACCATTAGGAAATGAGATTGACGGGGAAGGCAATTTTAGTGAAGCTGGAAGCTTTTTAATTTTGTCTGATGATAATCGTTCAGCAATTGACTTTACTCCAGAACGTATTGAAAAGCGTGAACGAATGGTTAATGGTCGTATGCGTTCTTATCACATTGCCGATAAGCTAAGTCTTTCAACATCCTGGGATATGATTCCTTCACGATCTTTTTCTGTGTCCCCAGAGTTTGGCGGTAACGGAAAACCTACAACACTTGTAACCGAAAACAACATTAAGCCTTTTGGCTCCCCATCCTATAAAGATCAGCAGTATACTACTGATGGTGGTGCTGGTGGAGTAGAGCTTCTAGATTGGTACGAGAATAATCCTGGATCATTCTGGGTCTATTTGTCTTACGACAAGTACACTAACTTTGCAGAAAAGAATGACGAGACACCATATGATAATCTAGCTAAATATAGTCAGATTGTTGAAATGTACTTTTCAGATTTTTCCTATTCCGTTCAAAAACGTGGTGGGTCAAATTATGATTTTTGGAATATCTCGGTCAGTCTGGAAGAGGTTTAAATGTTTCAGGACCCACAACTGCAAGAATACATAGAAACTTCTTCCACTATACGTTCGCAATCTTCTATTGTTGCCGAGTGGAACATGAACATTGCAGAAAACATTCGTAAGATAGGTAACTATCGCTATCGACCAGATGCTGTTCAGGGTAGTGAAGATTTTCGTTATGTAAACATTGAGTCATCTTTTGACATTAACGATGCAGCAAATGCTTATACAGGTGCAACAGACGCAGACATTGTTGTTGATGGTGGGTTTGACAAGGTAGACGGAGAGCAAACTCCAATTCTTTTCCTATCTAAAAAAGAAAAAGAAAAACTTTTGTATTCCCTCGAAGACTGCTTTGGTAAGCGTAGACCACGGTCTGGAATCAACAAGCTACGTTATTTTTCTAATAAGTATTCTCACCATGCTAATCCTGAGATGGCAAACAGACCACGTTACTATATGGCTGATAAGGAAGATCCCTTTAAATACTGGACATCGTATCGATCAGAAAATGGTATTGAACGAGGCGTAGCTAGTAATGTTATTAACGGACAGAATAAGATTGAGGATGCAGCCCCATTTATTGTTTACAAGAATGACGTACCTGCAAACCGCATAGTTGTAAAAATGCAAACAAATGTTGGAACCACTAATCTTGGTCCATTTGTAAATGACTCTGGTAGCTTTCCAGACCCATTCTTTGGTGCTGATAATCAAACTACACCAGTAAGGTGGAGCGTTCAGTATCTTGAAAAAGGAAACTGGGTTAATGCAATAGCCTTTAATCCAAACTCGACAAGACGAGATGGAAGTGCAGTAGTTGGTCCAGATGGTTATGTTGAGCTTGCTTACGGTGTAATTATTCCAGACACTTATCGGGATGCTTTTGTTTTTGCTGGAGAATACCCTTCTGTAGACTTCTTGCCAGCTGCCACAGAGGTATCTGAGGGCACAGCGTACTGGGTACAGGGAGAAAGAGATCTTGATCCAGGAACCTATTACATCGCTATTTCTGGAGAGTATCAGTCTTTTGCTGCTCAGTATGGATGGGCACTAGAAGATGAAACAGTCACAAGCTTAACTAACTACGTAACAGACCTAACGTCACCAAGGCAGCTTCAGGTTGCAGACTCAGCACCAATTCAGTACAGAGAGTTCCAGTACGTCGGTGGTTTGAGGGTGGTTGTAGAAACCATGAATACTTTTGACTCTACGTTTGACCTCATTGAACTGTCCCCAAGGTTAACTGTTGACTTGTCAGACAAAGTTAAAGGTTTTAGCGTAACAAAGAGTGCCTCAGATCTTGGCGTAAGCGGTCTTCCTGTTGGTCAGCTATTGGCTTCTACTGGTTCTGTGGATATCTTTGACTATGACCAAGCTTTTTTCCCTACTAACGTTAGGGACGTTGAGAATAACACTGGTAGCATTATCGCAGACTATACTGCTCAAAACATTCAAGTTAAATTTTACGAAGTAATTGTAGCACCAAATGCGGTTTATTACGTTCCAATTAAGACAATGTATTCTGAGGGGTTTCCCCAGATTTCTAGTTCCGATAGAAGCGTACAGCTTTCTCTTAGAGATTTGTTTTATTACTTTGAGGCACTAACATCCCCACAATTACTTATTCAAAACGCATCAATTAGTTCTGCAATCTCACTCCTCCTAGACTCTATTGGTTTCTCCAACTATGTATTTAGACGTAACCCAGACGAAGACGAAATGGTTATTCCATTTTTTGCGGTAGGTCCAGACAGAACAATTGCACAAGTTCTTGCAGACATTGCAATCTCTTCTCAAAGTGCCATGTTCTTTGATGAGTTTAACAACTTTGTCGTAATGAGTAAAAACTACATTATGCCTCAGCCATCTGAACGTCAAACCAACATCTCCCTTTATGGATCAAAAGATTTTGCCGATACTGGAATTGTAGAAAATGCGTACAGTAATCAAGACGTAGAGCTAGCCACACAGCAAAAAAAGCTTGCTAATATTATTGATCTTTCTGCTCAAGACAATGTTGTCTACAATGATGGAAGCATTAACTATACCACCAGATACATTCAAAGATCTTACAGCTCTATCAAACAAGCAAGCTTAGTAGATAGAGACAAGACATGGATATACAAACCTGCCCTGCTTTGGGAGGTAGGTCCTTCTGAAACAACTAAATCTGTTAATGATGAGTTGGCCCAGCAATCATCTTATACTTTGAGTGCTATTCCTCTAAACTCTGACCTGTCAGACCTTTTGCCAACAGTTGTTAATAATCAAGTCATCAATAATGTTATTGACTTTGGAGATGGAATTTATTGGCTAAGCCGATACAATGGTTATTTCTATGCTAATGGTGAAATTATTAAATATGATGCAGTGCAATATAGTATTCCAGGTTTGCAGCAAGACGAAGACTTTAACGTGTGGATTACTAGCGTTCAAGAATATCAAAAGTATTTTGCAAAGGTTCCTTTTAACGGCAAGATCTACCCAACTGGTTTAGTCAGAATTTATTCCGAGCCAAACTACGAGGTAGTGGAAGGTGTGCCACAGCTAAAGAATGGCTCTGTAGCTAAGCATGGTCGTATGCAATTTGGAACAGGGCTTAGAAATGAAGACGGCTCTGTGTCGCCTGTATATCATCACGCAGGACTCTCTCAGGAGTGGTCTAGCGACGATAACGTTAGGGGGGTCAACATGGACTTCACCTATATTACAAATCAGTCTAAGGCCCTTCCAGAGGTCACTGTGGGGTCCGCAGGTATCGATAACGCAAGGGCTAAAACTACTAGTCGTAACGGTATTATTAAAAACTTTTTATCTAACGTAAATGTAGAAGAGTCTGTTGTAAATCGTTTGCTTTCATCTCAAACAGGAACTGTGCAGTCGTCAGCCTTTATCATGAACGGTTCGATTAGTGCAGAAGATCAAACCCCAAACTTTGTTACATACGTTCCTAAACGCCTAGAAGACAGGTTTATTCACTTTGGTACTCGTATGAGAATTATTGGAAGAGTTGAAAACAACGAGTCAAGAGGGCAGTCCCCTTCTGGTGTTTCTACATACTATACTGCCAACTCACTGGTTTCTGACCAGGCAATAGCTATTGGTGGTGCGTCTGGAGGATTAGCTGTTATGCTTGACTCAGAAACTGGAAATGGTTATTACTTTGAGATTATGGCTTTGACAGAAAACAATCTGTCCAACTATCAAGATGCTGACAATGTTCACAACGTAATTTTTTACAAGAACATGAAACGTGATGCTCCCAACGTAACTATTACTGGAAAAGAGTTGTTAAATGGTATTGTTACTCTTACAACAGGTCAGCCACATAAGTATTTGCCAGGTGACCAGGTTACTGTTAGCAACGTGGGAAGCCCATTTGATGGACTATATACAATTATTGGAATTAGCGAAGACGCTACAGAGTTTTCGTATTTGAGAGAAGCCGAGAATGTTGACTTTGCAGAAGTCTCACCTGCAGGTTCTGCTAGCGTTCTTTCAAATAAATCTATCCCTGTTAAGTTGTGGGGTGGCATATCCAGCATTGTTGTAGATAACGGACTGTTCACTGGTCAATATAGAATGGCTACAGAAGAAACACCAACAGTGTATGACCTGGCAGTTGAGTATCAAAAGATAGGTGATAGCTTAAAGTTCTATCTTTATATAAACAATGTTCTGGTTAAGATTGTAGATGACCCAAACCCACTACCCATTTACAACAACATTGCACCATTTGTTCGCGGTTCTTCAAGGGTAATGTTTGAAAACATTTACGCCTTAACAAATAACTATAGTCAAAACACTGTATTTGACCTAGACACCATCTCTGACAGCGTATTCGGTGATCAAGAAATTAATGCATCTCAGTCCTTGCAGAAATACTCTTTGAGTGGAATCATTCAGTCAAGCTATCTTACAGGCATTGGACCCTCCGAGCCACCCAAATACAAAATATATTTTGAAGAGTTTGGAACTATTATGCGTGAGGTAGCTTACTTTAATGTTCGTTATGACAAGGCATACCCTGCACTTTATGCCAAGCTTTCCCCTACTTTCAACAAGATCAAGGGATACACAATTTCTAACTTCATTGCTGGTGCTTATCGTTCAGAGTTTTTAATTTTTAACGCTACAGATACCGTTTTGAGTCTAGACTCTACTAGCGGAAACTATTTAAGAATTCAGGGAGTCACCTTTACTCAGCAATCACAGCATGAGTTAACAGTAGACGAGTTCTTTAGCAAGCGTTCAGATCAGTCCAACCCAGAAATTAGTGGAGATCTTTTGGTGAGGTCGCCACAAAAGGTTGCACAAGATTACCAAGACATTAAGTTTAGTCGTCTTACGTATGGCAAGAGACAATTTTCTATTACAGCTCCATTTATTCAGTCACAAGACGATGCAAGCAATCTTATGAAGTGGTTATCTGAAAAGATTATGGTGCCACGCAGATCGTTAGGGGTTAAGATATTTTCAAACCCAATGATTCAGCTTGGTGATATTGTTGAGGTAGTTTACAAAAATAATAACGGCGTAGACGAAGCAACTTTAGATGGGAATAGGTTTGTTGTTTACAGCATTGAATACAACAGAGACAACCAGGGACCAGACATGACGCTATACTTAAGTGAGGTTAAATAATGCCATACTATGTTAACAATACTATAGGACCTGATTTTGGTAAGCAAGTTTTTTATGACTCCAACACTTTTAGTGAAAAGGGATCTCGGGTTTCTGCTACTCCAGATATACCCCAACCAGTCCCAGCAGTAGCAAACCAGGATATTAAAATAGCCACGCCTGATCTAATTGAGTTTGCCGAAGATGCTGTTCCCATTGAGTACATGACAGATCTTTTGTTTGAGCAAATAGGTGGGCAGGAAATTATTTCAATATCTCGTAATGATATTGTTAATGGTCAAACCATTGTGTACCAACCAATAAAAAACGTTTCTCGGTTAGCCGCAACCTTTAGCCCTTTAAATTTATTTGCAAGTATTGATGACACCAACTCTTACTTTAAAAACTTTACGATTAAGCTTGACGAAAGAGTTCCAGAAATAGGAGCAAATCCAGCTAGCAACGAGGTTATAGATGTTGTACTTATTGATGCAACCAACGGTAATTTAATTATTAATACTATCAATATGCTTCCTGACGAAAGGTTAGAAGTACAGATTCTGAACAGCGGAGACGCTACAGATGATATAATTTATTAAGGAAGACTATGATTACAAACACGGGTAAAAGTATTATTGGCAAGTACATGCTTGGTCAAGCACCAGCATACGCATCTCACATAGCCATTGGTAGTGGTAAGCAGCCACTTTTTAGTATTGACAGTCTTAGTCCGTATCAAGCAGAATTTTCACAAAAAAAGTCTTTAGATTTTGAAATGTTTAGGGTTCCTATTGTTTCTCGGGGGTATGTAACTGAGCCTAGTTCCGTAGTTCTTTCTATTGTAACTGCCGCAGGCTCTGGTGGACTAATCACATACGAAACCTCAGCTGTCCATGGATATGCTCCTGGCGACATTATAGACATAGCTGGAACAAACATCGATGATTACAACATCACTAATGCTGTAGTTTACAGTACCCCTACCCCAACCACATTTACTGTGCAAAGTGCAGCTACAGGGACCTATGTTTCTGGAGGATCTGTCACTGCTAGAATTACTAAGCTTACGCTAACTGCAGAGCTTCCTACCGAGCAAAGATATGAGATTACAGAAATTGGTCTTTACTCTGCACGCTCTAATCCATCGGCTACAAATAAAGATAGTCGTATGCTTTATACATTTGCAGAAACAGAAAACTGGGAGTACCACGGTACGACATCTGCAATTGGTATTGGCCCAGCAATATCTACGCCTCTATCAGCTGGCGTAGGTGGAGGAATAATTAATCCTAATCTTGGTGTTGCACCAGCTTTTAGAGCTACCTCTGATAATGCTATTTTTGATTCTGTAGCACGTCTTGACAGGTATGAAAGATGTCGATTCCTAAATACAGCTATTTACGTTCCAGGAAATATATCTCAGCTTACAATGGATGGTACTGAAATGGTTGTCGCTTCTAGCGGAACAGAAGCACAGAACAAAGAATTTGCTAAGCACATTCACTTAGCTGCAACACAGGTTAGTATTAGTCAAAACTCTCCAGAAGATGAACTTAGAATGGCTTTTTCTGTTGTCAACAAAGAAGAAACGTATGATCTTGACCCATCTAAAGTAAACTTGATGATGGTATTTTCACCAGAAGAGTCTGACTCTGCAGTAACTGAAAACTTTGCTAAGTTCCAAATTGAAGTTACAGAAGACTTGGACACTAATAGATATCAAATTGCTACCTCAAAAATTAGTGAACTGTTTACAGGAACTAGTTTCTCTTGGGGTGCGGTATCCTTGGTAAGAGTTTACGCTTCAGTGTTTAACAAAGTCAATGTTTCGACAGCAGTCATTGTTAGTAACAAGGCAACGATAACTACTCAGTATGATCATGGCTTTGAGCCTGGATCAATTGTTAATATTGACATTACAGGAACAAACTCTGCACCATTTAATGGTGAATTTATTATTACAGAAGTAACTGATGACACCTTTAGCTTTGATATAACTTATGAAAACACTACAGCTACAGTGCTAGGTGGAGATGCTGAGGCACCATCTAACAAGTTCTTTGTTGCACTAGATGCTGTTCGTTTAGAAAATGTTGCAACACTCAATCCCTTGTACGGTTTGACGGGGTATACAGTCATTAAAACAGATGATGCACGACCAATTGTAAAAGAAGCTAACACTTCAAACCTAGTAGAATTCCGATTTGGCTTGGATGTGATTTAGTATGGCTGGTAAAGCAGGTCTACAAAAATCTACAATTCTTCTTGAAACACTACCACCACTAAAAGTGATTGATTCAGATACAGTAGGCTACTACGTAAGGTACAGGGTTGTTTCAGAAGACCGTAACAAGACCTCTCCCTGGTCCCCAATATATTTGCTTACGCCACCATACGAGTTTCGTAGACCAACAGGAATCCCACTCAACGGCATTAAGTATTTTGAAACAAATACAGGCGGTGGCAACAAGGTTGTAACTTTAGCATGGGATACTATAGACGTTTACAACAACAATGTTTTTATTCGTAAAGCAATTGCATATGACATCTGGATCAAATGGGGATCTGGACCATGGTCTTTTGATGGTCGTGTAGCCAACCCAAGTATTACGATTGCAGTTCCAAGCCCAAACCCAGGAACACTTAGCATGGAAATTTATGCACGCAGTATCGATGTTTCACGAGATGCAGATCATCAACAATTATTGCTTTACAAACGTGACAACATGGCCGTTTAATGATATAATTGATACATGGCTAAAGTACCACTTCCAGATCGCGGACAGCCGCTAGATCTTTCCTATGTTTATCAGTTGGCAGAAGCCATCAACAATCTTTCTAATGAGCTTTCTCCTGTTAATGCTAAGTACACAACAATTGATACAGAAGCTACTGGACAACAGGTTGTCAGAACCTCAGATGCTCGCATTATTGGTGGATATAAAGACATCGTAAAGCAAAGTCCTACAAGTACAGAAGAGTCGTTTAGTTATACATTCTCTAACTTTGCCTACCCACCAATTGTTACAGCAACAACCTATGCTACTGGTGCTGCAAAAACTCAGGCAGCTAAAGATACAACGGTTGTTATAACTGAGGTCACAACTGGTCGTGTAGACGGGGTAGTTAAATTTAATACCCCAGGAGAAGCTTCTGTTCGTGTTAATCTAACAATCATCGGTATCCCCGTATAAAATGATAAGTAGAGAAGAATACAACAACGCACCCATTATTCCAGGGAACAAGACTGTCTGGTTTTTAAATGGGGATCTTGTAAAAACGCATCACCTCAATAGGTCAAATGGTATTATGTCTGTGTTTAATATTAATCAAGGACGTATTGAAAGTTGCTTAATTGCAGACTTTAAAAAGAATAGAGACAAAGCTTATACTGTTAACGAAACGGCACAGCTAGTGAACCGTCATCGAAAGTATATCCCAACACTTATTAAACAAGGAGTTATTCCAGCACCGACTGGGGCCTCCCTTAATAAAGAACGGGGATGGCAGATTAGATCCTACTACTCCCAAACTCAGGTATATGAGATACGTGATATACTTGCTACATACAGTATTGGTCGTCCACGTAAGGACGGTTTAATTAATAATGACATAACTCCCACTCGTCAAGAGTTGACAAGACGAATGGGAGACGGTATACTTACATATACGAGGACTGCGGATGGCGAATTCATCCCTGTCTGGTCAGAAACACTATAAAGTGGAAAGAGAGAACAATGGAAAACGAACAAACTAAAGTCAATGTTATGCTTGGCTACACATTGAACTTGGGCAACTTCCAGTCATTGCGTATCGATCTTGGTATCGAAGACTCACGCCGTGATGGAGAGACAATCGAGGATGCGTTTAATCGCGTCTACAGCTTCACAGAAGCTAAGCTCATTCAGAAAATTAACGAAGCTAAAGAAGAAGTCCCAGAGTAATGGCCGAACGCAAAGACCGCATGGCTTTGCTGAGTAGATACGACAAGCATTACTTGTACCATTATGAGGTAAAGCCAACATACAATAAGTGGGCTGAGCAGTGGGCTGCTGATGCACTCATTGACTCATACGGCTTGCAGTATTGTTATGAGCTGTTAGCTTATTACTTTGAACATGCAGGCAAACCAGAGTGGAAATACTTTTCCAACTTTGCTAGTGAGATTATCCAGTCTAAGCTCAACAAAGAGCGAGACGACCAAGAGCGTAAGGAACGTAGAGAGATGGCTAAGAGGTGGCTAAATGAGTAATACAGAATCAAAACTAATTTCTGCAGTGCTAGAAGACAAGCAGATCCATGTATTGCTGCAGGCTAACGTAGACACCATTCTGCGAACACATAACGATATCTGGACTTTTATTCGCAACTACTTTGAGCAAAATGGTTCGACTCCACCACCTAGCTTGGTTGTGGAAAAGTTTAGAGACTTTGAGCCAATGCCAGGTATAGGTGCAACTAAGCATCACCTTGAAGAGTTACAGGGCGAGTACCTGCAGGACAGTCTCAAAGACATTCTTCGTAATGCTGCTAGTGAGGTGCAAAGTGGGCAGGGTACCGAGGCATTAGAGCATCTAATCTCTAAGACCTCAGAGCTTAAAAAGAATACTGCTATTATTAGAGATATTGATGTAACTGACATCGAGTCTGCTGTGGCATATTACGAACAGGTAAAGAAACAGCAAGAAGCTGGTTCAATTGGAATTAAAACTGGTCTTCCAGGATTTGATAACTATCTTCCTGCTGGCATTACTCCAGGCCAGCTTGGTGTCTTCCTTGCCTATCCTGGTATTGGTAAGTCGTGGCTATCACTTTACTTTGCTGTTCAAGCGTGGAAGCAAGGTCGATCACCACTCATTATCAGTCTAGAAATGAGTGAGACAGAAGTTCGTAACCGTGTATTCACTATCATGGGTGAGGGGCTGTGGTCACACCGTCGTCTCAGTGCTGGTGAGGTAGAGATTGATGACCTTCGTAAATGGCATAAGCGACACCTTGAGGGCAAGCCAGAGTTTCATATTATTTCAAACGACAGCGGTGGAGAAGTTACTCCATCAGTTATTCGAGGTAAGATTGACCAGTATAAGCCAGACGTAGTTATTGTTGACTACCTGCAGCTTATGTCACCAAACCAAAAGTCTGACAACGAAACAGTACGTATGAAAAACTTGTCTCGTGAACTCAAGCTGCTGGCTATTTCTGATGAAATTCCAATTATTGCTATCTCATCGGCAACGCCAGATGACGTAAACAAGCTTGACACTGTTCCAACACTGGGGCAGACAGCATGGTCACGTCAGATTGCTTACGACGCTGACTGGGTTATGGCACTTGGTAGAGGTCCGAATTCTGATATTATTGAATGTGTATTCCGTAAAAACCGTAACGGCTTTATGGGAGAGTTCCTTGTACAGGTAGATTTTGATAAAGGATTCTATAGATATAAGGATTATGAAGATGGCTAGTATAATTGAATCATGGACAATCTACATCACAAAACTGTTAAAAAGTTTAGTCTCGATGGAAACATTCACGACGAATCAGCAATCTGGAGACTCAAGAATGAGTATCTTCGCCTGATCACAATGGAGATGAGATTGTCGGGGTATGTTCCAAGACTTGACATTAACCCAGACTTTACAATAGACTATATAGAAGAAAAAGAATATTTTGAATTTAAACTATCAATGTACGGCGTATTTGTAGGAAAGAAGAAGAGCGAATGGATATTAGGAATAGACGAGCAACGGGTAATTTATACACAGACGAGCAGGTCAAGCGTGTCCTCGTCGGAAGTGGCCTAAACGTTGAGTCTGACCTAGAATCTGACTACATTGTTTTCTGTCCGTTTCACGGAAACCACAGGACACCTGCAGGCGAAGTCAATAAATTCACTGGCCTTTTCTTTTGTTTCTCATGTCACAAAGCTTGTGATCTTACAGAGCTTGTTATGCACACTTCTGGCCGCACATACTTTGAGGCTGCAAGGTTTATTAAGAGCAAAGAGTCTGCCACAGACATTGAAAGCTTAGTAACCAGACATCTTGCTAAAGAGCCAGAGTTTGTAGAGTTTGATGAGTTTACAGTTAAACGCTTAAACGCTGCAGCACTAGAGTCTCCTCGTGCCATGAGGTACTTTGGTGGCAGGCTTATTACAGAAGAGTCTGTTCGCAAGTTTCAGCTTGGCTACTCGGACAAAAGAGATATGGTTACAATTCCAGTACATTCACCAGACGGTATGTGTGTTGGCTTTGTTGGTCGATCAGTCGAGGGTAAAGAATTTAAAAATAGTCCCAAGCTACCTAAAAGCAAGACACTATTTAATCTTAATAGGGTCAAGACATCTCGCCAGGTTTATGTCGTTGAGTCATCGTTTGATGCTATTCGTTTAGATCAGTGTGGGATGCCAGCTGTAGCAACATTAGGTGCCAGTGTTAATGGCACACAAATAGAACTTCTTCGTAAATATTTCAATGAAGTAATTGTCATTGCAGATAATGATGAAGCAGGCGGAAACATGAAAGACAGGCTTGTTGAAAAGCTTGGAAGTCGTGTAACCGTCGTACAACTAAATAAAGAATATAAAGATATTGGCGACATGGATGACGAGTCAATCAAAGAATTGCAAGTGGGATTTGACAAGTCTATCCTAGCCATGCTAAACTAATATACCCACTAGGGAAAACTAAGGAGAAAAAATGAGTGTAATTAAAGGGCTAAAAAATATCAACGCATTACTTGATAAGCCAAAGTATGATGAAGACAAACCGCGTGTTCGCTGGCTCAAGCTGGCTGATGGACAGGCAGTCAAGATCCGCTTTATTGAAGAGCTGGACGAAGACTCTGCAAATTATGCAGAAGACCGTGGTCTTGCACTGGTTGTTAAAGAGCACACCAACCCTAAAGACTACCGTCGCAAGGCCGTAGACACTATGGAAGCTGAAGGTCGTGACTGGGCAGAAGAGATGCACCGCAAAGACCCTAAAGCTGGATGGCGTGGTCGTCTCCGCTTTTACTGCAACGTCCTTGTGGACGATGGCATTGAAGAGCCATATGTAGCGATCTGGTCAATGGGTGTTTCTAAGCAGTCATCCTTTAACACCATTCGTGAGTACGCACTTGAGACAGGAAGCATTTCTAATCTCACGTGGAAGCTTAAGCGTAATGGTCAAGGTACTGAGACAAGCTACACCCTCATCCCATCTGCACCTGATGCAGAACCATTTGTATGGGGAGAAGTTAAGCCATTCCCACTGGAGAATGCTCTTAACAAAATTCCATACGCAGAGCAAGAGGCATACTACCTCGGCTTTGACGGCGGTACATCCGTCACATCCTCCAACACTGATTGGTAAAAACATTGGGGGGCTGCCAGAACACTGGCGGCCCTCCTACTAAACAAGAGAGAGATTTTATATGAGCTACGTTGGACTTCACGTTCACACTCACTATTCGTTGTTTGACGGTATCGCAACGCCACAGGAATATGTGGATAGAGCAAAAGAGCTGGGTATGCCAGCCATTGCAATTACCGATCACGGTTCGCTTTCGGGACACCGTGAAATGTATCGTACTGCTAAAGAAGCAGGTATCAAACCTATTTTAGGTGTCGAAGGTTACATGGCACAAGACCGCTTTGACCACCGAGATGCATCAGAGCGTGAGCACGTTCTTGACATGGTTTATAACCACATCGTTATTCTCGCTAAGAACGAGAAGGGTCTTGAAAACCTCAACAAGCTTAATGAGATTGCTTGGACAGAAGGTTTCTTTAAGAAGCCACGTATTGACTTTGAAGTACTTGAGAAGTACAGCGAAGGACTTGTTGTCACATCTGCTTGCCCTAGCGGTATCGTAGCCAAGTCTATTGAGACTGGTGAGCTGGCGGTAGCTAAAGAAAAGATTGAGTGGTTCCACCGTGTATTTGGTGACGACTATTACATTGAGGTAATGCCTCACAATGCACCAGAGATTAACAAGACTCTGTTGGAGTTGGCAGACGAGTACGGTATTAAAGCCGTTGTAACTCCAGACTGCCACCACTCACACACTGACCAGAAAGAGATTCAGGAGCTTAAACTTATCCTGAACACATACTCAAATAAGATTGAGAAGGATGCAACCTTCGAGAAGTCTCGTGACTATGACAATCTTATGGACAGGCTTGACTATTTGTATGGTGCAGACCGCCAGATGTCGTTTAATAAGTTTGAGATTCATTTGCTTTCATACGAAGAGATGAAGGCTGCCATGGAAAAGCAGGGTATCGATCGTGAAGACATCTACCAGCACTCACTAGAGATTGCAGATAAGGTAGAAGACTACAACATTCAAGACCACCTAGACTTGCTTCCTGCACAGTATCTTAAGCCAGATGAAGAGCTTAGGGCAATGGCTGTAGAGGGTTTGGTAGCACGAGGTTTGGATGGTAAAGAAGACTATCTTGCACGCCTTGAAGAAGAGCTAGAGGTTATTAAGAATAAAAAGTTTGCTCCATACTTTATGGTTGTACGTAACATGATTAACTGGGCTAAGAAAGAGGGTATCCGTGTCGGTCCAGGTCGTGGTTCGGCTGCTGGTTCTTTGTTGTGTTACTCTCTTGGTATCACAGATATTGATCCAATTGAGCATGGTCTTCTTTTCTTCCGTTTTATTAATCCAGAACGAAATGACTTCCCAGATATTGATACTGATATCCAGGATTCTCGTCGAGATGAAGTAAAAGATTATCTAGTTAAGCAATACCGTCACGTTGCATCTATCGCTACGTTCTTGCAGTTCAAAGATAAGGGTGTAGTCCGAGACATCTCTCGTGTACTTCATATTCCTTTGACAGACGTTAACAAGGTGCTCAAGACTATTGACACCTGGGATGAGTACTGTACTTCTAAGACAACCGCATGGTTCCGTGAGAAGTACCCAGAGGTAGAGAAGTATGGAGAACAGCTCCGTGGTCGCATCCGTGGTACTGGTATCCACGCCGCTGGTGTTGTCACAGCCAAAGAGCCTATCTTTAAGTACGCTCCGATGGAGACACGCACATCACCAGGAACCAAAGAACGCATTCCTGTAGTTGCTGTAGACATGGGTGAGGCTGAACGCATTGGTCTGATTAAGATTGATGCTTTGGGCCTTAAGACTCTCAGCGTTCTTGATGACACTATTAATATTATTAAGGAACGTCACAAGGTTGAGATTAAACCATTAGAGATTGACATGGCAGACCGTCAGGTCTATGAAATGCTTTCTGCAGGCCACACCAAGGGTGTGTTCCAGTGTGAAGCTACGCCATATACAAACCTTCTGGTAAAAATGGGGGTAAAGAACTTTGACGAATTAGCAGCATCTAACGCACTAGTACGTCCAGGTGCTATGAATACCATTGGTAAAGACTACATTGCCCGTAAGCATGGTAAGCAAAACATTAACTACAGGCACCTTAAGATGAAGAATTTTACCTCAGATACCTACGGCTGTATTCTTTATCAGGAACAGGTTATGCAGGCTTGTACAGAGCTTGGTGGCATGTCTATGGCAGAGGCTGACAAGGTTCGTAAGATCATTGGTAAGAAGAAGGATGCCAAAGAGTTCGATCAGTTCCAAGACCGATTTGTTAAGGGTGCCTCTCAGTACCTTGGCGAAGAGGGTGCTAAGGACCTGTGGCATGACTTTGAGGCCCACGCTGGGTATTCATTTAACAAGTCACACGCTGTAGCATACTCCACCCTGTCCTACTGGACTGCATGGCTCAAGTATCACTACCCAATTGAATTTATGTTTGCCCTTCTCAAGAATGAGAAAGACAAGGATACTCGTACAGAGTACTTGATTGAGGCTAAGCGTATGGGTATCCCCATTAAGCTTCCCCACGTTAACGACTCTGATATGGACTTCAAGATTGAAGGCAAAGGTATTCGCTTTGGTTTGACAGGAATCAAGTACATCTCTGACAACATTGCCTCTAAGTATATTGCAGCTCGTCCATTTAACTCTTACAAAGAACTAGAAGAGTTTACTTATGGCAAGGGTAACGGAGTAAACAGTCGTGCTCTAAATTCTTTACGTGTTATTGGTGCTGCAACGTTCCCAGACAACCCCAGGAACGAGCAGGAGGTCCGAGAGAATCTTTACGAGTACCTTAACCTACCCGAGTTTAACATTTCAGTTCCTCCACACTTCCATGCCTTTATTAATGAGGCAGAAGAGTATGAAGAAAAGGGTGCCTTTATTCTTATGGGTATGGTCAAGAACATTAAGCGTGGCAAAGGTTGGTCACGTGTAGAGATCTTGGACAAGACTGGAGTTGTGGGTATCTTTGATGATGAGCAAACCACTATCGAGGCAGGTAGAACCTATATTATCTTGGCTAGTGATAACAGGATTACTTCTGCTATTCCAGTCGATGAAGCTAAAGGTTCTGACAACGGCGTGATTAGGTTCTTAAACTATCGTCAGCTACCGTACACAGACGAAGAGCTATACGTAATTGCTTTTAAGCCTAGGATAACCAAGGCAGGAAAGAAGATGGCGTACATGGTACTGGCAGATACCGCACGTGAGCTGCACTCTGTTACAGTATTCCCAACACAGTTTCCCAAGGCATACATGAAAGTTAAAGAGGGCAATGCATACAAATTTGATTTTGGCAAAACCAAAGACGGAACAATAACAATGAATGAGGTATATTAATGTTCGCAATTACACTAGACAGCATGGCTAAGGACGTGCACAAGACAGCTGTGGAGAAAGGCTTTTGGCCAGACGATGTCGATGACATCTTTGTCACAAAACAGCTTATGATGATTGTCTCAGAGGCCGTAGAGGTCATGGAGGCTATTCGTAAAGACAAAGGCAAGCAAGAGGTTGCAGATGAGATGGCAGACATTGTTATCCGCACCCTTGATCTCTGGGCTGGCCTCAAAGAAAATGGATACGTAGAAGACAACGCAGACCTACAGGTTGCTTTCAATAATAAAACTAATGTAAATAAAGACCGACCAGAAAGGCACGGGGTACGATTCTAATGACAACCATCGATGAAGCACTTGCACAACTTGATCCAAAGCTACGCAAGAAAATAACCGCAGGTGTTGGTATTAAGACTGAGTTTCAAAAGACACCTAGTCCAGGGCTAAACAGAGCATTAGGTGGAGGTTTCCCTTATGGAAGACAGGTTCTTCTTTGGGGAAGCAAGTCTTCTGCTAAGTCTTCTCTATGCCTGCAAACAATTGGCATTGCACAAAAAGAGGGCAAGCTATGTGCATGGATTGATGCAGAAATGTCATATGACGAAGAGTGGGCAAAGAGGTTGGGCGTAGACACTACACAGCTTATCTACTCTGAGGCACGAAGTGTTAACGATATGGTTGACGTATCTGTAGCACTGCTACATGCTGGTGTTGACATCATTGTCATTGATAGTATTAGTTCTCTTCTGCCAGCGGTATACTTTGAAAAAGATTCTACTGATCTTAAACAACTGGATAATACTAAGCAGATTGGTGCAGAGTCTAAAGACCTTAAGCACGCATGGATGATGATTAACTATGCCAACAATCAAGAGAAGCCATCACTTATCATTGCTATCTCTCAGGCACGTAACAACATCACCGCTATGTATACTCAGAGCGTCCCTACGGGAGGTTTGGCTACTCAGTTCATGTCTTCCACCATCGTTAAGCTTTTCTCGTCTACGAGCGACACACAGGCTGTTAAGGCCAAGATTCAGGTGGGTGACAAGCTTATCGAGCAGAAGGTAGGTCGAAAGGTCCGCTGGGAAATCCAGAACTCTAAGACATCTGCTCCAGGAGAAGTTGGAGAGTATGACTTCTACTTTAGGGGTGACAACATTGGTGTAGACTTTGTTGGAGATCTTGTAGACACTGCAGAGATGCTGGGGTTTGTAGAACGAACTGGTGCTTGGTACATTCTTCCAGATGGTTCTAAGGTGCAAGGACGAGATGCCTTTATTGCTAAGGTTCGTGAAGACTCAGAGCTTCGTGCAAGCATCGAGGAGCAGCTCAATGGGTCGCTATAACATATACTCTGGTAAGTTTGTTTGTCAGGTTTGTGGTGAAGAGGTTGTTACAATTCGCAGCTACCCCAAAGAAAAAAAACTTACTTGGATGTGTAAGGAAAAACATCTCAGCGAGGTAGACCTTAATACAAAGAAAACAAGGAGAGACTTTGAGTGAGCGTGGTGAGTCCAAACGCATTGGGGCCAAGCAGCACAAAAACTCTGGTCGTAATACTCAGAAAGGCGATGCTACATGGCATAACTTTTGTGTTGACTTTAAAGAGGTAGGCAAGTCTTTTACTTTAAATAAGGATGTCTGGGCTAAGGCTACTACAGACGCTATCAAGAATAAGCTGGATCCTGCAATCGTTGTAGTGATAGGCGAAGACAGAAGTAAAACTAGACTAGCAGTGATAGAGCTTTCTTTGTTAGAGCAATTGCTAGAAGAGCGAGAGTAAGGTATACTAGATATAATGGAAAAAACAGAAAACACAATAGAAGCAATTAACTGGGTACAAGAAATAGCAGACTACATGAACGATGAAGATCTGTCCGATGCCCTCACTATGGTTGCAAAGCTTATTGTAAAACCAGATATTCCTCTACAAGTTGCGACCATTGAAATTGTACGCTTACAGGCTATTGCAGCTAAGATGCAGTTTAAAGCAACTTGGATGACCAACGTAGACAAGGGAGATAGAGCGAAGAAGAATATCTATTATACGGCAGCAGAGGCAATTAATAATTTAGTTGCAGCTCTAAAGTATATTATTCGCTAAACATGATTATGAAAAATTTACTAAGTCAGGTAATGGAAAAACCTGTAGAACAGAAAATCATAGACACTTCTGGTATTGATACTGAAGCTCTAATTGAAAAAATTAAATATGGATACATTGCTAACCGCGGCCCACGTCATCAGCAGAAGAAGACATTTGCTCCTTCTACTATTGCGTATGGACATGGAGAGTGTGCTCGTTACTGGTACCTCGCATTTGAGGGCGGTACCTTTGAAGATAACGCAGATGCATTCGCAGGTGCCAACATGACTAATGGAACTCTATCTCATAACAGAATTCAGGCAGCTATGGCTGATGCTGGAATTCTTAAAGATGCAGAGTTTAAGATCATTAACAATGACCCACCTATCTTTGGATATGGCGATGTCATTCTTGACTGGGAAGGCGAAGAGCTTCTTGGTGAAATTAAGACTATGATGAATGAGGGGTTTGAGTATCGTAAGATGAATCGCAGACCCAAGTCAGGTCACCTCATTCAGCTATTGATTTATATGAAGATTCTTCAGAAGAAGAAAGCAGTACTTATTTATGAAAACAAGAATAACCATGAACTATTGGTCCTTCCTGTAGAGATTAATGATTACTATATTAAGTGGGTAAACCAAGCATTTGACTGGATGAGAACAGTTCGCAAGTCTTGGGAGAATAAGCAGTTGCCAGAAAAGGTATATCGCTCTAACTCTAAGATTTGTAAGTCATGCCCTTTGTCAAAGGTATGTGCGGATGCTGGTAAGGGAGAGGTTCGAATTGAACGCATGGAGCCTCTAGATGAAAAACTGTCAATGGTGTGATGCCTCCTTTAAACCCAGGGTATCTTATCAAATATATTGTTCTGATGAATGTCGAGAGCAAGCCACTAAAGAAAAAATAGCACAGCGTTATGCAATGACTAGGCGTAACCGAATGATCGGTAAGACTAGAAAATGCAAAGGCTGCGAAAGACCGCTGTCTGTTTACAATGACGACCTTCTTTGTGCATCTTGTGTTGTGAATCCCTCTGAAGTGAATAAAACACTGAAAGAAATTCGGGGCATGTCAAAAGGTAAGGACAAACATGAATAGGTTTGTTTCTATTGACGCTAATACTACAAGTATCGCTATAGCGGTTTGGGATAATGATCAGCTCCAGCATGTTGGTAAGCTTTTTTGGGAGGGCAAGACAAACTATGAAAAGGTAGTTGATGCATCTAAAAAGATAAACGCATTCTTTGCCATCCATAAAGAAGTTAGCTATATTGTTATTGAACAAACAGCTTTTTTAAATAGTCCTAAAACATTTTCCGATCTTGCTATGGTCCAAGGGGCAATAATTGCAGCAATTAGTAGTGTTCAAAATATCAGTGTAAGATCTGTCCCACCGATTGCATGGCAAACCTTCATCAAGAATGGTAGACTGACCACTCCAGAGAAACAGGTTATTCGTAATCAGTTTCCTGGTAAGTCTGATGCATGGTACAAAAATAAAGAAAGAGAATTTAGAAAGCAACGCACAATTGATTTTGTGAGTAAGCGGTATAATAGAAGTGTAAGTGATAATGATATTGCAGATGCAATTGGCATTGGCCACTACGCAATTTTTAATTGGGAAAAACTAGGTTGACATTATGGCATTAAAACTGTATACTAATGAGACGTGGCTTCGTAAACGCTACGTCATGGATAAAAAGTCTCCAGAAGACATTGCTAAAGAATGTGGTGTCAGTCTTGAAACTATTTATGTTTATTTAGCAAAATTTAAATTAAGGAAATCAAAAAGATGAATCAGGGTTATCAGGGTATGAAGTCTAACGAAGAAAGGTTTGTTGAGTACTTCTCCATGGCAGAAGAGTTTAACAAGAAGATGGACATGGTAAACCATCCCAAGCACTACACCTCTGATCCTTCGGGGGTAGAGTGTATTGACATCACCCGTCACCGCAACTTTAATGTTGGTAATGCTATCAAGTATCTATGGCGTGCTGGTCTTAAGGATGATGGCTCCAAGGATATTCGTGAGAAGCATGTTGAAGATTTGCGTAAGGCAGTATTCTATATTAATGACGAGATCAAACGACTGACAGGAAACTAATGAGAAAAAAGAATCAGCCCAAGATAGTTCTTAAAGAGCTGCCATACACCACAACCGACAGCTGGGTCAATCCAGATGGGTTTACCATTTCTGCTGGTGATATGATTAAGATTAAGGGAAAGAATTCTTTTGGTGTTGGAGAATGGGGTTCAACATTTAAGGTAAAGCAATTCTGTACACACAGGGTTACTGGTGTAGAATGGGTTGACTGCTTTGAAATGTTTCGTGGAGCCGTAGGCCCAATGCGTTCATTTCCTTTAGAAAGAATTAAGAGAATCCCTACAAGGAGAAAGAGAAAAGCACGTGTCATCAATTGAGCAAAAAACTATTGAGCATTTAGATCAGATGAACAAGGTTGTTTCTAAGTACCTTGAGGGTAATGACGAGACAAAGATTTCTAAAAGCCTTAACCTTCCACGTCAACGTGTCGTAGCATTTCTTACTGAATGGAGGCAGATGGCAGCTAACAATGCTGCTATCCGTGATCGTGCAAGAGAAGCGTTGGTCGCTGCAGATACGCACTATTCTAAACTAATTGGTCAGGCATATGAAGTTATCGATGAGGCTACAACTACAGCTAATCTTCCTGCCAAGAACTCAGCAATTAAATTAGTTTTAGATATTGAGTCACGTCGTATTGACATGTTGCAAAAAGCTGGTTTGTTAGAAAACAAAGAGCTGGCAGAAGAAATGATGGAGATTGAGAATCGTCAAGAGATTTTGATGAACATCCTTAAAGATATTGCAGCAGAGCATCCAGAGATTAGGGATAAGGTTATGCGTCGTCTCTCCGATGCTGCAAAACAAGGAGAGGTAATTACGGTAATACGTGATGTTTGATGATTTTCTTGAAGCACTACAGGACAACCCCTTTGAGGAAATGCCCGTTGACGCTAAAACATTTGTAGAGGGAGAAGACTATCTGGGGCAACCACCTCTCTCTGATGTGCAGTATGACGTTGTTGAGGCTATGAGTCAAATCTTTAAAGAGCCTGAGTTGCGACAGATTATGGGAGAGGCAGAAGGAAAGCGGTACTACAAGAAGTACACCAAGAATGAAGTTATCCTACAACTAGGTAAGGGATCTGGTAAAGACTTTACATCAACCGTAGCCTGTGCATACATTGTGTACAAGCTTCTCTGTCTTAAGGATCCAGCACGCTATTTTGGTAAGCCATCTGGTGATGCTATTGATATTATTAACGTTGCTATTAACGCACAGCAGGCCAAGAATGTGTTCTTCAAAGGATTTAAAACCAAGATTGAACGTTCGCCATGGTTTGCTGGTAAGTTCTATGCCAAGGTAGACTCTATAGAATTTGACAAAGGCATCACAGTTTACTCTGGTCACTCAGAGCGTGAGTCTCATGAGGGTTTGAACCTGTTGCTAGCTGTTCTCGATGAGATTTCTGGTTTTGCTACAGACGTTAACACTGGAAACGATCAGGGTAAGACTGCTGATAACATCTACAAAGCCTTCCGTGCATCTGTAGACTCACGTTTCCCAGACTTGGGGAAGGTAGCTTTGCTCTCATTCCCTCGCTACCCTGGCGACTTTATTTCTCAGCGGTATGACGATGTCATTTTAGAAAAAGAAGTTATCCACAAGACTCATAAGTTTATTATGAATGAAGATCTTCCAGAAGACATGGAGGGCAATACATTTGAGATTGAGTGGGACGAAGATGAAATTGTGTCATACAAATATCCAGGTGTGTTTGCATTAAAACGTCCTACATGGGTTGTTAATCCTACCCGTAAGATTGATGACTTTAAACTTGCCTTCTATACAGACCTAGGTGATGCCATGCAGCGTTTTGCTTGTGTGCCTACCTATCAGTCTGACACCTTTTTCAAGCAGGTAGAAAAGGTGCGAGCCTGTATGACAGAACGTAATCCCTTAGATTATTCTAGAAGGTTTGAAGAGTCATTCCAGCCTGATCCAGATAAGATTTACTTTGTCCATGCCGACCTTGCACAAAAGCACGATAAGTGTGCTGTGGCAATCGCTCACGTGGATCGTTGGGTAAACATTCAGGTAATTAAAGATTATCAACAGGTAGCACCCATAGTAGTGGTAGATGCAGTAGCTTGGTGGGAGCCAAAGGTAGAGGGACCCGTTAATCTATCTGAGGTAAAGCAGTGGATCCAGAACCTTCGTCGTATTGGGTTTAACATTGGCATGGTTAGCTTTGACCGTTGGCAATCTTTTGATATCCAGAATGAGCTAAAGCAAGTAGGAATGAGAACTGAAACTGTTTCTGTTGGTAAGAAACATTACGAAGACATGGCCATGCTTGTTTATGAAGACCGAGTAGTCTTGCCTGCTGTTGACTTGCTCTATGAAGAGCTTACAGAGCTTAAGATTACAAAGAATGGCAAGAACGTAGACCACCCTCGCAAACTGTCTAAGGACTTAGCTGACGCTGTTTGTGGTGCTATCTATGGAGCCATCTCTCACACACCAAAAGACCTGAACCCTGTCATTGAAATTCACGATTTTTCTGATAGGAAGAAGTCCAAGGTTGCGAACATAGCAGACGACGTGATACAATTTAAATCTAGAGAAGTGCCAAATGATGTGAAAGAGTATCTTGGCAGATTCGATTTGATTTAAACGAGAGGTACAATAGTGTCACTGGATATTATTTACTACTCAAATCGATCTGGTAATACCAAAAGATTTGTGGGAAAGCTGGGGTATGAGAGAAGTTTTCATGTCTCAGAAATACCAGTGGCAATGAGAGACTACATCTTATTTGTGCCAACTTATGGTGGTGGCAGTGAAGATTACGCTGTCCCTAGGGCAGTGTCAACTTTTCTCGGCATCAAAACAAACGTAGATTTTCTGCGTGGCATTGTCGGGTTTGGAAATAAAAACTTCGGCATAGACTATTGCAAAGCAGCACATATTATTTCCGATGAATTTGGCGTGCCTATTCTAGGAAAAGTTGAACTATTTGGCACCACAGAGGATGTCGAAAGAATACAGGAGAGGTTAGGAAAATTCAATGAGCAATTACAGCTATCATGAGCTTAACGCCATGCTCAATCTATATGGACCAAATGGCGAAATTCAATTTGACAAAGACAAGGAGGCTGCAAAGGCTTACTTCCTTGATCACGTTAATCAAAACACCGTATTCTTCCACAGCCTTGAGGAAAAGATTGACTATTTAATTGAGAATGATTATTACGATAAAGAGGTACTAGACAAGTATGACTTTGACTTTATCAAGTCACGCTTCAAGCAGGCCTATGCCGTTAAGTTTCGCTTCCCTACATTTGTAGGAGCGTACAAGTTCTATACTTCGTATGCACTTAAGACATTTGATGGCTCTCGCTATCTCGAAAGGTTTGAAGATCGTGTTGTCATGAACGCACTGATGCTGGCTCAGGGTGACAAGAAACTCGCTGTAAGCCTCGTAGACGAGATTATTTCGGGTAGGTTCCAGCCAGCTACCCCCACCTTCTTAAATGCTGGCAAACAGCAACGTGGGGAGTTTGTGAGCTGTTTCCTACTTCGAATTGAAGACAATATGGAGTCAATTGCACGTGCTATTAATTCATCACTGCAACTATCAAAGCGTGGTGGTGGTGTTGCTCTTAACCTTACCAACCTTCGTGAGGCAGGTGCTCCAATTAAGAAGATTGAGAACCAATCATCTGGTGTTCTTCCTGTTATGAAACTACTTGAAGATTCATTTAGCTATGCCAACCAGCTCGGTGCACGACAGGGTGCAGGTGCTGTTTATCTTAATGCACACCACCCAGATATTCTTAGCTTCCTTGACACCAAGCGTGAGAACGCTGATGAGAAGATGCGAATTAAGACCCTGAGTATCGGGGTAGTTATTCCAAACATTACTCTTAAGCTTGCTAGTACTAACGAAGATATGTACCTCTTCTCGCCCTATGACATTGAGCGTGTATATGGCAAACCTATGGCAGACATCTCTATTACAAAAATGTATGATGAGCTTGTTGATCATCCAGAGATTAGAAAGTCAAAGATCAAAGCACGTGTGCTCTTTGAGCGTATTGCTGAACTGCAGTTTGAGTCGGGCTACCCATACATTGTGTATGAAGACACCGCAAACGATGCTAATCCTATTGATGGCCGCATCAACATGTCGAACCTGTGCTCTGAGATTCTGCAGGTAAACACACCTTCTGAATACAATAATGACCTCAGCTACAAGACTATTGGTAAAGATATTTCTTGTAACTTAGGATCATTAAACATTGCTACAGCAATGGACTCACCAGACTTTGGTAAAACTATTGAAACATCAATTCGTGCACTGACTGCAGTTGCAGACATGTCATACATTGACTCTGTTATGTCAATTGCGGAGGGTAACAAGAAGAGTCGTGCTATTGGACTAGGACAGATGAATCTTCATGGATACCTTGGCAAGATGCGTATTCATTACGGTAGCGAAGAAGGCATTGACTTCACAAACATCTACTTCTACACAGTGTTGTATCACGCTCTGAAGGCTTCTGCAAAGATGGCACAGGAAACTGGTAGCCCATTTGATGGTTTTGAAAAGTCAAAGTACGCTACAGGTGAGTTCTTTACAAAGTACGTTGAGCAGGAGTGGAAGCCAGCAACCAAGCGTGTGGCAGCAATCTTTAAAGATGCAAAGATTGACGTTCCTACACAAAGCGACTGGGAGAGTCTTGCAAAGTATGTGAAGAAGCACGGTTTGTACAATCAAAACCTACAGGCTGTACCACCTACTGGATCAATTAGTTATATTAATAACTCTACTTCTAGCATCCATCCAATTGCATCAAAGATTGAGATTCGTAAAGAAGGTAAGCTGGGTCGTGTTTACTACCCTGCACCCTTTATGAACAACGATAACATGGAGTACTTTGAGGATGCCTACGAGATTGGTCCAGAGAAAATCATTGACACCTACGCTGCAGCAACGCAGCACGTCGATCAGGGTCTGTCATTGACGCTGTTCTTTAAAGATACAGCTACAACTCGTGACGTAAACCGTGCACAAATCTATGCCTGGAAAAAGGGTATTAAAACTATTTACTACATTCGTATTCGTCAACTCGCTCTAGAGGGTACAGAGATTGACAACTGCGTAAGTTGTATGCTATAAAGGAAGGATGGACAAAGTGATTACACGACCGATTAACTGGAACAAGATTGAAGACCCCATTGACTTGGAGGTTTGGAATAGGTTAACAGCAAACTTTTGGCTACCAGAAAAGGTGCCTCTTGCTAATGACGTTCAGTCTTGGGCTACGCTGCATCCAGACGAGCAGCAACTTACCATGAGGGTCTTTACAGGATTAACCCTGCTGGATACAATTCAGGGTACTGTAGGATCAATGAGTATTATTGGAGATTCTAGAACACAACATGAAGAGGCGGTTATTACTAATATTGCTTTTATGGAGTCTGTACATGCTAAGAGTTACTCTAGCGTATTCTCTACACTCTGCTCAACGGCAGACATTGAAGAAGCATTCCGATGGAGTGAAGACAACCCATTCTTGCAAAAGAAAGCTGAGATTGTTCTTAACAATTATCACGGGGATGATCCTGAGAAAAAGAAAATTGCTTCTACTCTTCTCGAATCTTTCCTTTTTTATTCAGGATTTTATCTTCCTATGTATTGGTCTAGTCGTGCTAAGCTAACAAACACTGCTGATTTGATTAGACTTATTATTCGTGATGAGGCTGTGCACGGGTACTATATTGGATATAAGTTTCAGCAAGCGTATCAAGATGCCTCAGAAGCACGCAAGCAAGAGTTACACGATTACGCCTACGACTTATTGATGGAGCTGTATGAAAACGAAACTCGGTATACAGCAGACCTATACGACAGCATGGGGCTTACAGAAGACGTAAAAGCGTTTATTCGTTACAACGCAAACAAGGCACTCATGAACCTTGGCTTTGATGCATTGTTCCCGAAAGATACAACAGACGTTAACCCTGCTATCCTTTCAGCATTGTCTCCCAACTCAGACGAAAACCACGACTTCTTTAGTGGCTCTGGTTCTTCGTATGTAATTGGAAAGCACGAAGCAACAACAGACGATGACTGGGATCTGTAATGGATGAAGAAGAACGTTACTGGAAAAAGCTCTGGAGGAACGTCAACATGTCTTCTACACATGGTGCTGCTGGTGCTAGAACTGAAAATAACCCAAAACTTCAGGGTAGGATTCGCAAAGGCAACCAGTCAACAAGTTATCATGAGATACACATTACAATCGATGATCTAAAAAATCAGTGGAAAAAGCAAAACGGAAAATGCTACTGGCTTAATATTGATATGAGTTTGCCTGATCTTTTTATTAGTCGTTCTCCTTTTGCACCTTCAGTAGACAGATTAGATTCTTCTGGACACTACACTAAAGATAATATTGTGTTGACTACAAGGTTTGCTAATCTTGGTAGAGGTGCTTATGATGGAGAAGACTTCCAGGAAAGACTAACAAAACTAATAGATGAGAGACAACAATGAGTAAAGAAATTACATTTGATGAGTGGGTCGAGATTGGTACTACTAAGGGTTGGGTTAGTCCACCTTTCTGTATGACCCATGACGGAGACTCCTACATGACAGCAGAAGAAGAAGCTGAGTGGGAAGAGGGTGGCGATCCGTGCTGCCCAGTATTTAAAATACTAGAATAGCCTTGACTTCAAAAGAATTTAAGACTATAATAGAATAGTCCCACCTTCTAGCATCACTCAACGATATTCACTGAAGGTGTGGCATTGGGGTATAGCTCAATCGGCAGAGCAGAGAGCTGTTAACTCTAAGGTTCCTGGTTCGAGTCCAGGTACCCCAGCTAAAAATTAAATAGTGTACGTTAGGCCCCATAGCTCAGTTGGTTAGAGCGTTGCCCTGTCACGGCAAAGGTCGCCAGTTCAAGTCTGGTTGGGGTCGCAACGCCTTCTTAGCTCAGTTGGCCAGAGCATCGCTCTTGTAAAGCGAGGGTCATCGGTTCGAATCCGATAGGAGGCTCGATCATTCATCATAGAAAGAGATTAAAATGAGTAAACTAAATAATATTGTTATTGTTGGCGGTGGAACAGCAGGATGGATTACTGCCCTATTAGCTAAAAAACGGCTACCAAATTCCAATGTGACGCTGATTGAATCAGAAGAAATTGGTATTTTAGGGGCAGGAGAAGGCACAACGCCGCACATTAATACTTTTCTTAGCCATGTAGACATCCCATTTACACGCCTTGTTAGAGAAGCTGGAGCTACGATTAAGAATGGAATTAAGTTTACGAACTGGACTGGTGATGGCTCTAGTTACTACCACGAGCTTAATCCATTACCAGAAATTAACGTTGTTAATTCTGGTTCTCTAACTGTACTACCAGAGACAAGCTTTATGGCTGTTGCAGCTGTTGGTAAAGGTATTGTGTTGGACACCCTTAGCACATACAGCGAACTGGGTAATCGTAATAAGGCTGCTTTTGTAAGAGCACCAAGTCCCAAAGAGCAAGAAGATCCCATGTGGGGATATGAAAATCTGGGTTCGTATGCTATTCAGTTTAATGCAGTAGAGCTTGCTAATCTATTTAAAAATATTGCAACCAAAGAACGTGGCATCAAAAGAATAGAGGGTAAAGTTGTAGATCAAAAACAAAAAGCTAATGGGGACATCTCTGAGTTAAAATTAGAGTCTGGAGAAATTGTTAAAGTTGACTTTATTTTTGATTGCACTGGGTTTGGTCGTCGCTTTATTGGTAAGGTCTATGGCTCAGAATATAAGCGGTATGAAAAGCTTACCGTAGATTCTGCAACGCCGTTTTTTCTCCCAATAGACGAAGATGCCATTCCATCATATACAGATGCAATAGCAATGAAGTATGGTTGGATGTGGAAGATACCATTGCAAACAAGGTTTGGATGTGGATATGTCTTTGATTCAAACTTTATTACTGCAGAAGAAGCAATCGCTGAGGTAGAAGAGATGTTGGGGCACTCAGTTGATTCACCACGCACAATGCGTTTTGAAGCTGGTATCTTTAAACAGATCTGGTCACACAACTGTATTGCTATAGGGCTATCATCTGGTTTTATAGAGCCACTAGAGGCTACCTCTATCTGGTTTTCATTAATGGTACTTGGCATGGCTTTCTCTGACTTGCAGCAACTACAAAATCGTAACCAGAATAACATTGACTTATTCAACAAAGAAGCAGTAGAGATCAGTGACAATATTGCTAATCTTATTTACTTTCATTACATGTCTGGACGTAAAGATACTGAGTTTTGGAGACAGTTTAGCAATATTAAGGATGCTCCAGAATATCTTCAAGACATGCTAGAACGGTGGGAGTACCGACTTCCTTTATGGGATGATAATATTCACAATCCAATTAAAACAGCTAGCTGGGTGCAGGTAGCAGAAGGTATTGGCTTATTAAATAAAAAACTATATGAGAAAACATATCAAGTTTATAATAATGATGGCTTTATGGATAAGATGATTGATTCGTTACGTGATGCTAGACAGTACTGCTTAGATGCTGCTACAGATCATGCAGATATGCTTTACAATATTCGCAAAGGATTTTAAATGACTAAGCCAGAATGGGCAATTGCGATTACCAAAATGTCTAACAAGGACTATTGGAATAAAGCAAATACTGTAGAGTTTGTCGCTTTTATGACAAAGCTTATTATTATATTTCCTGGACTATTATTTGGAATACAGTTCTGGTGGCTTTATATCTTTGCCCTAGTGTCTAGTATAATGTTAGTCTGGAGTTCTACGGTCAAAACGCTTCCAACAGTGATTTTATTTAATCTTGGATGGATTGGTTTGGCTACAGCAGCAGTTATAAAACATTTTGTTAATTAAGGAGACGACTTGCCAATATATGAATACAAATGTATCAAATGTGATACAAAACAAACATTGATAAAATCAGCAGATGATCGAGACAAAGACTTGCCCCAATGCAAGACTTGCAATTCCGACATAAAGCGTGTATACTCGAATATAGGAGTCAGTTTCAATGGAACTGGCTTTTATTCTACAGACAAATAGGAAGGCTGTGAGATGAACGCAGTGGCTGAAGAAACAGTTGAAGAACAAAAAGAACGTACCCTTACTCTAAATGATCGTTGTGATAGCTGCGGTGCAGCCGCACTGGTAAAAGTTTCTGGGGTATCTGGAGAGCTAATGTTTTGCGGTCATCACTACAACAAGAACGAAAACTCTGAGTCTATGAAGAAGTTTGCATTCGACATTGTAGACGAACGTTGGACTATTCAGGGTGAAAATAGACTAAAGGGGTAACCATGAATGATCCAATTGATAACCTTATCGAAAAGCTTATTTTGGTAGGGGCCATGGAGGTAGCAGGAATTGACTCAGTAACTGGAGAGTTCCTGTACGGTTTTACCCCCAAACTCATGGAGATTGATCCACGACTAGCCAAAGAGATTAACGGAACAATACAGAACAGTATCTTTGATCTTTGGGCTGATGGCTTTCTTGATATAGATATGAGCAAGGAAGAACCAACTGTAAAGTTAACTGAAAAGTGTTTTGATGACTTTGCTATTGCCAATCTTTCTAATGAGCGTCAGTCTTTTTTAAGAAGCGTGATGGAACGATTTAGAGATCAATAAGATATAATTAAATAGGAGATAAAATGGAGTACTTTATTGGATCAATCATTACTTTAATTGTTATCTCTTTGACTGGATTTCTTGCTCGCAAAATTGTAGTAGCAGAACCTAAAATTCAAATTAAGAATAGTCAGAGTTATTACTTTACCATTCTTGATCGTTTTTTAATGGCTGAGCAAATGGCAAGGGTAGGTAAGCCAAGCCAAATGAGAAAGCATATAGATAAGTTATACACCAAGATCTTAATGGTCAAAGGCTACGCCTATTGGATTAGAGACAACAAACTATTCAGGGCAGAGATTATTGACAATGAGGTAAGTGAAGATAATGCCACAGAGGTTGACATAATGTCAATGAATGAGGTAGAATTAAAGGAAATACTTTTAATAGTAGACAAGTTGAAGGAAGATAGTTACAATGATAATTGGAATGCAGGGTAGTCGTAACTTTGATGACTACAATATTTTTCGCCGTGCAATGGGTACAGCCCTGTACAGTCTAGGTGAAGATAAAGAAATTACTATCTTGACGGCAGGACCACACAAGATCAACTCAATGGCTATTGGTTTTAAAAACATTACCGAACGTAGCATGAAAGCCAGGGGTATAAAGATGAAGATCGTAAAGATGCCTCCAGTGGCTCTCAAAGAACGCATTGCAGATTTAGATTACTTTATCTACTTTGCCATACCAAAGGAACCAACTTCAGACCTGGTCGCAAAGGCTGAAGCCAAAGATATTGAAGTAGCAATCTACCGATACTAAGACCTAACAGGGAAGTCGTCACAAAGCTTGCGGACATTGTGAGAGAGTAATGACGGCTTAATAACAACAACACACAGAAAGCTAAGACAATGAATATCATCTCGTTAGAAAAGATGGAAGAAATCGTTGCCAAGCACAAGGCACTCAGCTGGGATGGCTGGACAGTTATAGAATCAAAACTGAATCCTGCTGGCTGGAGCAAAAATAATGGTGCCTTCATCAACGGTCAGTGGTACGTGCAGAATCGCATTGATGCCACAGAGACTGGATGGAAGCTCTCAGATAAGTATGCGTGATAGTAATGGATAGACATGATTGGAAGGATAAGGGGCTGTGTCGTGATTATGATACAAACCTATTCTTTGATAAATATGAAGAGGACATAGACCTACGGCCTGCCATAGACAACCTGTGTTCTCGTTGCCCAATGGCTAGACAGTGTTTTGCTGTCGGTGTCTCACAGAAAGAGTGGGGAGTTTGGGGAGGTATCTACATCGAAAACGGTAAGATATCACGTGAATTTAGTAAGCACAGAACAAAAGAAGACTGGGGAAAAACTTGGTCTTACCTAACAATGGATAGTTAATTATGGAAATATGGTCATGGGTACTTGCTGCTATTGGAGTAAGCGGTATCTTTTTTGTCGGTCAGAAAACAATTTGGGGGTGGCTAGTACTACTCGCCAATGAGGTTTTGTGGACCGTCTATGCAGTAGTTACGCAGCAATATGGATTTATATTCTCAGCTATTGCATATGCCACTGTCTATATTAGATCCTATCTACACTGGAAGAGAGACGCATAATGTATACCGACGAGATGGCACGTGCATTCCACTCTATTGCACACTACGCTCCAAGAAAGTTTAGTTTAACTGTCATTGACAATGAACACTTTCTTACACTGCGTGCAGATGAAAAACAGTTTATGAGCTTGAACTATGAGGATAAGCTACAGGCTGTTGAGTACATGATTCGTGCCAAAAAAGCTCTTGAAGACAATGGTGCAATCGTTCTATTGGTCAGAGAGGGGGGTAAAGAATGACATCTCAAATTATTGAGTTGGTAATTTTTATTATCTTGGTTGTCTTTATTGCAGCACTAGCACTCCTATTGCTTAAGATTTCTCTTGTTAATCGTAGACTAACTGCAGCAGCAACACAGGCAGAAATGGATCGTATTATGACAATGATTCAGCTTGAGAAGATGCAAAGCAGCAATGACGTAGAAAAGACTGACGGATTCTTAAAGTTTGTATCTGAGTCCCGTGAGTGGGCCTTTGGCTACATAGAGCAGGTTCAGATAGCTATTAAAGAATATGACGTTGCCTTGAGTAATCAAGATCCAACCGCAATGAATGAAGCATACAAGAAACTAATTGCAATGCTTCCAGAAGACTAAGTAGTCGGCTAAAGTCCTGGGGTATGACTTAAAACTGCCCTATTTACTATATCTACTTGCTGTGTTATAATTATAAGATGGAAAAACTTTTACAGGTGCTACGACAGCTCCTAGCAGACAACATCGCACTGGGCTTTAAGGCACAGGGTTACCACTGGAATGTAGAGTCTGACGACTTTTACCAGTTCCACGAATTTTTTGGAGAGATCTACGAAGACTATCACGAAGCAAATGATACTTACGGAGAATGGATTCGTATGCTTAAGGGATATGCCCCTTATCGTTTGACAGATTTCTTTGACATGTCCACGATCAGTGAACCAGTTATCGTTGGGGATCCCGAGCCAATGCTGCTTGACTTGTATGATGAAATAGAAAAACATATTGAAGACTTGAAGATGGCTGCAGGTATTGCTAACGAATTTCAGGAAAATGGACTTATGGACTTTCTTGCATCTCGACAAACAGCTTCTCAAAAGTTCTGCTGGCAGCTACGTGCTAGCATGGAGATGGAGGAAGACTAATGCCATATCGTGTAGGAATTAAAGGATCAACTCCTGGTTGTAGCGGATACCCAGTTGTAGATGAACAGGGCAAGGTTGTGGGATGCCACGTTACTCGTTCACAAGCTGACGATCACATGCAGGCACTCTATGCAAATGTACCAGACGCACAAAAGTCTGAGGTAGCAGGAGCAAACCCATCTTTCACAGTAGATCCTAAATACCCTGGAGTTGGCATCAAACGTCCAGAGCAGGGTCGCAGAGGCGGTACACCAGGTCGTAGTGCTATTGGAAGCAAGCCTGCCCCCAAACCAAAGAAGACTCGATACGGTCGTCACTCAGATGCTTCTGGGTCTGCAAGTGGTGCAACAAGTTCTGGAGGTACATCAATTGGCTGAAACATATACACCTAACGCTGGCATGAAATCTGCAGCTCGTAGGGCACTCAAATGGAAAGAAGAAGGAAAAGCAACTGGAGCAGGAACACCTGTAGGTTGGGGTCGTGCTTCTGATATTGTGGCAGGACGATCAATGTCTCTTGATACTGTTAAGCGTATGTACTCATTCTTTTCTCGTCATGAAGTTGACAAAAAGGGCAAAGACTTTTACAATACAAGCAATCCGTCCAATGGGCGTATCATGTGGGACGCTTGGGGTGGAGACGCAGGTTTTTCTTGGTCCCGTGCAATTGTTCGTCGTAATGAGGACAAGGCATTGTTTGCTGATTTTGGTAAAGATTACACACAGGTTGAACAGCTTAGTGAAATCTTTAAGGCAGACAGTGTTCGTGTAGGACAGATGGTGTCTTGGAATTCTTCTGGCGGTACAGCACGAGGCAAGGTCCGTAGAGTTATTACCAGTGGATCCTACAAGGTGCCTGGAACAGATGTAACTATCAATGCTAGCCAAGAAGATCCAGCTGTCGTAATCACCTTGTACAATGGCGATGAGGCAACAGACACAACGGTGGCACACCGTCGCAGCACTCTTCGTGCTTCTTAATTTGTGGAACAGGGCGGAGTCGAACCGCCGTCTTGGTTATTGATAATCGTACTTCTACATGTTTATCTAGTTTTTGTAAAGGGTAATGCAAACTAGCAAAAACACTACCCAACGGTAACCATCCTAAGAAGCGTCTCTTTATTTGATGAACCTGTTGCTCAGCGAGACAACTGCTGACAGGGTGCTCTCAACTACAACCTAAGCAGCTAGAGCATACTCTTCGGGAGTATATTTTGCACTTATCCCTTGCCACCAATCAAGTGTTCGTGGCTGGCACTACATGCTTCTCCGATTACCAAGTAACCAATCGATTACCCGTCTGTCCCCTATTGAATTATGATTCTATTATAGCATCATAATCGGGGTATTGTCTAGAATGAGTTCTAAGTTTGTGACAATTAGAACAAACAACATCACATTTAGCAACCTCTTCCCAAGCCTTCTCAGCACCGTACTTCTTGAGGATGCGAGATACCACGCCAAACTTTTTAAACTCTGGTCTGTGATCAAACTCAAGAACATAGTGTGGAAAGTCTTTGGCACAATCAATGCAGCCCATTTTTTCTTTATATGCTTGCAGGGCTTCTTGATCACTCAAATACTCGCCACGCATCTTCTTTGATACGTTTACCTTGCTATCTCTGTTAAGATAAAAAGAAATCTTTTCCATGTCACAATCAAGCTCAGACTGTATATCCTCATAAGAGGCACCAGCCATTCTCATATTAATAATTCGCTGTTTGATTGCTATCGCATTCATTGATACTATTATAGCAGGTTTGATATAATTGAATAGTGGACTTTGTTTATATGTGTAGAGAGGGAAATAACGAGGAGCTTCGTTATTCCATTAGAAGTGTGGTAAAAAATACTCCTGTTCGTAATGTCTGGGTAGTCGGGGGTAAACCAGAATGGTACAGTGGCAATTTTATTCCTACTAAGCCAGTAGGTAACGCCTATGAGAATGTTAGAAACAATCTGAGACATGTGCTGGCTAACCCAGAGATCTCTGAAGATTTTGTTTTAATGAACGATGACTTCTTTATTATTCGAAACGTAAACTCGGTGTCACTCTACTATGGTGGACTTTTAAATAATCGCTACAAGGAGCACCAGGAGCTTGTGGGTCCCAACTTTTATGCTAACTTTTTAAGGAAGACCGACACTGCTCTCAAGCAAATGGGTATCAAGCAGCCACTTAATTATGAGTTACATGTTCCTATGCCATTTAATAAAACAAAACTGGCAGAGACAATTGATCAGAGGTTTTCTATCAGATCATTTTACGGCAACGTTCATGGACTCGGTGGAGAAGACATCGTAAAGGATGTTAAGATATACAGTCATGTTAGCTTTGTTGCATCGTCATCTACCCTTGATAACGGAACACCATTTGTGTCAACCGAAGACGGATCATTTATTCAAATCAAAAACTATCTAGAAAATCTTTTTCCAGATCAATCGCCTTACGAATTACCGAAACTGACCAGTTCTTACGTTGCGGATAATCCCACCAACAGCCTTCTGTCTGGCATATAGTTCTTTTTGATTAAGTCTAGGAACTGTCGCTATGTATTCTGCAAACTGTGCTAACTCAATTGCCTGACGAGCATGAAGCCACTCAGCACGCTTCCTGGCATTAAAACTGTAGGCTTCGTAATTAGATTCAATAGTATCAATACCTGCCTTGGTAGCATATACATCCATTGGAGGAACCAGGATAGCACCATCACCAATACCTTCTCGAACGTGGGGGGTATCAACATGAACTGTAGGAATACCATAACCAGCAGCCTCAATAGCAGACATACCATAGGTTTCATACCTAGAAGGAACAAGAAGAATGCGTGTTTCTTTAAAGTATTTGTGTACTTCTTCAGGAGCAACTCTAGGATGAAGCTCAACGTTAGGCAACTTTGCTACACGATCTTCAATGTCTGGTAGGCCGTGGGTAGGCTCAGCAGGCGATCTAACAATGATAAAGCGTTTATCTGGGTACAACATAGCCAACCCTAAAACAACCTCTACGCCCTTGTTACGAAGAGATGAGAGCACTGTGTAGGCATCTCCACCAGTCATAGTGTCTTTTGGTATGGAATTGATTGGAGGATGCACAACCAAAGCTTTTGGTTCTCCCCATTGCTCAGCTGAGGTACGAGTATTATAAATAGCATAATCAGTCTCATACATTGCATCAGCAAGGTTTCTACCATATTTAGGAGGGGTGTGCACGTTTACAATTGGTACTGCTCCAGCTAGTCTTGCAGCTTTTACTGCAGCCAAAGACAGTTCGTTTTGACCAATCACTACCCTAGCATTAAGATCTTTGAGTTGTTCTGAAATGGGTAGGGGGTTTGTTTTTACATCAAGTACATTGACAGCATTGATCTTTCTTACATCAACACCTTCAAAAATATACGGCTCTTCGGTTGCAGTCAGAACAAACTTATCGCCAGGAGCAGCTATGAGTGTTCTATGAAGCGACACCTCGCCACCCATGTTCCAGAACGGAGGATAACCATGAGATAAGGCTACAGTGCTCAACTTCCTAAGAGTGCCTTCCTAGCTTCCACAAGACCATCACCATCACGCCATGTCTCAAAAGCTAAACGATCATGCTCACGCTTTACCTTATCGTTTGCCTCTTCATATGTCTGATCATTGGGTGCAGCTTTGTTCCACCTATGTAGGTGTGTAAGCTTTACATCTTTAAGATAAATAAACCTAGTAAGCTTACCAAGCTCTCTCCATGCATTATCAAGGAAAAGGTGACGAGATGTTGGTAGCCCAATCCATCCTAGCTTCTGGTACATTTCTATTGGCACAACGACGTGAGTGGGAAGATCTTCACCATGCAGGTGCTCAAGACCATCGCTTCCGTAAACAACTCCAAGCTTGTTATTGAGTGCGGTAATCATCTTTTCATCCCACCCAACAGTCTCTGGAAGAACGTCATCACCAAGAATTGCAAGATGAGTTGCACCTGCTTCGTCAGCAAGCTCTGCGAGTTCATTAACAGATGCAGTGAAGAAAATACGGTCTGCAATTACAAACTCTGTGTTTGGAATATCTAAGTTTAAATACTCAGCAGACTTTGGATCATCATGATCTATTCTTACCCAAAGTGTGTAATCTGTAGTGCATGTTTCGGATAGTGCATTAGCAAGTCGTTCAATGTTTTGTGGTCTTCCACGTGAGGGTACGGCAACAGCCAGTTTAGTATTAGTCATACTACTATTGTACACTACAGCTTGATAGCTTTAGCAAAGACAACACGAGATGCCATCTTGGATGCCGAAATAATAGCAAGTGGTGCGGCTACAGACAATACGATACCTGCCCACATGCGTGGCTCTGTAAGCTCCCAGCTCCAGAAGTCGAGGGTATGGAAAGCATTAGCTCCAACAGCAATAGCAGCAAAGGCAATCATACCCCACAGTGCACCACCAGTCTTTTCGGGCTTGCCCTCATCATCTACACGAGATGCAAGTACAAGGTATGCAACTAGAAAGATTAGATACATAAGCTCAATAAAGAAGAAGAACAGTCCAGCCATCCATGTAGCTGACAGTCCTACAAACTCAGCAACAGAAGTAATACCATTAAAAGAAACGATAGCGGAAGAGATAAAAGCGATACCAACAGCAACAAGCCAAGCCCAAAGTACAAACTTTTGATCAACCTGGATCTTAGGTGCTCTTTTAGATTCCTGTATTGCATATAGTTCCTCACGAGTAGTTACTGGTCGCTCAACAATAATATCTTCATCAAGCCACTCCGTTTCTGGTGACTCCGTATATTCTCCTGGAATAATTGTTTCTGGGTTAATAGACACTGCTTCCTCCATATCAACTGGAGTTCCGTATCCAGTTTGTTCTTTTTCTGTCATTGTTTTAAGTCTCCCGTACCCAATTTTTTTCCATGCACCATGATTGTCAGACATGAATTCCCTTAGAGTACTCATCTTATTATACTATAGAAATATCTTATGTGTAGTAGGGAATGCCTCTGCCACCAAATCCTTAACAGCCTTAGCATACTCTTGGATCTCAACCTGTGCATCATGTTCGATACGCTGTCTGATAAAGTGTAAAACACCATGAAGAGACACAGTCCACCTCCAACGCACATACATCCCATATGCAGGAAGGAATAGACGTGCTAGCTCAGGTGCAACACCGTCATCCATAGCAGCATGATAAGCTTTAGTGCCAGATGCAATGTGCTGAATGAGCAGTTGTGTATAGTCTGCACCCATTTCAGGGTCAATTGGCTCACCACTACCCTGCTTACTGTTGGCAGGCTTGCTACGCCACTGATCTTCCATTGGCACATAGAACTGTTCGTTTTCCGTAATGTACCTACGAGAAGACTCGTTCCAACCATTCTGATCATCTACATGGCTAGATGCAACAGCATACTTCCACCACTGACGTGCCACAAACAAAGGTGCATAGACTTCAAATGTTAGTGCTGCATGGCGGAATGGCGATGTGTGCTCATTCTCCCACAGCCAAACCATGAGTCGCTCGTCACGCTCTTCAAGAATCTCAATCTCTTTATCATACGATACACGTGCTGCGTTTACAACACTTGCGTCGTCACCGAGGGTATCGACAAGACGAACATACCCATCATCTAATACATTAATCTTATTAGTCATTCTCTGCCTCTTTAGTCATCCTTGCTACCACAAAACCAGCAATAGCTCCCATTCCACCAAATACAAACAATAGTGTACCAATCAAGTTTCCAAACAAGTAAATTAGTGCCCACAGAATTACCGCCAGCACACCAAGACTTGCAGCTCCAATGAGAGGTAGCCCAATCATTCCAGCTAAAACGTATACCAGTGTTCGGTGTTCGTTATAAAAATTAATAAATGTTTGCTTTAAAATGTGTCGATCTGTCATTATCTTACCTCTCTAATCCCATCTGTATCTGTTGTTCCAAAACTGTTGTCAATGACACGGTAGTAGTCTCCGTACTTGTCATACTGGTCATAACAGAAAGTAAATAGTTTTTTATGATACCAACGTACTTTCATGTCATATGCCGCACGATTTACAATACGAGAAACCGTTCTGCTACAAAAGTTTCCCCACTTTTGCACTATCCATTCGGGGTGACGATGCACCAAGACAAAGTTAAAAGGAACGGAGTCTGGATCGTGCTCCTCTAGTCCCTCGGACTCTCCAATGTTTATCGTAATACTTTCCAGGTTTTCTGATAAATCTTTTATTCCCATCCCTGTCTCTCCTTTACTGCAAGTGTGATAGATTCGCAGGCATCAATAAAGCCACGCATCCATATATTCTTTTCTATTTCATTAGGCAAACGCCCTGCCTCTGCCTCAAAGTCATCTAAAAACAAAAGCATACTTTGATCAATTATTTTATTAAATGAATCGCTATTCATTATACCCCAATGCCTTAAGTCCTTTAAGAACACAAATCTCAGCACCATCACCATAGCGATGCTCATAAGTGATCGAGTCATCATCTGCCCACCAGTCTGGGGTACCACCTGGCTCAACCTCCAAGGCAATATAAGTATTGATGTCGTCGGGATGGGTCCCACCCTTAACACGACCGATACTAATGGTCTTAATTAGTCTGTCATTAATTCTAATATCTGCGTGTAGTGGCATTAGTACTTCCATTCACATACGATGGCATTGATGATGCCAAGGGCTTCTTGATTATTGATAAAGCCACCATCTAGGTCGGTAAGTACTTCGTCGATTGCTTTCATCGGAGCCAACTGTGTGTCGAATCCTGTCATATCTATTACTGGCATTTGTTTTCTCTCAGTTAATGTTTAAATAAATAATAATAGCAGCAATGATTGAGACAACAATACCAAACGCTAGCATTGCTGACTTAAGGTTTTGGTCTTTGTAATCGTTATTCATCGTCTGCTGTGTCGTATTCCCAGAGCATGGCCTGTGCAACCTCAAATGCGGCAGGGAACCCACCGATTACAGGGCCAGAACCAATCTCTTGGTCGTCAACCAATACAGAAGAACTATAGGTACCGTCTTCTGACAATGTAAGTACAAGCTGTACCTTACTTATCTTGCTCATCATTTCCCACTTCAATGTACAGCCCACCAGTAACGGTATCGCTGATGCGGACCTCACCAAAGGATGCTTCGTTAATCATCTCTTTAGTGATCTCATAGTTGCCGCCTTCATTGTTGACCATCAGCCAAACAATTCGGGTAGCGTATTCAAGGTTAATTTGCAGGTTAACAACCTGCTCTTCGAGTTCTTTTTTAGTAGCCATATATCTATCCTCTCACATCTAAAAGATTATGTCAAGACTCTTTTGCTTCAAAATAATATTCATTGTTAGCATCAACTTCGTTCAAGTAATTTACAAGATCACGAGCACTTGGTTCAGTTGTCCTAATGGCAACGAGCAAGTTAGTTGATTTGCGTCTTATATAATAGCTCATAATATTATTCTACCATGTGTTGACACAAGGGGCAAACTGATGTAATATTGAAGTATGAAGAGAGAAGTGGAAACGGTTGTCGTAAGACTAACCAAAGTATTTTATGACGGAGAGCCTGCACATTGGGAGTGCGATGTCGATGACATAGACGGAGAGTACAGTGGTGGAGCAACGGGGCCAACCTTTATGTCTGTACTAGACTCAGCCATTGACATTATTTATGGTGGGGTGTATCCTGATTCTGTCCCTAACGAATGGATTGATTTTGATGCAAACAAATAAAGAAGAGCTAACTACAATAGAGGTAGAGCCACAAGACGATTTCCAGGCTCTCGTAATGAATATCTTTATTAATGAGGGTAGGCGACGAGAGCGTGAAGAAATCATTGCAACACTTATGGAAATGTATGAGGTTGGATGCTGTTGCGACTCATCATCTTTTGGAGAGCACTACCTTTCAGAAAAACAACCAGACAGTATAATTAAAATGATTAATCATAGAAAGATAGGATTATGACACGAGCAGGATGGTCAGAGATGATTGCTGATACTTGGAGGTACGATGTAATAAAGAACCCAGAAGAGTTTTTATCTCAGCATTGGTCAGGTCGTTTACTTGACACCCCGTTGCTTTTGGCTATTGAGATTGAGAATCATCTTGAGAACGCAGAAAAATACGGGGCAGAAAAAGAACGTGACCGTATCGTAAAAGCATTAAGCAAACAATTTAACAAAGAAGACATACTTAGGATAATTAACGAGAAACAATGAGTTACGCACGGTTTGGATGGGAAGGGTCAGACGTTTATGTCTTTGCTACAATGATGGGTGGCGAAGAAGTAATTGAGTGTTGTGCCTGTAGTCTTGCTGAACCAATTAAGCTAGATCTACCCTTTACTGATTTATTCGGTATAGTTCATACCTATGAAGCTAAAAATTTTTATGCTACATACCCTGGAGAAATGATTAGCCATCTTAATATTCATATTGCTAACGGTCACACTGTTCCGCAATATACCCTAGACAGATTGAGAGAAGAAGACGATGCCAAACACTGAGAGGTTCTGGGAAGATCCATATGAAGGTAATAACTGGAACAAATACATCATTCAAGCACCCACCAGAAAGGCTGCTGCATTAGAGGCCGCTAATCGTAACTGGTGGCTTCACTGCTGGGAGTGGACAAAGGGCAAAGAGGTTCGGGTATTCGTAAACGAACTCTATTTAATTAATGAAATACCAAACAACGGTTTTATGAAAAGAAACCAAAGCAGCAAGTGGGATGGTAACGGCTGGAATTATCGAGCCTAAATAAGATCAAGATCTTCTGCACAGGGTACGCAAAGATCAATCCACAATTCATCAACCTGATCATGACATCGAGAGCACTTCATACTATTATTATACAATGAATACTTGACAGTGCTTGGTTTTTAAAGTATACTGGTAATATAGATAATCGAGAGAGAAACGATGAAAATTATTCGCAGACACTATAGGGGTGTCACAGAACAGTTTGGGTTTGTAACATGGAAAACCCGTGGCTACAGAGCCTTTGATTTTTATTTTAGTAAACATCTATTTGTATTGGGGTTTGAACGTGAAGATCGTAATAAATAAGTGCTATGGCGGCTTTAGCCTCAGTGAAGAGCAGGCACTGGCTTATGGCATTGATGAGTCAGAACTCTATGAGGGTGGCCAAGGTCTTGTGTACTACGACAGTGTAGATCGAACAGATCCAAAGCTTATTGAAGTGATCGAGAAGGGCTTGCCCAATGCGTGGGCATCTGACTTGCGTGTTGTTGAGATACCTGACGGTGCCTTCTACGAAATTGAAGAGTATGATGGGGCAGAGTATCTTATTTGGTCTGAATCCCCAATTAATTACGCATAAGCTCGCGGTGCGAAAAGCTCGCGGTAGAGATACAAGGGTTGACAAGCAACCCATATCACAGTACAATAGTAATAACACAAACAAAGGAAACACAATGTTTAACAAAACACTCAAAGGTAAACGAGCTAAGCATACCTATGACATTCAAGCAGGAGACTTCGTTGAGGTCACCATTGTAGGCAAGTTTGACGGACACAGCGTCACCACATTTAAAGAATCTTACTTCAATATGCCTGCTGGCACACAACAACTAGATCCTGACGTAACTGTCACTAAGTATGAGCAGAAGAAGGGCAAGCACGGAATCTATGAATGACTTCTGGAAGGGCTACTTTGTAGCTACCCTCATTTGGATAATCGCAACAGTCGTACAAGTATTGGTGTTTAGATAATGGATAAAATATTTTGGCAATCATTAGCAATAGGATCACTCATCATTGCAGGGGTACTGCTAGCAGTTAACCTTATGCAACAGAGTGACGTAAAAAAGTATGAAGAGTGTCGTCAAGAAGCAACAGCATGGTACATGTCATCTACGGCACTATCTGATGCTATCGTAATGGCAGCACTCAAGGGCTTCCCTGCAGAGAAGGTGGACACAAATGTTGCTACTGCTTTTGCTGTACGTGGACATGAACTCAACTGTATTGAACCTAAACTACCGACGGGATAATAATGCTAACCGAACAGAATAAGAAAGACCTTGTAGAAATTCAGCGACTTTTGGATGAAGGTCTTAAACACTACTTAACCTATGAGTCACACTGCAAGTCATCTGAGGGGCACGTTGAGGTATCCTTTAGCTTTGGTAACTCATGGGAAAGGTTTGAGGGACATCTTGAACCTACTATGATGGTCAGTGTCTACTCTTATGCCCTTGGCCCTCACCGTAATCATGAATTTGATTCTATTGAAGAAGCTCTAGCAGCTGTACGTGAATGGCACGAGGAAGAGATGAATTTCGATCCTGAAGCAGAAGGTGATGATGCTATTGCAATGAAGGCACTGGCTAATATCTTTGAAGCAAAGCCAGTACAGGGTGGTAGAGTGCAGTAATGGATCGCAGCCCAAAAGTTCGGCGGTAGAGATCTAAGGGTTGACAAGCAACCCATACCATAGTATACTTAATACATGATAAACTTCCTAATGGCACAAGAGGCTATAGCATCTACTGAGATCGAGATAGGTCCATTCACTGAGGTAGAGAGAATGGCTATGCTTATTGCTATGACATCTAATGGTATATGGGATATGAAAGCTGCTACTGCATTAGCTGAAAAGATTATTAATGAGCAGAACTAAACGTAAAAACTGGGAAAGCAAACCCATACGTGATGGTGAGCATGGTAAGAAATGTCCTAGCGGTGGATGCAGCTACTGTACTACTGGTAAGTATTATAAGAAACTATTTAATCGATTAACACGACGAAAGAAGATAGATAATGAATAAGCAAGTAACTATTGGTAATGGATGGTTTGCCTCAGTATTGGGACTTATCTTCATTACCCTCAAACTAACAGGCGTAATCGCCTGGTCTTGGTGGTGGGTACTGTCACCATTCTGGATCCCAGTTGCCATCTTCTTGATAGCATTCCTTGTCATTATTACTATTGCTTTTATTAAGAGTTACAAGAAGTAGTAATGATTATTACAACTGAGTCTGGCTCCACCTACACAATTCTAGGGGACTACTGGAAGAAAAATGACGGCTTGCTTAATAAGACATGGAGAAAGCACTGTATATCTGATGAAGATATCGCTACTGCTACTTCCTGGATTGATCTTTATGGTGCAGAACAGCTTCCATTGCAGGTAGGACTTCGTATGCTTATTACTGCTAAGGACGAGGTTTGGCTATCTACCCCGATTGTATCGATAGGAGAAACAGAATGACTGATTACACACCTACAACAGAAGAAGTACGTCACCAGTATTCATACAACATTGTTGATA
>ERZ869921.89-NODE-89-length-52340-cov-10.106455_pt1 | contig 52340 bp, 69 predicted proteins | sample MGYA00579310_ERZ869921 | MGnify/ENA primary metagenome ERZ869921 (study PRJEB32216, sample SAMN09231816) | wastewater metagenome | place: USA: Maryland | collected 2016-06-21 | study: EMG produced TPA metagenomics assembly of the PRJNA472060 data set (Reclaimed...
AGCTTATAGTTGAAGATGTTGTGGATATTTAGTAGTGGGGAGATGTTTATGCCTAATCTCTCCAAAAAGGAATAATTCTTAGACAGCATGAATACATTTGGTTCCCATTGAACTATTCGGAACAGTATAATGCCATCACAAGAATAATCTATCTTATAGAGTTCCGTTCCCTTTGAGATGTTTTTGGGAGGGGTGTGCCTGTCCAACCATATCGAGACGGGATCAGGTTTTAATTGGAGAAAGACTGTTGGGCGACTTCTGTAGTAGAGGTCACGTAAAAATAGGATTAGCGGAGAAGACATGGGCGGCCATTTAGACAAGAAGACCAAAAATAGTAATTGAAGATAACATGCTCGGAAATCAATGGGGTAATGTCAATGTGGAAATCCGCTCGATGTTTTCTTAGTATGTATGAGTAGATTAAGTCGCCTTCAAGTAAGGGAGTAATATAAAAGGCTAGTGACTTCCCCTTATAAAACCATACCATACGTATTCTCGTCGGACATCCTGTTTGAAGAAGCGAGCCTTGTATTGATATACATATATCCCTGTACCTTAATCCTCCTTCTGCAAATGGCCTCAGAAACGAATTTATGTGTTCACATTTAAGAATGTCGTGGGACATTGTGCTTATATTCCATGAGACCTAAAACATCTATCCAGTATTGCAGGTTAAAACAATTGTGTAGGTTCAGCAGGTGCGCAACATCATACCTATGGTTAAATTGGTCGTCAAGCACATAAATTACGGAGCCTACGTTGAGTGGGTATATGCTTAGTATTGTTTCTATGTGACCCTTATGGGATTTATCAAAACTAAAATCATAGCAGAATGGTAGAGTTGAATCCGCTGTTTGCATAGCATAAAAAGCAATGCTTGGCCCTACTCTTGCCTCGCTATGCCAGTTTAGCTTCTTGTCGCCACCCCTAATTCTATCAAAGTGATCCAGTATTGTTTTGATGTTAGGCGGAACGTACATGCTGACGGCGTCTCCTAGCCCTGCGGCACTTGATTGGGAATTAGCCTGTGCAATTGTTTTGCGATCGTATTCTGCCTAACCCAATCCGCCTGAATATCAATGATGGCTTGATAATCTCTTGCGTCAAAAACCTTCTTACATGAATCCACCCAAAACTTAATGTCTCCAATGGGATCATAATAGTTATAGAAGATAGGTATTAAGTTCTTGTATTCATTTCTGATTTGAGTGTGGTCGTCATAGATAAGCATAGACCCACAGAGCGGCCCGATCCAATCCCGGAACCCCTTAATCGTGCGGCAGTTCGTCCAAGAGGGGGAAGTGGTGCCAAGGGTTAATAGGGCTCTTGAGTATTCCCAGTAAAGCTGGTTCGGCTCATACGAAATCCCCTGACCGCTTTTCGTGCAGAGCAGTCCGTCAGCCTCCAGGTTAGACCACAACTTTTTGCGGTAATCTGTATTATTGCGAAACAAACCAATTAGATCAACGGGCCGTTCATCCTTGCCTGGGTGCTTATAGACACCTGATCCTATCCCTGCTTCCGACTGCTCACGCAACTCCTCAACATACCACTCAGATGTAGTCCAGTGCCACAACTCGGCGTTAAGGCCATAATTCCGATAACTGGCGACAACGTCGCTTACGAGATCCAACCATAAGTCTACATGCTCTAAGGCCCCTGGCACCTCGGGGTTAATGGAGGGGTCCAAGCCGTGATGCACAGTATCACTACCCAGAATGACAACAAAAGAATTAGGTAGACATGCTTTAATTTCCCTTAGATGGATTCGTTGGAGGGTAGCGGATTCAGCAATGAAGAGGCAGGGGGAGGTATCATGGACCATCCCGAGTAGAGAGTGAACGGAATCGAATGAGACAAGCTCATACCCACGCTGGGCGGCAAACTCTTGGTAGTCATACCATACGGTAAGATAAGAGTAGGGCTCGGTATCACGAATGCAATATAGTCTCACGCTCAAACGCCGCAGGGCTACTGCAACGCCTCCGTAAAGAAAAAGGACCGCAAAAGCGATCCAGGGTAATTTAAGGTAGAAGTTTACTTAGGCTTCCGTATACATCTTCGGGTTTATTATATGACAGACCAGACATTTGAGCATCGTTCAATTCAACAACCGCCCATTTTCCTAGGCGTGGGTCGGGCTGATCCAGTTCGGCCACGTCCACAACAAAATAGTCCACCTTCCCCTTAACGCATTCGCACACCCTCTGAACTAACTCGCGGGCTTCGGGCGGGGGAGGCATGGGCTCCACATCGGAAATCTCCCAATAAAACGCCCCACTCAAAATTTGATCCTTATAACAAAAGAACCGAAACTCATTAGTGAAGTCCAGTCCGTTCAAACCCTCCTGAAGAGTCTTCAACTTATGGTACTTGCGGATGATAAGTCCCTGGTGGAATAGCACGGGGTCTTCGCCGAGCCGGCCAACCAAGTCAATCGCCGCACGCCTGTTCTCGGCATACATCAATTCTTTGAAGTTTAGCTTGCGGGAGTTCGTGGCACCCTTCACCACATACGGCCCTTCCATCTTCATCCAGGCCGAATCATTGCTGTGATAGCTCTCAAAAGTTAAGTGGGAGATACATCTGTAATACCAAAATTTCGCAATGAAACTGTGACTGTAGAAATCGTTGAGCAGTTTAGACCCGAGATTTTTTACATCACATTCGAGTTCGGCATAATGCTGGGAATTGAAGATTCGGGGGATCACTAGGTATGGAACATGAAATCGCGGGGGAATCTCGGTGCGGTGTCGGTAAATCGGAATGTTGTTTTCTTTGAAGTAGATTTGCTCGGATTCGTCGATGTATCTGGGTTGGTTGCATAGAATTACAAATTTAGACATTAGCAACGGTTCCTTTGTTCTTCCTCGTAACCCCACTTATTCTCAATTTTATTCTGCAAGGTATCCAACTGATCCATAGTTTCGATAAGAGTTTTTTCCAGCCATCCTATACTTTTCATTAGCTTGGGATTTTCCCAATTAAATTGGAGGACCGCATTGCTCCACGAATCCTTTTGCTCGATCCTAAAGAATAAGTCGTTTGACTCAATTAGGTTCCCCAGGCAAGTATGGATGGAGGGGTCTAGGGATGACTTGAGGATAAGGGTATCAGGCAAGACTTCATAGGAATCAAAGAATGCTTTCGGGGGCAATCCATTGAAAAAGTAGACTCGCCAACCGTAATCAAGGTAGTCCAAGATGGTTTGGAGTTCAGGAGTAATCTTCATAGTATCAATGCCTCTCTGTTCCGCCCTTACGATTCAAATACTCAAATGAAATCAACTTGAATTGAGAGCGGGACATAGAGTGCCGGCCTGCTCGACATGGCTGCTCTCGCCGCGTGAAGATAACCAGACCCTCCTGGATTTGCTTATCCGCCCCTTCCATGCCGTGTCGCACGGCAAGCTCTTTAAGAGATTGCCCCTCACAGAGTTCCATCATTTTTTCAAAGGAATAGGGGCCTTCATAGACGTACGCCACCGTGCGAACGCCAAACCTACCAAACAAATTGGTCTTCTCTTGATAATCAAGGTAACGTGTTCCCCCAACGAGTATATCAAAAGCCCGCCATGCTACTTCCCCATTCTTGTAACCGTAGGTTAGGTCTTGGACACCCGACCCATAGATTTCCCCATAGACCGCCACGTCCTGACCTGGGTTAGAGGTCATAACGGGAGGCTCGGCATCAATCTGTTCTGGAGTATACCCGCACCCACTCAAGTAGGCAAGCAGATTTCGGGTGGGCTCGTCCAGCGGCTTCCAGAATTGGTTTAACTCCTCGGAGTAAGTACCATCTTTATTGAATTTTTCCTGATACTTCTTCCGGCGGACGGAATTAGAAGCAGCGGCCCACTTCCAAACAGCCTGCCCCTCTGCATTAGGCTCCCTAATAATGCCCAGTTTGTACGACATTCCATGTTGCTTTATTGAAACTACAACTGGCTCCCCCTCCGGGATTACCCTCGGGTAATTCTTTAGATTCTCCATATCAAAGTATTTAGGTAGAGAAGGGTGGGGCTTTTCGGCATCGCCATGATTATTGGACTGCGTCGGCTCCGGCGGGTCGTACTTTGTGAACCCATAGATATTGGCTACATCATCACCCACTTCCCAGGTTGGGTCGTCAGGCAACGCGATATACCCATAAGACTTCACGCTACGCAGGTTAGCCACGGTAACGCGACCACCCGGCGGCACAACACCATTTTCTTTGGGCAGCGGCTTCAGATAAGGCTTGACCCCATGTCGCACTGCTACCTCTTCCGAGACTACAGTCTCAGGAGGCACATAGACCACCTTGTCCCCAACGGCGTATCGCGGCGACCCATCATCCAACTTGCTACCAATAACCGTCCACCCCTTAATGGTATAGAGGTCCAAACGATCAGCGTTCGGGTGTGGCTCGACCTTATCAATTTGGCAAACTTCAACAATCAATGAAGACATCTTTGTTATCCTTGGTTTTAGTTACTGAGGTTAAAGCAGGTAGTTCGATTACATAAATATTCGGGTAGTTTGGACTGCGACCCTCATTGTAATTTCTTATTCTTTGGGCATCTCTCTCAGCATCTATCTTTGCGGGCCTAATAGCTATACACTTAATCAAATCAACGTCACTTATACACCCCTCATACCCACGACCTATTTGTATTATAGCAAACATACATTTAACCCAACCAGCAAACGAATGAGAAAATAAAGAGTGGTATTAGCCCAGCGGCGATTGAGCTAGTATTTTCCATCGCTATGCCCCATTCTATACCCCTCAACCCATCCCCGCAAGACCGCCCCAAACAAAACCGTATCCTTAGAACTAAATATCTCAGTGCTATTCCATGCGGAATGTGATTTACGAAGGGAAAAGATTTCACCTTCCAGCTTCACAAAGAATGGTGTAGCATAGCATGAATCATAGAATTCTTTGAGGAGGGTTTGGTTGTCAGGCATCTTAAATGCTCTTAGAACACAGGAAGGATGAGAAACGTCGCCTCACCATAATTAGAGGCCGTAATATACCCAGCTTTGTGGAGCGTGTCAAGCATATTCGCCGTGCCAACACCACCTGGGAAAGCAATGGCTAGGTCTGGATTGCCTAACTCCATCATTTCCTTGTTTCTGATGGGACCAGCGGCCTTTCCGTGACCCGTCCAATTCGCGGGAAACTCCATGACAGGAATCTTCTTAGAGAACGCCCAGAGCTTTCCAAGATGGTCTGCCCCGCTCGCCCCACCTTCTATTAAGCAGGTAATCCGGTAGCCTTTGTGAATCTTATCTAGGGTTTCGTTGAGAAGTTGTGCGTCACGAAAATCACGGCCACCCGTTACCAAGAGTCTCATGCGACGACAGCCTACCTTTCCTATTGTGAAAAACTAACAACCAAACCACACGGCTTTACGATTTAGGTAGGAGTCACCCTCAAACAAAATTGGATAATCCGACTTCCAGCAGTGGTGTAGTTGAAAATCCGACCCAAGCTCATTCTTCAGTGGATAACTAAGTCCATCTCTTGATTAAAACTAGTGACGACTCCATCCCCTAAAGAGGGTGGCTTCTCGGAGAAGGCTGGCTATTGCCGACCTTAGCCCCCGCTGGCCCCGTCCGGGCCAGACCAGCGGCTAGGACATTCCTAGCCGCATTGTGGTCTCTGTGAAGATTGCAGCCGCAATCGCAAATGTGCCGACGCTGATGGATCGTCTTTTGGACGATCCTCCCGCAATCCGAGCATGCTTGCGATGTACCGCAAGGATCGACTTCCACGAATACGACGCCGGCACTTTCGGCCTTGCATCGTAAGGTCAGCAAGAAGTTGCCCCAGGCAACATCGCTAATCGACCGGGCAAACCTGCGGTTCCTGACCATCCCACGGATGTTCAGGCTTTCCGCAGCGATTAACCCGTGTCGACGGACCAAACGCAACGCGACTTGGTGGTGATGCTCTTTCCGCAAATTGCGGACGTGAGCATGCACCTTACGGAGACGCTTAACCGCCTTGCGGCGGTTGCTGCCTCCTTTTTTCTTGCGAGAGACGCTGCGGGACTTCCTACGAAGTTCCGGCAGAGCTTTCTTGAGATAATTCGGGTTGTGTTCCCTGACCCCGTCAGACGTGGTCAGGAACGCTTCGATACCCACGTCAATCCCCACTGGGGGATTCCGACTCTGAGGAATACTAACTGCGCCGAGATCGCAGGATGCGATCACATACCAGTGATCCCCCTCACGCTTAACCGTGAGGGTCTTAATGGTTCCTTGCGGAACGCGATGGAGCTTAACGCGAATCGTTCCGATATATCGAATTCGTAGCCGATTGCCCGTTAGACGGGCACCGTCGCCGTGCATTGGGAACTCAAACGAATCGTAGCTATCTCGGGAACGAAACCGGGGATACCCCGGTTTTTCACCCTTTGTTTTAAGGCGACGGAAAAACGCTGTGAAGGCTTTATCAAGCCGCCGCATCGTAGCCTGTGCCGACGAAAAGTTAATGCGAGCGTAGTACGGGTTGACCGTACGGTCAACCGTAAACCGAGCGGACTGCTCCGTGTACTTAACGCGGAGTTTGGCGGTTTCGTACCCTTGTTTCCGTTCCGCCAAACAAGCGTTATACAGTCGGCGATGCGTTTCCAGCATCGCCTCCAGTTCACGTTCTTGGTTGGCATTCGTAAACAATCGGTACTTGTACGCCCTACGCATTCGCTATGTCCCTTTCTACTTGTTGCTGCTATGCCTAACAGGCATAATACCAACTTCGCCATCATGCGTCAACCGGAAAAGCGACAATTCACCCGCCATCTAAAGGGGGCGGTCTTCTTGTCGGGTTTCTTATTGATTTGAATTCCGTCATATTCTCCCCCCTTCTGAAGCCCGACGGCTTTGGAGTCACTTACCCCAAGAGTCCGGGTCTTTATATCGAATATCTTCGCCCATCGCCTCAACATCCTGAATCAAGGTTTCCTTGCGGAACTTCTTGAGTTTTTTATACAAGGCTTTAATTTCTTGGAATGCGGTTTCGGGAGAGGACTTCCCACCGATCTCCAATGCGACGATCAGCCCAGCCTTGCGGGCAAACTGCTCTAGTTCTAGTTCCAATGATTCCATATTCGCTCAATCGCCGCGGGGCTTCCGCTAACGCTCCTGTACTAAACCCTAATTTACCTTAACATCCCTGGTCAACCCACACTCACTACATTTTTGTAATTCATAATAGTTTACGCTTTGCTGACTTTGGGAATACCCATCACCATCATTATAACGGTGGGTTACAACCCATTTATGGGGGCACTTCCCCCTTAACTCTTGAATTTCCGCTTGCAAAACTACAATACGGGATTCAAGTAATTCAATCTTTTTTTTTGATTGAGACCATATTTCCTATTTCGCGTTTACAAAGTAATCAATAATTAGAAAGCAAACCTGCAAAACCCACAGGTAAAGCAATTTGGATTCGGGGTAGCCCAAGTCGTGAATGACACCACCGACAAGGCAGGTTAAGCCAACAAGTCCAGCCCAGAAATAAGTTCGCAGTGGCATATCCCCTCCTAAGCAATCAAAGCACCGGGCTCACCACAGATGTAAATTGATTCTACCCCATCATATTCTATCACAAAGAATTCCCTACCAATTGGAACCCAAGTGATTGTAAGGTCATCTAAAACCCTACTTAAAATACTTAGAGAGTGACACCTTTGATTAAAGGCTTCCTGGTTTTTACTTAGCAATGCTTCCACTAATTCCTTATCCCAAATTTTGTCTTTAGGTTGATCGTCCCAAAGATTGCACCACCCAGTTCCCCAATTGTTTGTATGCAAGATCGCAACCTTACCATCCTTTATGTACTTTTCAACCATGCTATACCTCTGATTCTTGGAATGACTGGTCATTACAACTATAGAAAACTCGGCGTGGCTGGAATACCGAGAGTAGAGAGCGACACTGCCGGCATGGGGCCGCGAGCCCTAGAATACCCTCGGGGGAGGCGGGCGGCCTCACGCGAATGTTAATCAGGTCGTAGTGGTTCAACTCGGCAATTGGGTACGGGAAGCAGTTGATAGCATGAAGCTCAGAGTGGGTAGCGTTGTAGCGGTGCCCGAACTTCTTGCTGGAGGGATGGGTCTTCCAGCCGTTATTGTAGCCCATACAGATAATCTTGGGGCCGTCCATCACGAAAGAGAAATGTTTAGCTCGGCTAACCGGAACATCAATTAGGTCGAGGCAAATTCGGGTCAACTTGGACAGGGTTTTACGATTGGGGAGGCGACTCACTTTGGTCTCCGGTCGCAGATGCGATGTTCGATTGCTCCCGTAGCTTACCGCTTACAGCGGGCTCGTCAAGAGCTTTTTCCTCGACCCTTTCGGAAATCAGGAAGCATAGCAGGTTGCCCGGCTGGAGGAATGTTGCCCAGTGTTTCCATGTCCACTTAGGCTGATCTCTTTTAGTATACAACCAATCTTGATGAGTTCTTTTCCCAAAATTAGCATAGTATTCGTATGCCTGCTCCCAAAGATATACTGTTTGCCCTATCACATCCCAAACAAATGGGAACCCAAGGATAAAAAACACTCCACAAAAAAATGTATTCCCCATCCAATAGATAGAGAGACCAAAGAAAACACATAGCCCTAAAGCAAGAATTGTTTGTTGTAAGGCCCCAATTGCTTTGCCCTGCCAAACTTTGAGTCGAACTCGCATGGTCGCACGCTCCTGGTTAATTTCTGTTTACCACTTTTTTGTATTTTAGAAATAGGTAGGCCGCATAACTTGGATTGAAGCCGTTATGTGTATTAACTAAGCAATTTGGGACTAGGGATACCATTCTATAATCATAACCGGAAAGCCTACCTTCTTTCTGTATTAAAATTCGGTAATTCCCATAAACATCATTATCCCCAAAGCTAACCGAACCAACCCACGCGGTTAACCCATTTATTTTGAAGATGCCAGGTTCTAGGGCACACTTATATTCGCTCAACGGAGATACGTCCTTTCAGTTTGAAATTTCTGAAAGAGCATTGCCACATAAGTCTTATTCCATTTGTTGTGGGGACTGACAAGTGGAGTGGGGATACTGGCATGGATAGCAATGAGATGTTTTGTTTCATAAGAGTATACGGAATACTTTACGATTGAATGACTATTCCAATCGACCAGTATAACACCAAACACCTCACCGTACAAATTAAACTTGAATTCGTTGCCGCATGCGATAATTCTATCTTCGGGACTCAAGTTCTCGGCCTCCCTTTTAAGCTACTCGGGTCCAAAGCTCTGTCCCCGAGCCGAGTAATTGCTTCGGCAAAGTAGTCGCTGGAGGAAGCAGACTTATCCCCACCCATACCAAACATCAATTTGATTCCCAGTTTATCACAAACATCCCGTTCTTCCCCTTGGAAGTTATGATCTTTTACATCTCCCCCTTTATAGAAAACATCAGGCTTAATGATCTCAAGGGTCTCATGCACCTTTTGCGACCCCGTAGGCGACTCCCAGATTAAGGCAAGATCAACCCACTTCAAGTTCCCGATGACCGTAGCCCTTTCGAGTTCCGGCAGCAGGTAGTAACCCTTTTTACGAAGCAGGAAAGAATCTGCATTAACAATAACAATGTTGAGAGGGTAAAAATTTTGAGTGTCTACGCTCAAACAATAAGATTGACCCCACGCCCACCCCTCCCTAATACAATTGATATGACCCGAGTGGAGGGGATCACCAGGACAGGAAGTACACATAATAAAGGGTTTTGGAGAGGAAGGTAGTCCCCTCCTAATTAGTTCGCTGGTCTTAGCCCAGCTTGACGTAGTCAAGTATTCGATCACGTCGCAAGCTCCAGGTTAAAATTGATTTACTTTAGATTGCCATACTTCTTGGTTAAATACAGCATAGTTCCTTGATACTCCCCCACCAAACAGGTGGGGGATTCTCGCTTCAACGGCATCCGCCCCCGTTGGGGGTCTTACGTCGCCTCGGCGAGCGTTTAAGCTCTCCGCCTACCCGGCGGCGAGCATTCTTAACCCCTCATCATGGATGTTCTGGGACGCTAAGGCGTCCCTATCGTGACTCAGGCCGCATTCGCAAGTCCACTTGCGATCCGACAATTTAAGATCGGCGAGCTTGCCGCAAGGGCATAGCTTCGACGACGGAAAATAGCGATTTATTATTACGACGGGTTTGGAATTCCAAAGACCTTTGTACGCAAGTTGTCTGCGGAATTCCCCGAACGCCGCATCAGCGAATCCCTTTGCTCGCTTGGTTCTCGCGGGCTTGGGATCACCGGGTTGTTTGGTCGCCATAAGCGACTTGACCGATAGGTCTTCAATACAAACGCGATCGTACTTACGGATAAGCTCCGTAGACAGCTTGTGCAGGAAATCGGCTCGCCGATTTTTCAGTTTACCGTGGATTCTAGCGAGCTTAATTTTAGCTCGCTCTCGTCTGCGACTCCCGATCTTACATCGGGACAACGCTTTCTGAGCCTTGCGAACCCTTCGTTCTGCATTCTTGCAGAACTTCGGAGGGGCGATGACCGTGCCGTCGCTAATGACGGCAAAGTTGGCTAGGCCAACGTCGATGCCTACCACCCGTTCGGGCTTGTAGGGAGCCACCGCATCCGGCATGTCGAACTCCGAAACGAGGCTGACATGCCATTGCCCCGTCGGGGAACAGCGGAAAGACGCACTTTTCGTCTTTCCTACGTCGCCCCAGCTATTCCGTAGCTTAACTGTTCCCACTTTGGGAACATAAATGGAATTGCCGCTCTTGGCAATCTTGACCCGCTGCGGAATACGAAATCGCTTCGCGTCGTTCTTACGACTTTTGAACTTGGGGAACCCGCCCACCTTCTTAAAGAAGGAAGCGAACGCCGCATTCAGGTCTCGCAAGACCTGCTGCAAAGCCTGCGAATCGTATTGGACAAGCCAAGCCGTCTCCGGCTGCTTTTTCAAAGCGGTCATCTCGGCACTCAGTGTATTAACACTGAGCATTGTCTTCGTTGCTTCGTAGTGCTGCTTCCGCCGGGCTAACGCCCAATTCCAAACCCAGCGACGTGCCCCAGCCATGCCGTTCATAACGGCAGCCTGTTGCCTCGTCGGCTCGATTCGGAACCTGTAGGTTCTGCGTTGCAGCATACTTGCCCTTCCCACTATACGTTGTTAGCTAACTTGTACCGTATTATAGCGAATTGTCGCAACTATCGCAATCGAAATTTCGGAAATCGCCCGACCGCTACCGCCTTATATCCCCCACCAATAGGATGGGGGCTTTGCGGCGGCGATGGTAAAATTGAAAAATTAGCCCTGCGGCGACTAAGCACCACTCGACCCAAACCCCTTGTCGCCCCGTTGGGTTTCAGGGAGTTCCGCAACCTCTTGGATTTCCGGAGTTTTCGTACGAATCAAAATAAATTGGGCGATCTTATCCCCGTCACGGAAGATATGGGAGCCAGGCGTCAACTTAGTTAGGCAGACCTGGACGGAACCACGCCAATCTGAATCCACGAGGCCCGCCATCACATGAATACCATGCTTCACCGCAAGACCACTCTTAGGAACAATCAACAGGGCGTACCCTGTAAGATCCATTGCAATCCCAGTATCAAATTTTGTAATTTCCCCATACTTAACTTCTCCACCTTCGATACATTTGAGGTCGAAACCATTTGAGGAATACGCTCGGGTTGGGAGGTGGGCTCGGGGATCTAACTTCTTGGCTGCCAGCGGCTTTAGTTTGAATACATCTCGATCATTATTAAATACAGCAAGTTGTGAATCAGGAATAATTGTGGTTTTACCTTTAGTATCAAAGCCTACTCCACTAATACTTAATCCTTTGGGACTGGAATATGCAGTCGTTGTAATACCCTGAGACGTTTTCCATGCTTCCCAATCTGCCCTAGTGGCCCCCTTACCAATAGGTTCGTCTAGTGGATCTACCATACCGCCCATATCGAAACTGCCGTGGCCGGAACCCCCCTGCCATTTCTGAAACGCATCTTCAACCATATCAAAAGATTCCTTATCTTGCATCCACTTCGGTGTAAAGTTAATAGGAAGGGGTCCGCGAGCCTGAAAATCTTGTTCATCCAATCCCACATCGTCCACGTCGCTACGCTCCAATCTACTTTAACAAATATTAGAATTCGTATGAGAAGTATTGTCCATGTTCAGTGAACACACAAACCTGACGAAGTATCTTATGTTTCTTCCTGCATAAATAGACGGGAAGGATTTCAGTAATAGTATCGTAGAGCCCGCCCGTTTGGATTGTATCCCCAACTTTTAGGTCTAGGATATTTTGGGCCAACCCCCAACACTTCCCCAAATGCTTCTTTGCTATTTTCTTCGTAGTCCCGTAATACAATCGCATTGCGACCTTTCTAATTAGAGGAGGGTTCAAGAAATTTGAGAATTGACTTCTTTTTAGTGCGGGGCTTGGAAGCGGGCCAGCAAGCCGAGATAGCGAAATGATATTCGACGGGGCCAAGAGTAGCCATGTCTTCCTCATCAAGCAAAACTAGAGCGTGCCCATCTTTGAAATTCAATTGGAGGGTTTCGATTACGAGATCGGTTTCCTCTCCCGTTTGACAGTCGTCAAAAAACTTATAATCAATGAGTTCCCCGCATGCGACCCCAAAGACTTCGTCGAAAGTCCCGGTGACAACCTTCTTTACTCGGGTGGTTTTCTTAAGCGGGATAATCTCAAGGATAGTAAGGGCGAACCCGTTGGAGGTCTTAGTCAAGATTTTTCGGCCCAGCCTTTCAAAAAAGAATGAATGAATTCAATAACTTCTTCGGTAGTTTTATGATCCGCTTCTCTCACCATAATAAATGCCGAGCAGGCGGTTCTCCAACATTGCTTGTCTTCAGACGAAAGCAAAACCTCCCAGCTTGGATTGGTTTTACTATTCTTATCTATAATGGAAGATGATCTCTCTAAATTAAACCTTCGATATTCCGTATCTGGGGCAGCATCCACCCAATTACTCGCCGCTAAGATGGCGTCGGCTAAATCCATATTAAGTGTTTTGATCTTCTTTCTTATCGAATTCTTGGAGGGCTTCGTCAGATATGGCTTCTTGACGATCTGCATGGAATAATCTATTGCCTTGGCAATACGGGCACCTACCACCCGGCCGGCATGACCTATCATGTTTGCCACTTTTATAGTAGGGTTTGCGTTGGTCTTTTCTATTGGGATATTGTTTGTCTAAAGACACGCTCAATCGCCGCAGGACTAGCTGCTGACGCTCCTAACTATCCTAACAAAATCTAATTCCGGAGGCCATCGCCGTTTGAGATGCTGCAAGCCAGATGGAATGATCCGCCCGCCCTCGGAGACCCCGAATCCTCCGGCTGATCCGGCCCACGAACGAAGTCAGGACGAAGGTAGTCTAACACGTCTTGCCGCAACGTAAACCCATTTTCCTGGAATTTTTCTTCCCACCACTCGCGGGGGTGAACGCAGACATGATGGAATTCCTCATTCGCAGAGATGGAAGCTACGAAGATACCACCGGGGGCCAGATGTGTCTTCAGGTTAATAAAGAATTGGTCGAGGCGGTCTTCGGGAAAATGTTCTAGTGTGTCGAACGCGCTAACGAAGTTAAACTTAATTGGCTTATAGGTATTAGCATCTACATCATTATGGCAAAGTAAAAAGGGGTGGGTTACATCACAGGTAGCAAAAAGATGGGGGGTTACGGCCCACTCCGCCCGCTGGTTCAGCAAATTGTAATTGGAGCCCTCAAGCCCTACCGCAAAATGCCCTGCCCGGTCCATATCAGAAACGAGTCCGCCGCCCGCACACCCAATGTCTAGGAAGTTGATCGGCCCCTTCATCCAGAACCACTTCGTAACCTTATCTACGAATTTGCGATTTCGTGTATTGTCGTTTTTGGTTCCGTGAGGATGAGTGTGATCGCGGGAGTCTAGGGCAACCGGGTGATCTGTATACAAATTAAAAGATGGGAATTTATGCAGATTCATTATGTATTAACCCTTTACCTTAAAATCAAAACAGTAGTTGGACAAATTAACCTTGCGAAACAATTGGTTGATACGGTGAAATGAAGTATGCCCGCCCATTACTTTAGCAAGGCACTTTTCCATAATTGGAATACGCTTTTCTGGGTTCTTAACGTAAAACTCCACCATATCAATATATTCAGTGGGGTCGTTGGACATTGGGAGTTCGCCCTGGAATACGTCTTTGTCCAGCGTTTCTACCTTATCGGAGACACAGAAGCCGCCGGCGGCAATTACTTTGAAGGGCCGCTCAATCGGGTCATACCCGTGCGTTCGGGAGTGGGGCTCAGACACGGAGGGGCAAACCAACGCCGACCGGAACAGCGAACCCACCTTATCTTCTTGAATTGTACCCATCCATTGTGCGACAGGCCAACCTGTATTGCCGAAAATCTTAACCTTCAACTTGCGTGAAGGATGACAGAGAGGAATTATGAATTTGTCAAGTCCAGTCTTCGCTTTGAAAGACCAATAGCCCCCGGTATATCCAACATCGCATTTTAAGTAATCAATAATTGGTTTATTCCCGTATTCAATAATGTCTGCCGAGTTCATTATACCTGCGGTTGGGTGCCCATCTTTCTTCCACCCCTCTAATGTTTTCTTTGCCCACCTCTCCGAATGATGAATCCAAATGAGATCGGGTTTACATTTAGCCACGCGACGACGTTCGTCCTCACCCCTTTTTACAATGGGGTACTCGGGTGGCAACTCATCAATAAATTTACCGCAAGCACTCCCATACAAAACAACCTTGAGGGCCGGGTTTACAATCCGCCAGCGGTCGATAGCCTTTTGGATCGAGTCGTCCAAGCCGTAGGTAATCCCCATAAAAATATCAATGTTGGGGTGTTTGGCTTGCATATCTAGGGCGGGCGTGCGAGTGTTAGCGTCCCCGTGCCACCAAATGAAGTTGTGTCCCACGGCCTTAAAGGCATTCGCCAGGGCCTTGTAGGTGTACCAGTTTCCACCAAAATTCTCATTCAAACATAATATATTAAGCATCCACTCTACCCCTTAATGAATTTCGCGGCGTGTACCGAATCTTGATGCGTCTCAATCTCTTTGATGTTATAGTGATTCATAGTATACTCAATGCGACCCTGGTGGTCTATAAGCAAATTCAACATTTCAAAGGTTGTGAGTCGCCAGTTCTTCTCGGCATGACAGAGATCGCGGGCCTTACTTAGTTCGGGACCGGTCAGCATGGCAACCTGACACCACTTGTTCGGCAGTCCATAATGGAAGTGAGTTACGGCACCCTCAGTTAGAACGGCACCCGGCTTATTCTTGCCGATTTGTTTGGACCCATCAATCAAAACCGATGTGTTGTTGTGCAAATCCAAGATAGAGTGGGCTTCAAAGAGAATGTCGGCATGGATAATGAGAACCTTGGGAGATACGGCAATCTTCAGTCCGTAATCAATGGACCGCACCATCCCTGAGTCGCGGTAATCCCAATAGTAGTTTTCGACAAATCTAATAGAGAGGTCGCGGCACGGTCGCACTAAGGATTCGGCTTCAAAACCAAAAACGCCCACAATATCGTAGATGCCCGCCTTATGTAACTCTTCCACTTGCCGTCGTAGCAGGGTCTTTCCGCAAATATCGAATAGGGATTTCGGGCCGTAGGACGCACTATTCCGGCCCGGAGCCGCCCCGATTAGAATAGCGGTTACTTCGTGAGGGGTTTTAATAACAAGATTTGGTTTTGTGTTTGCTATATTTCGCAAGTCTCATTCTCCGAATTCGCCTCTTTACAGCTTTGCGACCGCGGCCCAACATTGATTCCACACTTCCTTAGACACTGAGTTCGTAGAGTTTTGCGGATGGACCCGTACGACACTGAGAGACTTGGGCACATGATAGATCACATGATTCTTTGACATCTTTTTCCACAAAGCCCAGTCTTCCGCAACTCGCAACTGCTCATCGAATCCGCCCACCTCAATAAATACATCCGAGCGGAAGAAGCATCCACTGTGAACGATACACTCATGGGTTAAACGGCGACCAGTAAAGGCTTCCTTGTATTGGCGAACGAGAGCCCCGGTCTCCACATCCAGGTTGTCATAGTCGGTGTATACAGCGGCAACCGCGGGGTACTTCATTAGTACGGAAACACAAGTAATAATTTTGTCCGGCATCCAAAAGTCATCCGCATCCAGTACGGCATGAACCTCGGTGGGGGAAACGGCTTGGATTACCCGGAAACCCAGATTTCGGGCAGCAGCCGGCCCCTTCTTATCATCATACACATTTTTGATTATAAAGCCGGGCGTTCCCGAGATTGACCCGTTAATACAGTCGTATTCCCGCTCATCTATCGTCACGCTAAACTCTTTGACCACATCAAATAGATCCACGATACGCTTAACGGAATCATCGGTTGAGCGATCATCAATTACACAGAATTGCTTTACGGGGTAGCTTTGCTTAACTACGCTCTGGATGGCGTCCGCAATCCACTGCCCATAGTTGTGATTAGCAATAAGGGCGGTAACGGCAGGAGCCTTCATTGGGGGTCTTGAATCACTTGACATAAAATACCTATTTCAATGATGGTTTTGTATCAAAAGTAGAGATGAAGCTGATTGTATTCTTAAATCTGGATTCTTTTGTGGTATCACCCACAGGCTTCCTTCTTTTGCCATTACTGTCAAATTCAAGACCACACTTGCCCGCTATTAACCAGGTTGTTGAATCGACACTATAAAACGGGAAAATTTTTAGTAGTCTAAAATCTGATACCCCAAGCCCATGATACATTACCTCGCTATTAAAGTCAAACACTTTTTTGAAAAACTCACATCTCTTCGGGAACCCCAGACCAACTGTCCCCCCCAGGCAAATATAATTATATCCAGAGTCTATCAGGTTTTTAAGGTATTGAATATCAGACCCGTAATGATAAACAGGAATCGGCTTAAATCCATTTCCAACCATATAAGCCAGATTGTCTTTTGACTTTATCGGATCTCCAATAACATCAAGTACAATATAATTGTGAATCGAATGCTGTCTTAGATAGTTACAATATTCATCAATATCTATTGATATGTTTTGTTTCCAAGCGGAAAACGCTCCGGAATCCATCATCAATTCAAAGCCCAACTGATGATATTTATCCATGTGTCTATAATAAGACCGCTCATAAAACGTAAGCATCAATCTTTTTTTTGACCATTTCTCCAAATGTGACAGGAGTATTACATGACCAGAGATTCCAGCAAAAAATATCTTCATGTATTCTCGCTTAAAAACTGAATTCTCTTTCCGATTCCCAAGCCTTTCAGCGGGTTTAATACAGTAAACTTAGACAAATCTAAATATCTGGAATACTCATTTCCACACAGTAGGGTTACAGTATTGGGATTGATTGCAGTTAGCTTATCCGTAACTTCCCTTCCCCATTGAATTCTATCTTGTCTCGACAAATCAAAAAGCGATAGGTCATACGGTTCAACTATATCCGTTTCGGATAGTAGCCCATACTTAGCAGATAGTATCATTGGTACGCCTCTTTGTCTGCTAAACCTCATACTCTTTTGGAATAAAACCGACTTGGAATATAGCTGAGAAGCCTGACATTTCATATCCAATTTGTTTTTCGAGCAAGAGATCAAAAATATATTCATTTGCCACCCAGCGGAACATCTTGTTTACAATTGGAATCCAATAAGTCTGATTTGTAATATTTATGCAATTGCAGCCCTGCTCTAAATCCGTATTTTTGGACAGACTGCGTAATGTAATTGAGGATGACGGGATCTTTACTAACAGACCACTCTGGATTAAGTATTACATTTTTACCTACCATATTAAACTGGCTAATCCAGTATTCAATACATCCGATTTTATCCACGATTAACTTAACTTCATCTGCTAACTCTATATTTGATTGCAGCGGCAACTTATATTCTTTTGGAGATACAGTGACCCAATCAAAAACACCGTTTACCGGATATGCTCCGCTTGTCTCCAAATGAGACCTAAACCCATTGGATCGAAGAGAATTACATAAGTCCCTTAAATCATAGATAGCTGGCTCCCCACCAGTAACTACAACAAAGTTACATTTGCCAGTGGTCCCACCTCTGATAAAATCAATGAGTTCCTGCGAAGTGAATTTAGAGATATGCTTCGGCCGATAATTGGGATGCCAAGTCCCCGCTGAATCACACCAAGGACATTTAATAGGACACCCATACAATCGTAGAAAGTATGCTGGCAGTCCTGCATGAATGCCTTCACCCTGCCAAGAATAGAAATGTTCATAAAGGGGGTATGTATACTCCATAGCAGTTTTCATTTTCCTTCACGGTTATCTTGGATAGGCAAGCATTATCTAACGCTATCAAATTATTGAAAACATGATATAGGTGTTCGGCAATCCCCTCACAAGATGGAGGGGAGATAATGGTAACTTTTGCGTAATCGGACACCAAATCTCTTATGGGGTCTTCTTTATCTAAAACAAGAGCGTGATCTAAATTATCATCTATCCACTTTTTAATATTCTTGAGATTGCCAAAATCATGCACAAAACCAAGTTCATCTAATGACATTGATGTAAATTCTAACTCTATATTCCATCCATGTCCATGTATCAATCTACAGTGCCCATTATGCCTAAATTGCCTATGAGCAAACGGAATATTTTTATAGCTCTTAACACATTTATACATATCCTGTGGAATCCTTTACATTAGCTAGCTCGAAAGATTCTTTTCTTTCATAGCATGTTCCGCAAGTGCCACAATGTAAATCCCAGCCCTTATAACAAGACCACGTCTTCTCCATAGGAACATTCAAATCCGCCCCAAGCCTAACTATATCTGTCTTGGTAAAATTAACGAACGGGGAAATTATCTTCGCCCCTCCCCAATTACCAAGTGACATAGTTGAATTTGCGGAGTCTATAAACTCAGGTCTGCAATCTGGGTAGATGGTGTGGTCCCCAGAGTGACAAGCTATGGCAACCAAATCTATCTTTGAATCTATAGCCAATCCGACCGCAACCGTTAGAAATAAAAGATTTCTGTTAGGAACAACAGTCTTCTTCATAATCTCATCTGCGTAATGACCATCAGGTACATCGTTTTTTGAAGTAATTACATTGTTTAGCAGTAGTTTACTGTAGAAGCTCATATCTACAATTTGATTGGGTACGCTCATCAGTTTTGTGAAGTACAAAGCGGAATTCAATTCCTTTTTATGCTTTTGTCCATAATCAAATGTAATGGTTGATACATTATAACCATTGTTTAATAAGTGGTATAGAAGCACGGTTGAATCAAGTCCACCAGAATAGACAAGAAGGCATTTCTCTTTAAGCATTTTCCAAACCTCTTAAGAGTTCTACAATCAAATCCACGGTCCACCCATTCCCAATTGCTTTGTATCTGGCGGTCTTACTGATACCCACATCGGTATACCCACGGGGCAAGGTTTGTAACTCCTCGCAATCTTCGGGGCTCGACCCCTTCAGATGTTTGTGCCAATGCCCATTTTCATCCCGCAGCTTTTCCGGCACCACTGTATGTTGCGTAGCAACTTTATACTTTCGACATGGGTTATGAGTGGCAACTGTGGGGCTTTTCTCAAATAGCTTGATCTCGGCCTTCCAACCACCATGCGGCAACGTATAAAGCCACTTATTCCACTTGATGCCTCGATCCTCAATAGGGGTTTGCGGTATATTAGTCCAATACATCCTTCGGCGATTTTGGGCTGATACCAGTGAAGAATTAAGTTTTATCGGTTCTACCCCTATCAATTTGTTTATTGTGTTTAAGTCCTTCTTAGGAATGTAGGTGCATTCAAATAGAAAGTAGGTGGGTTTTACTTGATTCTTAATACGAACCAGGTCGTAGAGCAGCTTACCTGTTTCTGCTTGTAAACCATCTCTTTTGCCACCTACTGAATGGGATTGACAGGGCATACCCCCAAGCATTAGGTCAATAGGAGGTAGGGCATCTACATCAAAGGCTTTGATATTTCCTAAATGGACTGTTTCAGGCCATCTAGCCTTCGTTACCCTGATGGCATTCTCATCTATTTCACTTGCGAAATACTCCGCAACCGTAATCCCGGCTCGGGCCAGGGCAATCTGTCCACAAGAAATCCCATCGAACACGGATAATACATTAAGTGGTAACATTTTTTTCATTCTTATTATTTCTGATATATTTGAAAATATGACTTATAACATCAACGGTCCAACCATTTCCAATAGCTTTAATCGCTTGCGATTCCGAAATCAAATTAGTGTATCCATTAGGTATAGTTTGTAATCTCTCGCATTCCAGTCTAGTTAATTTCCTAATAACGCCGTCTATTTTGTATAAACCTGTTTTACCGCCAATTCCGCCATTATTTGCATTTAGAGTTGGGGTCTTACCACTGTCTGAATAAACCCTATTTCCTTGTGAAAAATTACGCTGTAATATCTTGCCATTATTAACCCAAAACCGATGAGAAGGTTTCATCGCCCCCCCCAAACAAACCAATCCATTTTTTGAGGAGTGTTTATTAACAGGCATAAAAGTAATTGCCCCGCCAGAATCACTTACTTTGTATTTTTCTGGTATATTTCCCTTTTCCACAATATCTTTTAGTAGAATGCCTTTATCATCAGGTAGTTCATTTACAGGAATATTTGTCCAATAATGCCTTATTCTATTTTGCGCTGATACCAAACTTGAGTTTATTTCTATCGGCTTAACGCCTAAATGGCCAGAAATTACGTTTTGCCACTCTTTTTTCATCCTCACATTTTCCAGCAAAAAATACTTTGGATCACATTCTTTTATCAATCTTACAAAATCAAAAAACAGTTTGCTTCTTGGGTCATTAAAATTTAGCATTTTACCAGCAAAAGAAAACCCCTGACAAGGACTCCCCCCTATCAATAAATCAATTTTAGGTAAATTTGACCCTTTAATTTGTGAAACATTGCCCAACTGAATAGTTTTAGGGAAATTGTGTTGAGTTACTTTTATTGCATTCTCATCAATCTCACTACTATAATAGTTAGCAACCGGAATTCCAGCTCGGGCTAGGGCAACCTGCCCGCAAGAAATCCCATCGAATAAACTCAAAACATTAAGGGGAAGCAAGGGCAGCCTCTTGGTTAAATAAGGTTTCGTATGAGTAGAGCATCTCAACCTTTTGATCTGGGTAAGCCTCGGGGAGCTTGTCCAACTTGAGTAGGGCGGGTTCACCCTTGTTGGAGTTAATCATAGAGTAGAATTTTCGGTTTAGCGTAAACCCGTTGAAGCTACCAGGTTGGGGGCGGACCGCCAGGAATGGCTTAAACGTGAGACTCATGTCCTGAAGCGTACTTGCGTAAGAGTCGGGATACTCGAAGCCCGCTTCACAATAAGTCAAGTTATGGGGACGTGGGGGGGTCTGATTCTTTTGAATTTTCACGGATTCGTTGCTTACCTCATAGAAATATGAGGCATACATGAATTCATCATAAGATTTTAGGGGTTCACCGGGGATATGCAGGCTCCAGTAAACACTGCCTGGGATACCCTTAACGGCCTCCATACCCTTACTATGATCCATTGATACCACGGCAATCTTACGGGGAGCCGGCTGTTGCTTAAGAATAGAGGCTAAAGTCTTTTTGAAATTCCTCTTCCAATCTTCGGATTCCGGCAGGAATACGAAGTAGTCAATGTATAATGTATTCTTCTTCTCTAGGTATTCCTCCAGCTTGTCCCCTAAGACTTCCTTCTGTGCTGGGGTTACTTGCATGGGGCAGGCTAGCATTGAAACCGTAAACACTTTATCTTCGTGGGTTTCTTCGCCGAGGTATTCAGGCGGGATCAGTTTAATATAATCCTTGTCACAGCCGGTCTGACTCCCGTCTGCTCCCTTGATAGCAAACACACAGCTAAAACAACTTGATGGCATCCGATTTCCCCTTGTTGTGGAACAACCTACTTTAGAACTTTTTTGGCAGTAATAATATACTTGTAGTCTTCGTAGATTTCCTTCGATACTACCTGCAAACCCTTACCTTTAAGATACCTGTCCGTATTCACAATGTCAACGACAGCCTTCTTGTATTCCCACGGGTGCCGCTGCATACCAAACATGATTTCATTGTAGTCGGCAATAGAGATGGCCCGCATGACCAGACGCTTAGATAGGAGATACGGTTCCACACCGCCAATCGTGATGGTTCCCCCATACGCCAGCTTCTTTAACCAGTAGCCGAAAATCTTGTCGGCAACGGCCGCCTGGAAATACTCCAGAACGCCCACTGCTCGAATGGACTGAGCCTCCCCATCCAAACACAGTTTGTCAAAACAATAAATGTCGGCATTTACGATACCCTCATTACCCGTACCATCATTAAAAGGGTCGATGGTAATATAGCCGGGCAACTTCTCACGGGTATTAAAGCAGATATTGAGGTTCATCAGGAAACCACCTTGTCGAAAAGAGTATTCCAGTTGTTTAAGAATGATCGCAGTGAAAATTTATCTAGGATGGTTTGGCGGGCGGCTTTACCCATTTCTCGGGCTTTGGTTGGGTTAGCCAGTAATTCTTTGGTTAGGGCGACACCATCTTGGGGCTTCGCTGGGTCGAATAGATACCCATTTACGCCATGCTGGATGACTTCGGGAATCATACAGGTATTAGTGGTAACGGGGGCACAGCCGCACGACATCGCTTCCAAGAGAGCCGTCGGAACCGGAGAGATTAGGGATGTATTCAGGAAAACGGACGCCCTATTGTACTCACCCACCAGATCAGCTACGGAGGCGGCGGGCTTAGAGAGTCCTGGCGTATCTCCAACCACACGAACGGGGAACTTACCTTCTCGAACCATACCTTCCCATAGCTTAAATCCACATGGACCATTCCGATTTACCCAGTCGTTTACTACCGATAAAACGTACGGCCCCCTATCTACATTGCTATCATCAAATACCGACGTATCCAATCCATGATGAATTACATCGGCAGCCCCATCAAAACCCCACTGCCCCCTACTATACTCCGAGATAAATACATTGTAGTCCCCCTTCATTTGCTTTAAGGTAGACATCTTTTTCTTATCCCAAAAAAACATGGGCAGGGTATGCTCTAAATTCACCAAAGGTAAATTAAGATATTTTGCTAGGCTGGACAACAATTGAAACTGCCCAAAGCGATTCTGCGAAAGCACTAAGTCGAATTTGATGCCAGGGGGTAATTGCTGGAGAAGGTTTACAAGTGGGTCTTCCGAGGCGGGGACGGGTTTCTTAGTGGGGTCAAGAAGACCGTAGTTCTCGGGCACAGGAGCAAACGTAGAATTCCAGTCCTTAAGGATACCGGGTACTCTAATAGCAAAAAAGTTATGGCCGGTTTGTGCTAAGTGGCTTTCATAGCGTTCGTGCGTCGGAGCCGTAAGGATGTTTAAGGACTTACTGCCCAGCCGGAGTTTCATCCTGTTATTTACTTTGAAAGACATGAATAAACCCCCAAAGCAGTTAAGAACTCTTCGCCAATATATTCATAGGAGAAGTATTTGTTTATGATTGCACTACTCTTTTGTTTGAATTTGTCCCGGCATTCGTAAGCCTGCCGCATTCTATATTGGAGTTGCGGCCCTCTTACATTTTGCCATTTCTCACGGGCGGTATACAGGAACGGAATGGTATCGGTTGCCCCAAAGCACGTTTCCTGGACCGAATCAATAAGGGAAATTCCCTCTACGAATTGGTCCACGCCCCCAGACCACGCCGACAAGACCTGCTTACCGAACGCACATGCTTGGAAGGTGGGCAAGCTCCACCCCTCCGCGTGCGACACATTAACAAAGCAGTCGAAATCCCTGTGCAACTGAATCATACCATCATCAGATAATTTTTCGCTAATCGTAATGATTGGTTGGTAGGCAGACCTATCTTGATATAGCTTCATCCCGTCTTTTATTTCTTCAATCTCTTTATTGAGGGCGTCCTTATTCCCATTCATTTTGATTACTAGGGAGACGGGCTCAGCCGGGTCGAATTCGGCTAGGTACGCTCGGACAAGTGCCCCAAAGTTCTTTCGCTTACTATACTCACTCACGGTATAAAAGGTATAATTGCCATCTAGTAGAGGATGAATATGATGGGTCTTACTTAGCTTACCATATCTTTCAATTTCGGTTAGATCAAATGGGTATGCAATCAGGTCCAACTTACTCTCAAGAACACCCGACCTAAAAAACGAATCATAGTTGGTTTCGGATGGAACAATAACCTTATCCATCATGTTTAGGTATTCAGACCAGTCCGTATAAGCAAAGTCGGTTTCACAGACGGCCACCCCTACGTTATAATCAAACCCCTCAAGACAAGACATGAAGTGGGGCAGGGTTTGCTGGAGGGAAATGCGAAAGGCTGCTGGATTTAATTCTACCTTCTTTACTTCCAGCGGGGCTAGATCGGCAGGCAGCGGTACATTAGAGTTATTCAACTTACAGGAAACGAGTTGTAGGGCAATAGAATCCCCATTTCTCCTGTGAACTTTATCTTGATTATACTTTTCCACCGCAGTCTTCAAAGCTCGGGCATATCCAATTGAGGCGTTGGCCCAGCCGGTCCCATCATTAAAGTGGGCATAGTGTACGATTTGATACCTCAAGGGTGTACTCCAATCTTCTCAGACCGTTTCATTTCCCAGTGATTGATATGTTTTCGCATTTTGATTAGGTGTTGCAGGAATTGTTCGCGGGTAAAAGATGGGATCTTACTTGAACTTGCGGACAACTGAGACCCATCGTTAAAGAGCGAACTGGAGTCATAGCCGTCGGACATATTACCGTAGTTCAGGAGTTTGGCAAGCCGAATAATCTGGTAATCACGCAGTTTTCGCCCTAAGACATTCTGCGTAGCCCAGAGGGTGAATTCAAGAGTGTTCTCAAGGTTCGGAGCAGGTAAACGAGACATGGGTTCAAAAATATCAAATGAAGTATTATCCCATGTTTCCTTCCAGTCTTGCGGAACTTCCTTATCGAATTCATCCATCCATTTTTGTGTGGTCACGTCATAATTATAGATATTTCGGGTTAGGCTGGCAGCCCTGTTTCCTATTGCCGACCTCTCTTCTTTTGAGAGGCCAAAAAACTCGATCCACCCATCCACTGTGGAATCAAGGCAAGGTTGAGCCCGGAAGCACCCGGTTTCCGATTCTTTGGTAAGGGCGTGAACCTTAATTGGGAACCCTTCGGTATTATGAACCACGTCCGCCATAGCGGAATAATTAGTTGCCATTACCGGAACGCCACACGCCGCAGCCTCTACGGCCCCCATACCAAAACCCTCACTATTTGAGAACTGCATATAACAGTCACATAGATTAAGGAGTTTAGCCAGGGCTTCCCGTGTTACCCCATTCATAGTGGAAGTAAGCATGAAAGCATGCTCATTACATTTAGGGCACACGCAAATATTGTTTTTGTAAAATTGCGGGGCGTAATAGTTACAATTTTTACATAGATATGTCAGTAGGATCTTCTCGCCAACCCCAGAATTTTTGATTAGATCGGGAATATTCCAGCCTACATCGGGAAAGCTGGTATGCAAGTATAGATAAGTCTTGCGGGCTAGTGGAGTTCCCGCACACTTTTGCTGAAACTTCTTGAACGCTTCAATTAAATCAGGAATTAACTTACGCTTTTGGTTACGTGAGAGGAATCCAATAATATTAACGCCAGGGGCAATACCGAATTCTGCCCTAGTTTGAGTTTTATCTAGGGGTTTGAATACGGAGAAGTCCGCACCCGGGGGAGTCTCACAAACAGTATTAATTTGACCGTTGCCCTGCTGTTTGATTACTTCGAGACCCCACTTAGTATAGGAGAAAATCTTGTCGGCATTACCCATTACCTGAATCCAGTTGTCACGCTGTGGAATCGCATCAACCGTCGGCATGTAATAGAATTTATAGAAGGACCGGAAGACCCCCTCATCAATAAACGTAGACATCCATAGATCACGAATATCAACAATAATATCCGGCCGGAAATCCAAGCATGTTTGCTCCAGCTTCCACTTGCCGAATTGATTGATGTTGTCTGAGGAGAATTCAGCTTGTTCCCCTGGGGCATTCGGGTTAGGGAGGGCCGGATATACCTTCCAAGGTAATTCAGGAATTGTTGGGTTTAGGGCGTCAACGTATGAGGCTAGTTCAGCTAACTCGTATTTACCGGTTGCGTGAAGCCTCTTCAAAACCTCATTACCATACACCGAGAACCCCGTGTTTAACTGACTATATTCACTACACCACAAAACCCTAAGTTTTCTTGGCATATATCCTCTCGCTACCCATGAAAAAAAGAAGTGCGGCCGAAGCCGCACAGGGAATATGATTTATTACTATTTAGAATGGAGAGTCGCCGGCGTATTGTTTCTTAGGGGCTGGCTTACTCGTTGCATACTTTGTCGCATCAAAATCATCGTCTGATAGCGTATCATCAACCTTGCCATTATCATAGGTTCTCGGCTTTGATTCTCCGTCCTCGGTCTTTACTCGCGGAGGCGGATCAACGAAGTGGAAATCGTCAGCGGCAACGTAAACCTTCTTGTCGGCCCCACTAACCAACTGACCAACAACCGTAATAACACGATCCTTCTTTACGGACTTCAGAACAAACGAAGCCTTACGCTGTGGGAATACCACAGTAACATAGACCGGATGTTCCTTCCGTGCCCAGCTAGTGTAGGTCATTTCGGAAGATACAGTGCCATCCTTGTTTTCGGTGACACTTAAAACCTTACCCATCATAGTTACATTGCTAAACATCAGAGAGCCTCAATCAAATCTTTAAGGTAGTGGTTTACAAATGGTTCGTGGTACGTTAACCGAAGAATCCCTTTTTGAGAGTGTTCTTCAAGTGATTCATTGAAATGTTGAATGTGTTTAATACTAGGGCGAATACTTACATTATAGAACCCCGAGATAAATTTTTCAAGGTGGCTGTCAGTAAAATCTTTGTTGGACTCTATTTCTTTTGGAATATCAACGTGGGGCATATAAACCATATTCGCCACCATATCAAATTCCAATTTTAAGAATGAATAGATAGCGTATTGAGGTAGGTCAATATACGCAATACCATTCCTATACACAAACCACATCTTACTCTGCACCGCTGGCGTCAACTTGTATGTTAGAATTCTCGCCCTCTTCATCGAAGGTAACAGGGGCAAAGTTAGTTTCAACTCTAACGTCCCCCACTTCCTTGTCTTGAGGTGGGGTGTTATCTGCCACCCATTTCTTTTCGAGATAGATTTGGCTAGGGAGTTTAGATTGGGGTTCAAGGCATTCTTTCATTTTTATCAGGAGAGCTTGACCGTATTTGGGATGGGCCGCTAACTGGTTGAATTGTTCTATGTATCTTAACCCTAAAAGGGTACGTGCGTCAATACCACCAATAATCATATAGAATTCGGTTGCAGCGATAATCCCTTGACTCGGCAAAGCCTTGAGGTCTACTACATTTTTACGAGTCCAATGAATAGGGTTATATGGATACTTATTCTTACTGCACCATTCAAAGAGTGGCATGTTCCACACTACACTAAACATATTTTCGTCTAAGCCTTCATAGACGAGTCGCCCGTTAACATTGAAATCCAATAGACCTTGGTTAAAGGTAAGGGTCATTTTATAAGTTTTGGACTGACAACCAGGTATATCCGGTGTGACCGCAGTGACCGTCGCCCGCTTCATCAATCCATTCTTATCCAACTCCTGCTTTGAATTCAAATGAATGTTGTAGTTGTGTTTTACAAGTAGCTTACGAATAATATCATCGAAGGGGAGCATAGTCTACGTTCTCCAAGGCTTCCTTAATCTTTACTTCTTCAGCGGAACCAATATACTCTTCAACATCTTTGATTGTGTAGGCATCTTCAAACTGCCCAATAGTAAAGTAGTAAACCGAGTTTGTTTTGATTTTGTCGCTCAGGGTTGACCAGGAGTCAGCAAACATAACCAGCTTGGCATCCCCAGTGTTATCGGAGATCCGCAGCGAGCCCATTTCCCGCCCCTCATTCTTCCCCTTCTTTACTTTGAAAACCTTAACTTCTTTAACCACCGCAATCATTTCAACGGGTTTTTCGATCTTCTTGCTTGAGGAAATATCCCTACAGGTAAACTTTCGCCCTGAACTAATCCGCCGGTTCGCCGCACAATCCAAACTGGAAACGGTAAGCGGTACCGAAAGGTAATACTGTTCGTATGAATGCTTAAGTTGAAGGGTATCAGCAAATGAAATCGAGGGGTTTTTCAGTGACTCAATGGTTTCATCAAAGGCAGCGATTCTAACTTTGGTTTTTGCTACTTCGGGCAAGGTCTTCATGGACTCAAGCACAGAGTATACATGGGGCTCATCCACATTGCAAGGGTACACCACATCCTTGAATCGGTTTAGTAGGGAATGCACCTTCATATATTCGTACTGCATTTTTACGCGACCTACATTATAGGCATCGCACGCCCCCGAGTGGATCAGGGCTTCTACAGTTGTCTTGCCGAGCCCGCACAAAACCCTAAATAAGAGTTGCGGCCAGGTCCATTCCGTAAGCGGTCCGTACTTCTTGATGGCCCCCTTGATTGTATCCATGAGTTTATGCGTACTAGACGACCCCACCCCCTTAATTGCATTGATACCATACCAAACGGTTTTACCATCAGTGTAGAAGTTTCGCTTCCTTAATGTAATATCGGGACAGCGTACGTCCACCCCTAAAGAGATAGCATCATTAAGTAGGTCGCGGATCTTCTCTTGCCAAAACCCGGAAGTGCGAGCAATGGTAAGGGCAGCCCTAAAGAATTTCTGGGGGAAATGGGCTTTTAGGTAAGCGGTCTCGTAAGAGGTTTCGCCGTACCCATAAGAGTGTGAGTTACAAGTAATAATCCCATTGTCTATAACGAAGGTATGGTTGGGAGCTTGCATTTCCACATCGTAGACTTCGCCCACCCCAATAGATTCAATTGATTTGATTTGAACCCACGCCGCAGGTTTATTTGCTACCGCAAAGGTCGGAAGCATATCACCGGGAGCAAGGTCTCGAAGGGTTAGTTTAGACCCATCCTGAGTTGGGAAGCTATGATTTACCGTAACGTCAATGTAACGGCCGTCTTCCAAAGTAACCCGAAACAACTCCTGCTGCCCCTGATAATAAATATCTTTGATGAGATTGCGTACTAGCTTGCCACCCCTGATGGAATAGCTGTAACCGTAATACCGAGTGGGCCATGACTTAACCCTCTCATACATTGATTTGACGGTTTCTTTGTGTCCAGTATTATATCTCTTGATTATGGTATTACCAGAAACGCACCTATTGAAGCTGTACCGCTCGCCCGCTCGAATCAAACTAAAAATGAATTCGGCATCATCCTTGGGGTATCCCTTCTTAACTGCTCCCTCAACGAATTTAACCGCACATGCTTCCATGAGCTTAGAGTCTTTTTTACCCATAGAATTATGGATTACAATTCCATTAGCAATAATGTATGGACAAGTCTCGTCTTCCATTTGGAAGTCAAATGTCTCAACATTTTCAACTGGATCAGCAATCGAAAAATTCTCGAATGAATGGCTCCCATCAATAAAAGAATTCCACTTGAAGTTGTTCTGACTCTTTACTACATCGGAAAATTTATCTAAGGTGGTTGTCTTGAATTTCTTCATCTCAATTCTGTTGCCGCTATCAGATACAATGCCCACCGGGAATTGATTGCGAAACAAGTCAACAATGTTCTTGGGCACAACACGAGAAGAAAATCCCTTATTTTTCTTCTTGCTGAGAACTTTCTTCATTTCATCTTTTTTGGATGAAGGCCATAAACAAGTCAGTTCATCTACCATCTTTTGTTGATAGAATTTATCAGAAATGTTTAGCCTATAAAAAATACCATATCCCTTCCTAGTGCATTCCCTCAAATTACACATCACGCCATACCGAAGCAGGCATTGCTTGATCTGCATAGCAAATAGCTTCGACTTCGATGAAAATTCAAAAGCTCCGCTTTTGCAAACCCCACCCTCGGCCGCCAGAGCAAAAGAAAGAAACTTTCTCATCGTTTCCTTGTCCGCTCGCATCATTTCAACTGGGAAGCACTTATCTTTTGATAAGCCATAACCCATATACTTACTAATAAGCTCACGCTCTGGCTTATTGATATAAGCGACCTTATCGTCAGTCCTGATGGTTTTGCCGAAGTAGGACTCGAATGCCTTTACGAAGGTACTCATCATTTCTTTGTCAAAATTAGTAAACCTTGAGGCATGCTCAACAAAATACCCCTCGGTAACTAATCCGGCTATGACAATCGCCAGGTCAGAATTGAATGAGCTATCTCCATCAAAGTCAATATGATTGCATGTAACCAGAAAATCTTGATTTGTATTCAATCTGCATTTTGCCTTCCACCCATTGTTCGTTAGAAATTGATGGTACTTACTGGAATTTACATAGAATCCATTTTTAGAAATAACCTTTCCAGCCCCCTGAACCCCAGTGGACCAGATGTTCTTAATCTTTTTCCACGACTTTTGCCCATTCTCATCCATAGTTAAGAATAGTTCATCATTGTAGCCAGTTGACAATAACTCTTTGATTGAAACCCATCCTCTTTTCATTGAGATGAATTGGGTATCATCAGTGACACATCTTCGTAAAATATCCGCCTCTTCCTCAGTGAACCCACCAATATCAGAAACGATCCTAATGGATTGTTCTTGGTAGGTCAACACTTGATAGGTGTCTTCCAACTGGGATTTGATAGCAGGATGAATGGGGGTACACTCTTCCTTGCCGTTTTTGCGGAGGGCGTAATGCTCTGTCATACTGATACCTGCTTCGTCCTTAGCATTAAGCGTGCCAGGTCGCAGGAGGGCTGTTAGGGCCGCCAAGTGGTCAATTGTGCGGGGGGACAGCTTCTTTGCCCAGTTCTTCCCGAGCGGACTTTCTAGCTGGAATACGCCGCAGGTGTGACCGGCCGACAACATATCCCAAACGCGGGGACAGTCTCGCCGAGGTTTTCCGGTCATATCCAGTAGGGGTACGCCGGATGCGTCAGGAGGCCCCACTACATCGAAGGAACAACCGCAATCAAAGGTGTAGGTTTGCAACGGCTCGGATTTCTTTTGCATTCGTTAAACCTTTTTTTTCCTTGCCTTCTTGATCTCGCCCACCAAATCAAAATAAACACCATCAACTATGGATGAATACGATCTCTTCATGTTTGATTTCAAGATAGATAAGCCATACTGCTCATTGATTTCGCATGCCCCATAAAGACGGCTCGTAACCTTCCAGACGCCGGCTGACTCCTCTATTTCCAAGGTATCAAATAAGCGATAGATGGAGATTGGCCCACCTTCTATTTCTAGGTGCCGCTCAATAGATCGCTCAGATGCTTTTTCATTTGAACTCATTTTGTTTTCCGCTACATAACAAATAGCGAATATAACTGGTCCAATCCCACCTATAAACAAGCACATAAGAAATCCGAATAATTCATTACTCACTGAATACCCCCTGAAACTTAATCTTTTGACTTAGATTCCGGTTCATCTTTAAGAAAGCCTTCATCCATCGAGCAGTATCCCGAACGTCAGGAAATGCAGAGTGAGCGTCATCGGATTTCATACCAGAGAAAGCCCTGATATTATCCAGTGAAAACGACTCAGGGCGAAGGTGTAATTCGGTCCCCTCATACCAGAAAAATGTCGATTGAAATGTGTCGATGATATATTGGGGGTGAAACATGCGGTGGCGGTGGTCATTCGTAAACCGCTCAATGCCGTACCTATCATTCATGCGGGCAGTAATAATCGCATCGAAGTTTAGGATGTTATGGCCGGCTTGGATCGGGAATCCCCATTTCTGGTGCCCCTGCTTATGTGATACGCAAAACTCTACGAATTCGGCCCACACCTTCTTGAGGGGCGGGGCGGCCTCCACCTGCTCCATTGTCTTTTTATTGATTTCGAGGGCTCGCGGCACAATGATGGAGAGGTCTTCGGGTCGGCACATACTCTCAAAGCTGCCGATTTCTTCAAGCGTGTCTCGATCCAAAACAATCGCCGCAATTTCAATGGGTTCAGTAGTAGAGGGGTCTTTATCCCCGGTTTCAAAGTCATAAACAATAATGTGTGGGTTAATCTTAGACATTGGGTTTCTCGGGGGAGTCTTGCAGAATAGAGACAACTCGGGCTAATTCTTGTTTACCATACTTAAGTATATTGTGAATTGATGGCATCTGGTAAATAGTCAGAATAGACCCATCAGTCTTGTTGAAATGAAAGACATCTTTTGATTTACGAAGTTCATCTATATCTTTGTGTTTTAAGCCCATCATACGGAGGACCAGCCTAAGTGGCTTCTCACCAAAACAATAGATTTTAGAGGGGGACTTGCTCTTAATGTAAAGTTGGGTTTCCGTCCCCAGGATCACATCCTCAAGATCAAATTCCTTGGCGAGTTTAATAGCCATTTTTTTACATAGCTGGTCGTTAGTCTTCTCCCTCAGCATCATCTTCAAAGTCGAGATCCTCATCTTCCGTGTCACCAAACTGAACAAGTTTGCGAGTCAACATAATCTTATCTAGGACAGCCGTCCCCAAAATATCAAATTTAACTAGTCCGCACGCCTCTAAATCCTTCATTTCAAAGGAGGAGATAGTTTCATTATTGTTTTTCTTGTCTGTTAAAAGAATACAAACCGTGTCTAGTGAAACAGGGCTAATGACCAAGCCGGACGCATGCTTAGAGTATGACTTGTAGGTACCCTCAAGTTCAATAGCAATAGAGAAATCTTCTGCTAGTTCCCCCTCTAAAGTACCGTCTTCCTTGAGTTTGCACCAATCGGTAAATTTATCGGGCGTATGTTCAAGAGCCCAGAGGATTGTAGAGGGGACACCACCTTCGCGGGCGATTTCTTCCAAAACGTCGGATAGCTTGGCTCGATCGGGAATCAATTCGGTTATATTGGTGATCTGCCCCTGATCGAGTTCCCCCTTGATTCGCAAGACTTCACGGAGGGCCGACTTCCCCTGCAATGAGGAGAATGTGCAAATCTGGCAAACGCGATCCCTACCATACTTTTCTTTGATGTATTCAATTGTTAGTTTGCGGGTGGCTTGCGGAAAATCAATGTCTAAATCAGGGAAGCTAAAGTTATCCCCAGATAGCCGTCCCTTATTGATAAAGCGGCTGAACGGCAACTTATACTCAACCGGATCAATCTGGGTATTCCCGACTAAATAAGAAACGATGCACCCGCCACCTGATCCGCGGGCAAACCCAATCATATCACCCCTCTTACGAGCGGCTTTAACAAAATCTTGAACAATTAGAAAATAACTTGGGAAGCCAAACTCATCAAGAACCCCTAGCTCATACTTAACCCGGTCTACATACTCTTGATAGAGCTTACTTCCGGTATGAGTGAACTTGGGAGCAATCAACTTTTTCCAACCTTGGCGACATATATCTTTGAGTCCCTCACTCTCATTTTCCACGTCAGGAAACTTAGGTAGTGAGGGTCGCTTGAGTAGGCTAAAGCATTCGTGTTCCGAGCCCAAGTCAACCGTAGTTTTAAGCTCGGTCTCGGTAAACCCAAACTCCAACATTTCATTATAAGATTTCATGTGGAAGCTCTGATTCGAGAAGAATCGTAGATGCTCCGGCTGCATCTTATCCTGGTAATTCTTCATGGTTGCTTTATGCAACGCACACAACATAATTTGAAGTTTGTTTGAATCGGCAGGTTTGGCATAGTAGACATCCGTCAATGGAATAATAGTTTTGCCTGAATCTGCCACTTGTTTATACAGGTCGCGGCACGCTGACTTATCAACACAACCATAAAATAGGTTCGGAATAGATTTATAGAGTTCCCGCATCCTAAGACGCAGGTCTTCAAATAGAGTGCTGGCCTCATCATTCAAATTTACGATTGCAGTTACATTCTCATAACGCTTTTCCGGGTTAACCCCATAGTTCCCAATACTAAGAAGCTCTTGCCAGCCGGCCGGATTACGAGCAAGCAAAACAAAATTATGGGAATCCCGTTTCAAATGGATACCATAAATAAGTTTGATGTCCGCTTTCTTCAGGGCTTTGTAGGCTTTGATTACCCCTGAGATACTGTTAATATCGGTCAAGGCAACCTGCTTAATACTCAACTCTTTACAGCGGGCCGCCAACTGCTCCGGCTTCGTGAAGGCTTTCTGGAGCGAGTAATGCGAATATACGGCAAGCGGAACGTACTTAGGTTGGTCGGGGCTTGCTGATGGTTGAGTGACCTGCTCCGACTGATTCTTTTGAGACATCTACGATACCCGATTCTGTTTTAAGTAGTACCCGGCCTAAGACTCGCCCAAACGTAAAATTACCAAACTCTTCTTCGTCGCCCGGAATCAGCAGGTAAACTTCCCGCCCCTCAACTAAATTCTGCATAAATGCTTTGGATTCGGGACCGCCTGCTTCTTTCATTTCCGGTGCCCAACAATCTAAGAGGCGAACCTTTAATTTTTTTGTAATTACAACTTCGAGAGTGTCGCCATCTACCACCCTCTCAACTTTTCCTACCACAGTGTATCCGATTTGCGGGGGGACGCAAGGTGGATTCACTGAATCCCCGCATGGAACCTGACAGCCTTTTCCCTTACATTTTTTCGACACGATTACCCTCCGTATCCAAAGTTTTACCGCCACCACTATAGCTGACGATTTCATTTAACTTGATATGCTTGTCCACGGTTGCCTTGGCCCCAAGTTGAACCAATTCATCATGGTAAAATTTACAAATTGTCTTATCAGTACCAGGGTAATTATTCTTACCGAAGTAACAGATAGTTCCACAAAAGAAATCGTTTTTAAGGGTTGGGTTCTCTAGTGCCTTAACCTCTTCAAAAAATTTCTTGATGTCTTGTTCGATAGCGGGCAGTTCAGACCTATCATAAGCAAGGGTAAACGGCCCCTCATTATTGATGTAGACAATCGTAAAGAAGAAGTCTTGATCGGGAAACTCTTTACTTAAAGCGTAAAAGTAAAAACGAAGCTGGTGATCTTTGTAGAAATCCTCAAGGGTTTTTTCTTTTCCCGTGCCCCAATCTTTACACTGTCCCGTGTTATGAGTAGGGATATAGTAGGGAGTACACAAGTAAGTCTGGGTCTCACCACTAACGGAAATACACTGCGTATCGCGTGTGCCGCTTAAAGGAACAACAGCCCTAACAGTTCTGGCAGACTCTTCGTTCTTAATGAATTCAGGAACCCACCCGCTTAAATCCCGGTCGATAAGAGGAACAAATTCCAGTGAATACTTTTGCTCTCGAACCTTAATACCAGAGCTTAAAAGCAACGATAGAACAAACTCTCTCTTTGTATTGTCTTCAATGCTTACCGAGAGTGTACTACCAATACGTCTTCCATGACTACTTAGAACCCCATCAATATACCGCAACTTTGAATCAATGCTTGCCCTAAGTAATTTGGTGTCAATCTCCAAATTTTTGCCCATATCATATCTAACAAGCTCTAATTCATCGCCACGCTCCTCAACAGGAGATCCAGCAACAGGAATCCTATCCCCCTTCTTTAGTTTTGTAACTGGGACGACCCGCCCATCATCCAGTCTCCAAAGGTGTTCATCATCACATATAACACTAGAGAAATCATCAAAAGTAATATTGTAGCAGTGCTTATTCTTTACGGAAGACTTAGCTAAAACCTTTTGCCTCTGTCCATTCATATCGTAAACGTAATCACCAACTTTTACTTCGCCCATAGTCGTCCACCCGAGAGGGGTAGGCAATAGGGTATCTAGGGGCAACCCTTTCCAGTCAATGATTTCAAGAGTGGGTTTGCCGGCGACCTCAACCTTTGCGATTAAGTCGACAGTCCCCTTAATACGAAGTCGCCCCTCATACTTTTGACCCTTAATTTCGTATTCGTATTTAGCCCAATCCTGCTGTAACTCAATATCAAAGTGATACTCAGTAGAATGGATGTTACGCTTGATTGGGTGGTAGTTTCCATCCCACTCTGTTAATACCTTAGAAGCCCCACTATAAATATCTTGCTTATCTTTTGGATACCATTTTAGATGTGGGCTCTTTTCCTTAAAGTGGGCAAAAGCCCTATCAACAAAGTTATTGAGGGTACACTGAGCTAAAGGAATCTCGCCAAAGCACTCCGGGTCGTTAATGGAGGTTTCTCCGGCAACCCGGGCTTTATTGACTAGGGCAATACCCTCCAAAACCTTATGCACAGCCGAACCAATGTCCGCCCTCTTATTCGAGAGGTCTTTATGTCCAAGCACATATCTAATAAAGAATTGTTGTTGGCATAGCTTGTAGGTACCGATAGCGGAAGACCTAATATAGAAGGCGAGCATTATTTAATCCCGGTTTTTTGAAATTCAGGTAAAGTTAGGGTTAGCTAGGTAAAACAGGCTCGGGGAGTTCCGCTTCAGAAATGTTATCTTGGAAGATGCCTAGTTCCGCGAGCTTAGCATGGACGAGTAGATTAGTTCCATGAATACCTAGATTCTGGTTATCCAATACTACATCAAACCCAGCCCAATCAAAATTTTCTTTAGCCAGGGGCTTGTCACTATCAATCTCCTCGCTAACGCTTCTCGTCAAACGAATGACAACGCCGCCAACGGCCTGAATAGCCTTGACCTCATTTGGATAGCGGACATCATCAATAATTACAAGACATGAAGTGTTTTCTTGGATTTGACTGATTACCTTGTCCACCCAAACATTTGGGTTGAATTGCCGCATGAGACCGCCGAAATACTCCAATACATCCCGAACCGTCATGTATTCGGTTTTACCCTTAGTTAGACCCGGCACCTTCGGAACTGAAGCCCACTTAATATGGGTATCCTTCAGCTTATTCTCATAGCTGCCGAACAACATTTCATTGCTGAGACCCAGGTAGTCGCAGCAGAAAACCCGAAGTTCATAAGCAAAGCTAAAGTTCTTGCAGATTGGGTAGATACATTGATTAACCCAGGGGTGCGAGCGAAACAAGGGGGCATCGACAAGCATTGGGCTATCATGCAATTCATCATTTACGACAGTCGGAACAACTAGCTCTCCCTTATCGGAAATACTGAATCGGCTGATTACCCCCATTTCTACCATGCGAGTGCCCATCACATAGTTGCGGGAAGTTGTCTTGCCCGCCGAACGTAAACCAGAAAATGCAATAATTTGAGTCATAAGGGATTCCTGTAGTAGGATGTAATGAAGGAGCGGATCAAGTTTAATTGTTGGGGGACGGTAACTTCGCCGATGTCTTTAGATTCAAAGTATAATTCAGGGGGCAATCTAATGCAATTGAAGTATTTCAGCTTTTTAAGGGAACTATGATAACAGGCTTCGCCCGCCTCATCCATATCGAAAGCCAGTATTACATTGTAAGCCCCGGTTCTTTGTATCAATTTGATTTGATTATCATGGAGGGATGCCCCGAAAATTGAGACAGCCGTATCTACCCCAGCCGTGTTTAACCTGAGAACTTCGCCAACCCCTTCACATAAAACAATAGTTCTCGTACTTAGGATATACGGGCTTGCCCTGTCTACACCAAACAAGTGATTATTTGTTTTGAGCCCAGACATATTAAGCCACTTCGGGAATTTATACCTCTCGTTGGGCATTGGGCAGCCACCGGGTTTATGATAGGATTTGCATAGGGGGCACTCCTTAAAAATAGAGCGAGCAATAGCCCCGTTGCATTCTACCCCATCATTAGTGACCGGAACGACTGCCCTGTCGGACATCGGCTTGCCTGGCGTTACACAATCTCCTATGGCGTACTCACTTAAAAGCTCAGCGGGGAATCCTCGGGTTTGGAAGTAAGGGGAAGGTATAAGCAGTTTTCGCCGAACTGTATCCATCTGGCATAAAACCTGAACTTCAGGTTCCGCCATACTCTTCAAGATAGATTTTAATAGCAGGTCAATTTGGTTATTCTTTTCCTGCCGTATTTCTACTCCGATGTTTCTTAGATACTCGGCAGGGTTTCCAGTAATCCCGTCCCGTTGGAATAAAGCATTGAGCAACCCATAACTACCAAACCCAAATGTTTTCTCGCATCCCCTTGTATAGCACTTCCAGTAAAATTTACCGGGCTTCTCTATTGTTGCCTCGTAAACCCTAAAAGAAGTATCATTGTCACCCCCGTGAACCGGACAAGGCCCCTTCCACATTCCATTATAGTAGGATAACCCACCCAAACGAAAATCCGCAACCATCTTGGTTATGGCTTGGTGGGCAATGGGGCAGTGGGCGAGGTCTGACGGGCTGGACATTTTAGAACGGGGCGTCACCTAGGAATTCGGGAGCGGCATCTTTTTCTTTCTTTTTGTACTTTTCGGTCTTACCCTTTACCTTATCGGAAAAGGTATCATTGGCCGACGTAGCGATTCCGCCTTCACTCATTTTTGCAATATTCCCCTCTTTGATAATATTGATGTATTTGCCACCGGGAGTACCCATGCCATCGCGTGCCGCGAGTACCGTCAGTTTTAGGTTGCCATCCTTACCAGTTTCCGCAAGCTCATCCTCATTCTTTTCTTTGAGGGTTGCCATACTGGTACAAAGCCACCCAATACGATCAGAACCCGCAAACGTGGCCGTACTATCCCCATCAATCCCATCACGATTCAACTGACAAAACGCAACCGACCCCACATCATTCTTTACCATAAAATTATGAAGCTGAGTCATCATAAAACCAAGCATTTGAAATTCAGCAAGGTTGTTAAGTTCCCCAGTATTCATTAGTTTAATGTAGTCATAGAAGATTACGCAATCGTTAGTTACACCATCTGTCTTTCCAACAAACTTTCGCACCCAACGCTTCATCGCCGAAAGAATATCTTCAAATTCCCAGCCCGAAATATTTTGATAGCGGTAGGGAACTTTCTTGAGTTCTTCGGACGCCTCACGCACGCGGGACCGTAATGAAGGCGTATTAACATACTTGCCGGTCTTAATCAAATTCATGTCCACGCCGGAAATGTTGGCTAGGACACGATTAAGCTGTTGTCCTTTGTGCATTTCCGTATCAAGGTTCAAACATGGAATCCCATTAAAACTAATGTTCTTTGCCATTGATGTAAGTAGCATTGACTTACCTACTTTAAGGCGAGCCCCAATGATATTTACTGTTTTCCTGGCAATTCCACCACCGATAGCCGCATCATATAAAGGGAATCCTGTAGGCACACCAATCTGGTCTACCGGGTTGTTTTCGAGGGCGTCCAGATGTTCGTCAACCCCCTCATGGATCAAAGAACAAACATCTTCCTTATCATAAAGGGTATCATAGAGATTGTTTAGCGGCCCCTCTACAACCCCAATAATTTGTTCGAGCTTTTCCTGTCCTGAGAGCCCTCGAACCTTGCGAGCCGAGTCCTCCAGTTTATCACCGATTTGACGAGCAATATGAAGTTTAGATGTAACGGACGCATACTTCCTGAGTTCCGCTATGGATGCGACGGGCATATTCCGCAACATCCCATAGTAATCCATAGGAATATTTTTGATCCCCATAGAATGAAACTCACTAGACAGATCGGCCACCGTAACCGTATCGGTTTGTTCATCCCTACTGTAGACACTCTTTACTGCATTATAGAAATCCTTGTTAATGGATTCGGTAAAAGTTTCCTTGCCATACAATGTTAGCTCGGCCTCATCAAAACCCTCTCGTCCATACTTGAGAATACCCGCCAATACAATACGTTCGGCAAGTGGGTCATTCGGCTTAGAGTTATCGGGTAAGGCAGTCATCGCAAACATAGTCCGGTTTTGCAAGGGATGGGGAAACACTTAGCTTTTGATTGCAACGCTGGCAGACAACCTTTACGGGTTTTACAGGTGGTCTCATCGGAGCCCGCGAAAACTTTGCTCGGGCCGCCTCATCTACCGGATCACTGGGAACACGCTTGTCATCAATGAATGTCATTTCACGTTTTTGCTTAGATTGGCGGCCAGGGCGGCTTTGCTGCTCATAGCTATCAGTTGGGTTAGTTTTAGCTAGATTAGTCTGGCGGGGCTTTCGCGTCTTGCGAGCCGGAGCCTCCATGACTGTAGTAGTCGTCGCATTACCTGGACCCGCCCACGCCCTTGCAATGGTAACGACCCCATTCACCACAACTAAGGTATCACCCGGCCCCATCGTTACACCGGGAAGCATAGTACCGGAAGCATCAAAAAAGTTAGAGTCATAATTCATATAGCTAAGTCCTCACGAAAGTTTCCGAGTTTTTGTAACGAGCCATATCGTTGAGTTGTTTGACGATCTGGTTTACTGAAGCGGCCAGCCCGCTAAGCGAATCAATCTTTTGTTGGGCGGCAATCCGTTTCTTTTCGAGATCCATCAGGTTTTTAGAACGGGCAAGCTCATGCTTCTTTGGATAGCGAGATCCAACCAAATGAAAGAAGTTCTTGTCGATCCAACCCACCATAGCCACTGACTTATTGTATTCCTTTTGGATGAATGCGGCATACCTTGCCATCTTGAAGGCCACTGTTGTTAAATCAGTAGCACTCATAATAGCAAAATTGTTTTCATTCATATTGAGGGAGTCCGCGATGTCCTGCGGCTTACTTACCGGGACAAATCCCTCAAGGAATTCATCAATGGATTCTTCGATTTCCTCGATCCGACCCTTCTTGGTTTTAGGAGGGGGCACGGACTCGGAAACTTCCAAATTAAAATTGGGGTGGTCAGTGCAGGTATTTTCCAAGTCCTCTGTCATAGAAGTCTCAATACGTTCCCTTCCATAGTTATCATACCTAATATTGGGAGTATCATTAGCTTCTAGGGGATACATAGTTTATCCGGCATACTATTGTAAACTAGGTAACATAGGAAACAATTAGTTTTTTGAGTTCACTTGCTACATTGGGGTTTTCTTCGATATACCGCCGTAGCTTAGCTTCCCCTTGAAACTTTAGTTGGTTGTCATCATTACGCTGGTCTTCCGGCAATGAGAAGTCGGGCATATAGTACCACGCCCCACCACTTGTAATAATGCTGAATTGCTGCCCCAACATGGAAAGCTCGCCCGCCTCATCCAGCCCCGACCCATATCGCAAGATCGAACTAAACTTATCAATTGGGGAACCTAGGGACGAACAGTGCAACGTCCACTCGATTTCCTGGCCGACCGCCGCCCCATCTTCCATGATCTTCTTGGGTTTGCCGTTCTTGGCTTGCAACCATACGTCAACTTGATATGTTACCTTGTTGCCACCATCTTCATTGAAGGCGGCCCCATATCCACTTGTATTTGCAATTAGATGCTTTACACAGCACACGATGGAACGGTTGACCGGAACGACGTTTGCGAGCTTGCGGCAAAGCTGGGCGACCAATCGCGTGCTTTCACTGCGGGCGGCCCCGATCTCAGACGTGTATTCCTTCTCAGGGCAGATAGCCGAAACCGAGTCCACAATAAAAAGGGCATCAGGAATCCCACGAACCATTTGTTCGATGATCGAAAGCCACTTTTCCCCTGTTAAGATATTACCTTCCTCGGACTGAATAATCTTGAATTTATCCATATCCATGCCGGCGAGCCGAACATCTCGCTTCTTTAGGCGACCCTCAATATTGAAATAATAAACATTCCTGGACCCGTTTTCCGGTCGCTGACACTGTCTAGCAAAGTGCAATAATGAAGAGGTCTTACCGCATTTGGGAGGCCCCGACATCGTAACCCAGCTACCCTCTTCGATCCCACCACCCAACGCCACATCCATCGCGGGACTAAACGGAATGACCCGCTTCTCCCTCTCGATAAAGCTATTCGCACTTTGAATTACATTCTTACCGAAGTTATCTAGGATTGATTTTTCTACGGCTTCCACATTGGAAAGGGTTGAAGTAGCTGCGGACGCTTTCTTAGCCATCTAATTGCTTTCTTTTCTTTAACGGTGTATTTGACGACCATTTAACAGGTTCTATTTCTTTGTGAGAGTCCAGCACCGCTGGGCTCGAACCGTATGATCCTCTATGAGAGTCCGCTTTGTCAATAGCGTCTCGCACGAATGCCGGAGAGAGACTGTACGCCTTCGGGGACTCCGTTAATACATGAATAATAGACCTCCAATCATAAACCAATAAAAGTTTAGAGGCATGTCTAACTTGAAATTGTAGATATTTGGTCCAGCTTGCGTAAGTCTTGTCCTTCCAGAATCGGTCGGGCAGGGTAAGGTTTTCACGCATTGCCTTCCTGAAACACATTAGCTCTGCTAAGTATTGAGCCCTAGTAATAAAGCCCGCACCATACAAAGACTCTTTGTCCTGGACAGTATTAACATCAAAGGAGGACATGCTTATTCCTGAATTACCGCATACCTGAGTTCAGACAAAGCGACCGTTGATTCCGAATACAAATTGATTACAGGAACAGTATATCTTTGCAGAAGGATGTAGGCTGGGTGATTGCCGTATCCCACTGTAAAGGTATTCCCACCGGTCCCAAGATTGGATTTCCAAGCCCCATAGGCAAAGTAAAAATACCTATGGTACTCAGGCATTACAAGTTTGGATTCGCCCCTAAACCGAATCGTAATCCCATTTACCTTGATTCCCCCTTCTTTAAGAAAGTGGGGAAGTTCCCGCGTGATCCCCTGATAAGACCATCCATTCAACTTGTCACCATAAGAGTTGACGCAGTGAAATTGGGCAATTGGCTGATCCAGGTCATCCTCGTCGGGATTCCTAAAGAACCTAGCGTTAAAGATTTCCAAAGGGGACATTCTTAGTCCTCATAAATCTTAAAAATGTGTTTTGAGTTGCCGGCCCGTGGGGTATCGAACTTAGTCGTGGCCCCCTTGCTTTCAGGGGAGTCACCCGATTCGGAAAACTCCCGCGTTGCAATAAACTGCCCTGTCTTTTGACCTTGCAGGAAAGACGGACGCTTACCTGGCTTGAGCGGGTTCGGCGAGATAACTTGTTCAGTTGGCTGTGTTTCAACCTGCTCTGCCGTCATAGGCTCAACTGGTACCGGCTTGACCTTTGATGATTTCTTAGCCATAAATAGAATTCTCCGCTTGAGTTAAATCAGAAGTATGTTTGTGTTCAAGGAAACGTAGGTAGGCATTGTAGGATTGTTCGGTTACTTTAAGCCAGCGGTATTGGCTGTGGTGGCGAGCGTCGAATTTCCCGTAAACCCCACTAAAAGAAGTCCAGGGATCATAGAGCTTATGGTAGTTATCGCCGCGGAGAAAATACGAGGGGGTAAAGCCATCTCGCACTTCCTTCATGGCTAAAGCTAAATCTTCATCATCCACCTTTTCCATTTGATGATTCAGCATAAACTTTTCGATTTTTACAGGTCGTCCAAATACGACTCGGTCACGCCATCGCTCAGACATTAAAGGTAATCCCCTTGTTTTAATGGTTTTTGTTGAAGACGGTCTCAAAGGTAGTTAGCGTAGATCCATTATACTCAGTGGTATCGGCGGACACCATAGCGGTTTCAGTCACATGAAAAATTCGACAATCAAATTCTTCTTTGACCACAAAACTCTTATCCTTGCACTTCCAACAGCAAGCCTGGAAGTATTGGGTATTCTTCTTATCGCTGATTTTCCAGACACCAAAGAGGGGGGTCCGGCAGTTTGAGCAGCGGATTACCCTTTGGTTATCTTTGGAATCGAAATCTTCATTGCGGGTCATGAAAAACCTTATCTCTTGGAGAATTCGTCACGATGCTTTTGAATCAGGTCTTGTAGGTCAAGCACATCTTTCCCAAGCATAACAAAAGATTGTTTGGTTGTCACCATTTGGTTTTGAAGGACATTGCCCTCCCCATCCATAGGCCGGCACCGCACATTGATCTCTACGAGGAATGGTACGTTTTCCTCTACGGAATCCTTAGATAACGAAATCGGCATTAACGCTCCCCTGTCATTATGTAGTGTTTCTGCTTCTCCGGGCTCATCTTGGCAAGACTCAGGTCAGGCCCCTTCTCCGGTTTTACATCCGGGTTTACCCCTTCCCGAATCAACTGTTCACGTCGCTTTGCTTCAAGTTCGTAGCGGCCGAGCTTCCTGGTATTGTAATCGGCGACCTGCCCCACCGTTTGCCCGCCCCCATACACAATGGCCCGCGGAACCCCAATCACCCTGACTAAACTTTCATGACTGCATTCCTGGCAAATCGTTAGGGGCTCATCCTTAAAAGATTGCCTAATTTCAAAACGATGAGAACAATTTTCACACTTGTATTCATAGATGGGCATGTAGGCTACCTTGATTGGATATAATGGTATTACTGTATTTTCTGGATTACTTAAACCGTAATGCACTTAGCGATCCCCAAAGGCCGGTCAACATCATACCCCTTAACAACACCGATTTCATAAGAGAGTAGCTGCATAAAAAATAGCTTGTCGAACACACTAAAGTATTTATTCAATACAAACAACGGGACTCCGCGAGCCTCCAATTGCTTCTCCACGTCTTCCGACACCGGAGACAGAGATATACAGGGGTAATGGTTCCTCGTCAAGAGGGAAAGGGTGCCGTGCCGAACTTCCTTGACATGGATGGGCTCCGCGTGGACGCCGGCCACTTCCTTGAGTTTTAGAGCGGCCTCAAATGCAAGGAATGAGGAATCCGTATCATACAGCAAAAACAAATTTTCACAACTACCGTAGGTTGGGTTCTCCTCAATAAAGCTAATCACATCTTTATGAACCTTATCTACCCCATACCTCTTATTGGATTCACTTTTGAAATTGCAGAGTTCGCGGCCATATAGCTTAACAACCGTAGCAATAAATGATTTGGTTGCAGCTACGGATCGCTCCTCGCCGCACTTCATCTTGAAGACCCGGTCGCATAAATCATGCTCGGTCAGCACCCCATCATTGTTGGCAAGACAGTCATACCGAACCCCCAGCCTCTCCACGGCATTCACCACATCCATCGTCTCGCCACTCTGGGAGATTACCAGGAGTTCCCCGTCGCCGATCTTAAAGTTAGGGTGACACTCTTTCAAATGGATAATTTCATCAGGATAGTACAACTTGTATTTCCCAACGAAAGCCCCATAGATCGCCGCGTTGTATGACGACCCACACCCAACCACATACTTGTATTTCTTGAGATCAATCTTGGGGAGATTACTGTTAAGAATAGCTTCCTGCTGTTTGATTTCGGCTAACATATAATTAGGGGGTTCTTCCTCCTGGGTTGATGCGGGCTTAAAAATAAATTTGGGTTGGCGGCCGATTGAGATAGAATCCCGACCAACAATACAGAGGTGCTTGCTGGGCACCTTGAAGTATTCGCAGTCGTTAGTTACAGCCTTCATATTAGAAACAACAAAGTTTGAGGTGGCGTCCTTACCAATGTAGAGCGGCATACCATCAGACCAACAATAGAGGTTGCCGCCACGATCCGAGACTACGAAAGCGTTCTTACCGGAAATAGCAGTAAAAAGGTTTACTAGCCCCAGCGGGTTCGACACATCTTTTAACCGATTAGCAAAAATCACAGTATCAGACCGGGTTTCGCCGCCCCATCCTGTTCCTGCTTGCTGAATCATCCCGTTGTGACAAATAAACCAAAATAAACTATGCCCATTTCCTATATGGATAGGCTGGCAGTTTTCCTCTGTGTTTGCCCCGTGAGTTGCCCACCTAGTATGAGCAAGCACACAATGACTTACATCTATATCGTCTTCAAAAGAAAGAGGGTCTATCTTGTTTTTAAGTATTTGATGGGTTGTCCACCCACCATCTTTATTATGGGTTGCTAATCCGTGTGCATCATAGCCCCTATAATCAATACGTTTCAACTCGGCGGCCACTTGGACCGCCTTGATGTTATGACCAACCCTACATACTATACCGCACATTGGACAACGACCTATAGGTCGCCCTCCTCATCTTCATCAACCTCATCCTCATTGACAACCAAGTCGTCAGGAGAAATCCTAGCTAGAATCTTAGCGATGAGTGGGTGACGCTGAATGTCCTTGCCCTCAAGCACGACCACACCAATATCAGGGATTCCGCCCAACTTCTCAATGAAGCTCTTTAAGGCCCCCTGCTGATGAGACGGTAGATCGCTCTGCATTACGTCTCCGTTAATTACCATCTTGGACCCTTCGCCCAATCGGGTAATAATCATTTTCAGTTCTTCAAACGTACAACTGGAGCCTTCATCCAAAATGATAAACGCATCCTTGAAGGTCCGCCCCCGCATAAGCGAGAGAGACCCCATTTCAATTCGATCCATCAATTCGGGCAAACTGGAAAAATCACTAATGCAATCCAAGATAGGGGTTAGGTAGGGCTTCATCTTATCTTCGATTTTGCCCGGCAGGAACCCAATGGATTTACCCACTTCTACAGCGGGCCGAGTAATAATGATCTTCTTGACCTTACCCTTAATTAAGAGTTCCAGTGCTAGGTAAGTAGCAATAGCAGTATTATGGGTTAGGGCGAAGTCGTTTGCAATAAACAGCCCATCCTTGTTGGAAACGCGAATGCAGACGCACTCGGCCTTGCCCGCCGGCTCAACCTCGCGTAGACGCATCCGCCCCTCTACCTTATACATTCCCGCCTTGATCTTTTCTTCGGCTTTAGCACGAAACACAGGGTCAATAAAAGGGTTGTAGGCAGGGGAAATCTGTACTTTGAAGGTGGAGCAGTCGGACCCATCCGTATAGAACTGCACCGACTTAAAGTAATCGGCTTCATGCCCAAGCGAACGTGCCAGCGTGCATACATCCTTAATGAATTGTTCCGAGCCGGACGCAATCTTAATCCGGTACTTCATAAAGGTTGCTTGCTTACCTTCAAGAATTCCAGCCAGCAACTTCTGCCGTTGCTTGATTGAAGCAAAGATATAATCCTTGGGAATAAAGATTTCGTTGTGGTACTTACCTAGAAGGCCCACCCTCTTTAATTCCTTGCGAACATCATAAGAATAAGACAGGGTTTTCCGCAGAGCTTCCGTTGCTAAGCCATATAATACTGCATTAAAGTTTTCCTTCTCTTCAGATTGAAAGGCATTATTTCTCTTATCCACACAAGTAAGAATCATTCCCATCGCATAGGGATCGCACGACAAATCCCGCTCGGGAAGTTCTACGGGCTTGGGATGGGGAAATGAGATATGGCTATTGCTCGAATTCACCAATTCTTTTGAGATTTCCAATAAAGTCTTAGTGTGTACGGTTTTGGTTTCATCCTTCTCGTAGGTAAACGACCACAGGTGATCGCCGCTGCAATGAACCGTAACCCCCTTAGAGAAACTGCACTTATAAATATCTAGTTCGCCCTGCGGGTAAATCCCCGTGACCTGCGTGGGCTTACCGTCGGAACCGTAGATCCAGTCCCCGATGCGTAATTCCCCAATAGGCTTAAACCCGTTGTCCGTCAGAACATTCTCCCAGACCGGCAGACTCTTTCCAGAACCGGCAGGACCATCGCAAATCGTAATGCTATTTTTCAGAATAGATTCAAAGTATTCTTTTTGATTTGGGGTTTTCGGGACGATGGGATTTGAGATGAGCCCTTCCCGAAGTTTCTTGGGGCGTCCCGGCCGGCGAGCCCGCTCCTCTCCGGTGTGGTCCTGGTGGGGATTTGAACGAGAAGAACTCTTACGCGAGCGAGGTGTTCGGGCCATTTGATTTTTCCAGACAGGCTGACAGTATTACTGAAATAAAGTACACAATAGAAGGGTAGTTCTCATCACTTCCTGAAATTTAAGTATGGGAACCACTCTTGGGGACAATCCTCTTTTTTAAGAAAGACACTTTGGTATGTGGGAGCAAAGGGTTTCGTAGACAAGGTCAGGCCAGACAGGTTAAGCGGCTGATCCCCCTTAAAGCTGTTGCAGGGTTTGCAGGCCGATACCACATTACCCCAGTAGGTTGCCGCTTTCGGGTTGGCGAACTTACAACGGGGAACAACATGATCTACAGTCATTGTAGAAAGGGTTAGCACCCTTTGACAATAGCAACATTTGTAGGAGTCGCGGGCAAGCAAGTTTAATCGGGTTAGCGATAGAGCCTTGGTTTTCTTGATATACTTTTTAGTCTGGATCACTGCGGGCACCGGGTATTCCGCTCCCGATGCCCCCCTGATAAACCAATCGAAATACTCAATCACCCGTACCCTATCTAGGTAAACCAATACAATTCCCTTATGAAAGTGGATTATATCTAAGGGAGTAAAATCTTGGTTTAGGATAAGGCAGCGGGCTTTCGTAGACATTATCAACCTACATTAAGTTTTCTGGTGACACCATAGATGATTTTGGGACAAGAGTAGCGAAAGTCTCAAGGTTAATCGTCAGTAGAAACGCATCATCAATCTCACCTTTGAATTCTGGTGACGTGACATATTCATTCAGCCTATTCGTACAATACTGCTTAATGTACTCTTCGTTATCAGCCTTTGCCCCAAAGAGATATCCAAAACCTTATCTTTGTAAGCAAGGAAAACGCCAGCCCACATAAGCACATCCAATCTAAATTAGGTTTTCCAAAGGGGCTTTTTCAACAAGTGTTACGCAAGTATCAGTATTGAACACCACAGTAAACGCATACTCAAATTCAGTACCGTTAAACCCCTTAGTTTTAACATAGGCATTTAACTCTTGAAACAAGAAATCGTCAAGAAAATCTTGGTTCTCTGATTTACCGGGTCGACCAATCCTATTTAACACACCATTCTTATAGGCAACAGCCGTTCCAATCCACATTGACTAATCCAATCTAAACAAATGAAGGCATTGGGTACTTGACAGGAACATCGACCGGGTGAGCAACACGAACCACGGAGATTTTTAACTTTAGCTCTTCCGGGTCTCCCTGCTCTTGCAGAACCTCACTAATGTTTTCGGCGAGGTGCCGCCCCAAATCTTTAACATCCTTGAGTTCGCACAGGTATTCCCAATTACTGAATTTCTTGATGTAGACTAAGTGCATGGTTACTCCGTAACAGAATTAGGTAAAGTCCGCATGGATAAGAGGTTATTGGTTTTTCTCTAAATAATCTGCTGCTTCTTGAGCAACCGACCTATCGTGTACCGCCGCCAGAGCTAGCGTTGCCGCAATCTTCATCATACCTTTTTCAATAGAGGATGGACCATTATCCCAGCTAGGTCTATGTAGACCATGCTTAGCCAAAAGATCATCCATTTCTTTGAAAACTTTGTCTAACATTTTACTCATCTTCAAACAACTCCTCTATTTTAAGCTGAGTTTCATTATCTTCTTCGATTTGACCTTCGTTTTGGGCAACGTCAAAAGCCAGAAGAATATTGTGAACATCCTGTCTAGTCAACTTAACCATTCGCCACTCAGCCATCCGCTTTTCATTATGATCTTTGTTGAGCTTCTTCATTCTGGACCCCTAGCGTCAGCTAGAACACGACTCGCATGCCCCCGGGTTATCCAAGGAACACGCCACCCCATCTTTTTCGACTTCCACTACTTTATCGCGGATCGCCGTGAGGTCAACCCCTAATCCCTTCATCGCAGACAGTTTCTTCTGGGTTCTCAAATAATACATCCCGGTCTTAAGCCCCTTCTCCCATCCATAGAAATGTGCGGCGTTCAGCTTAGCAATGTTGACATCAGCAATAAATAGATTCATAGATTGAGACTGGCAGATAAAAGCCCCACGGTCGGCAGCCATATCAATTGTGAGCTTAACTGGTAATTCCCAGACCGTCTTGTAGCGAGCCCGAACCTCCGCCGGAATCTCCTCGATATTTTGAATCGAGCCGTCGCCCTGAATCAACTTTAATCGAATGGTATCATTCCATAGGTTAAGCTCTACAAGTTCGTGGACAAGGTGGCGGTTGACCATGATGAATTCGCCGCCAAGTGTGTTTCTCTTGTAGAGGTTGCTAGTATAGAATTCGGCCGCTTCATTGTTATCCAGAATGGAGGCTGAAGATGCGGTTGGCATCTGGCATGTAGAAAGGGAGTTCCGTAGTCCCCCCATAACCTTCTGCCGAAGCCCATCCCAATCGTAGCTAGTGATAATGATAGAGCCCCACAAATCAGGCTGCAAAACCCCCTTGGATGCGGGCGACCCCTCAAACCCCGTATAACTCCCCTCGATCCTAGCTAGGTCAGCAGACTCGTCAACCGAGAAATAGTAAATTGTTTCAAAAATGGATTGATTGATCTCCCGGGCCTTTGTTGATTCCGGGGAAATTCTAAGTAATGCAAAAACATCCGCTAGCCCCTGAACTCCAATGCCAACCGGCCTGCGAAGTAGATTAGAGTTTCGGGTTTCTTTTGTTGGGTATGTACTCACATCAATAATTCGGTTTAGGTTGCGGGCCGCCTGCCGAACGTCTTCCCCCAGCTTTTCGTAATTGAATTTCTTGGTCTTGCGGTCTACATATTTCGGTAGACACATTGAAGCTAGAACACAAACGCCTACTTCGTCATAGGAAGAGAAAAGTGTAGTTTCACTACAATTTCCTGTGAGAATACCATTGAATACACAAGTATGCCTTTTGGGTTCAGTCAAGCAGTATGTATCATCAATACGATACCCAGGTTCAATCTTTGATAGAATAAGGTTTTGTTTACAAGTATAATCATCCTGTGGGGCCTTTTGAAACTCAGCCAACATATCACCAATCTTTAGTTGGGATGCAGTTACCTCATCACCATTTTGGAGATAAAACTTATGTTCATCGGTACACCATAGAGTTTTACCATTATTGAATCTATATCCGCGAAGTTTCTTAGCGACCCCAGTTCGCTTCGGGGTTACCAGAGACCACTCAAAACCATTCCAGATGGTTAGATTAACTCCGTTGTATTCTTGAATTTCAACATCACCATATTCTTTTGTTGTAATCAAAGTGTCTGGAGCTACACATAGATTGCTGGACTTAGTAGTCCCCAAATTCTTTTGGTTTGTCTTATGGTTTACGGCATCCTTATACAGGATATAAGGGGTTCCGCTTTCAATTTGATTAGAGAGAATATGACTCATTAGGTCGCGGGCCTTAACCACACGCCGAGCCTTCCCCTCGCTCTCGTATTGCTCATAGAGCTTCGTAAACTTATTTTCCAAGCCATCATCATAAATGTCGGACAGACCTGGGCACTGATCCGGGCAGAACAGGCTCCAGTTCCCATTTTCCTTTACCCGCTTCATAAATAGATCGGGCACCCATAAGGCTAGGAACAAATCCCGAGCCCGCATGTTCTCGTCGCCCGTGGGGTTCTTAGCTTGCACAAATTCAAAGATGTCTGCGTGCCAGGGCTCCAGGTAAACCGCCATCGACCCCTTACGCATGCCCCCCTGATTGATCCAGCGAGTCATTTCATTGAGGGTTTTCATGTATGGGATTACACCATCGGACTTACCGTTGGTCCCCCGGATGAATGATCCCTTGGCCCGTACGTTATGGATATGCAAGCCGAGACCACCCGCAACCTTACTCATCTTAGCACAATCGGAAATGGTTTCAAAAAGATTATGTATGTCATCGCCCTTGTTGGCAACGAGAAAGCATGAATTATAGTTCCCTAGTTTTGTGCCGGCGTTAAACATTGTTGGAGTGGCATGACTCAGGTATCCCTGCGATAGCAAATCATAGGTTTTCTGTACGTTTTCCAGGTCGTCGCCCCAAATCCCCACAGCAACCCGCATATACATATATTGGGGCCGCTCTACTACCTTACCATTGATCTTTTTGAGGTAGGACCGCTCCAGCGTTTTGAATCCAAAATACTTGATTTTGAAGTCTCGGTCATCAACTATCATCGCATTGAGAGCCGCAGCATTCTTGCGGACGGACGCAATGAAATCAGGGTTTAGTATAGAGCATTGTTCACCGGTTTCCTTGTTTAGGAAGTTGTCCAGTTTTTCCATAGCTTCGGAGAAGGTAGCTGGGGTTTCCTTATGCAGGGCAGTAAGGGCAATGCGGGCCGCCAGGATTGAGTAGTCGGGATGATGTCCTGTTAGGGATGCGGCGGTCTCCGCGGCAAGCGTGTCGATCTCCGAGGTGCTGACCCCATCGTAGAGCCCCTGGACCGTACGGACGGCAACCTCATTATAATCAACGAACTTAGGGTTAAGCTCATACGTCAACTTGCGAATGCGAGCGGAAATCTTCTCTAGCTTTACGGTTTCACGATTTCCATTACGCTTAACAATTTGCATGTTTATTCCTTCGTCATAAACCAAAAAATCTAATCTAACTATTTGCTTTAGCAAATACGAAAATAAGCCCGCGTTTCCACGGGCTAAACGCTTGGATTAGTATTATACTCA
>ERZ869921.90-NODE-90-length-52268-cov-35.676996_pt1 | contig 52268 bp, 45 predicted proteins | sample MGYA00579310_ERZ869921 | MGnify/ENA primary metagenome ERZ869921 (study PRJEB32216, sample SAMN09231816) | wastewater metagenome | place: USA: Maryland | collected 2016-06-21 | study: EMG produced TPA metagenomics assembly of the PRJNA472060 data set (Reclaimed...
TTTTCAACAATCTCTTGACAATGAAAGTGAAACCACTAATGAGAAGATAATCATTTTATCAATCAATAAATCTTTTCATGGCGAAAATAATTATATGTAAACACAGGAATTTGAATAATTGAATTGTTCGCTTGAACACTGATAAGATACAATATATCGTGCAATGTGTTACTGCAAAAACATCGAAACTAGTCTATATGACAAAAGTGATTTGTGTGTCAGCGACACTTATCTTATACTTCGGTAGCAAAGAAGAACAAGCTGATTTTGGTGCATTGGTTGAAGATATGATTGAGGGATTGATTGATGAGACGCCTATTGTTGAAGTGGAATCATCAAGCGATTTCTCATTCAAAAGCATTGAAAATAACACTCAATTTACAGCACCTATACGTAGTAAAAAAGAAATAATGGACTTAATATTAAAATAGTTTTATTATTATATTACATATCATGAGAACAGTAAAACAAACAGGGAGAGCTCTCCTCAGAGACATTGAAGATGCTATACTAGCGTATAACACTTTTGTGTATGAATTATGAATGCCACAGATTTGAAGTGCTGCTGTATTTACAGATGCAAATAAATTCTGGAAAGAGTTTGATCCAAAACTTTTGGTAAAAATTGATGGGAAAAGAAGATTCGGTATTGCTACTCCAGATCAAGCAGAGAAGCTTGGGCTTGTGAATGTTACAGGTACATGGGAGTTTCCTACATGCTCATTGGAAAATGCACGATGGGAAGTAAAGAAACAACTCACTCCTGGTGTTGTTATCACAAAAGAAAATGTAAAAGAATGAAAAAAAATTGCTAAGAAAATGGCTAAGGATAGCGAGAAAGTATTGAATCGTGTAGCAGCAGTTGCAAAGAAAAAGAAGCTAATTAAATAGTTTATTTTATCTTATTACATATATTGTCCATGGGACTAGCAACAAAACAATATACTAATATGAGAGGTAATTTACGTTACTTTCTCCAAGCATGTAAATCGAAAAATGAGAAAGCAATGGAAGAGATGTTTCAATTATTTGGCTCTAGAGATAGATTTATAGCATCACAAATTGTTGTAAATGCACTATCTAATTTCGAGTTGAAATGGAAGATGAAGTGTCTAAAACTATGGCATGAACTCGAACCGTATTTTGATGAGCCAAGTGAGCAAGCTCTTGCTGCCCTTGCGCAACAATCTAATCCGCAAGATCAAATTATGTCGCCAACTGTTGTTGATGCTACAGGAGATTCGGACAATGCCGACCTTACAAAAGCAGAATGATATTGAAGAAAGACTCAAGACCGAGAAGAGGGTCTTGATGATGAAACTGATTCTTAGTATACTTATGCTAGTGCTTATATTTTGTATCTAATATGGAACAAACAACTACGATTTCACAAGGTACAGAACTGCTCTTTACGCTCTTCTTCTGACAGCCTAAAAAGCTGGGTAAAGGGGAAGAGTGTTTTGATTTTTTCACATATTTTTTTTGGAGATGGACATGTAAGGAAAAGGATATTCCAAATGACCAAGATCTTAAATGAATATATGGGGAATTTTTGTGGAAAGATAAACTAGTCGAAGTTTTGGAAACTGATTACTTTGATGCATGACCAGAAGATTTTAATGTGGATGTGAGAGAATATAGACTGAAAGCATTGAAAAAGATTATCGAAGAACTAGATCCATTCTACTGAAGTGATTCGCTAGAGGATTTCTTTACCTATGATGATATTTCTCAATTCCTTCAGCTCTGTGCACGTAATCGTGTACGATGAGATGCTGTTATTAAAAAGAATGAGGTCATTGTAAAAGAGCTTGCGAGCCGGACTTCTACAAAGGCGTATGATATGGATAGAGAACAAGTAGAAAATATTACACAAGTAGAAGATGACTGGGCGGGTATCGATTGGACGAACAAAGAGATATATTATACTGAGGCATTCGAGAGGCTTGAGAAAGCTAATTGGAAAAGATTTGTCGAACCAAAGTATCATGATTTCGTAGATCAATTAAATCTAACGGAGTTAAAAAAGATAATGAAGGATACGGTTGGTAATAGCTTCTGCCCGCTTGGATGGCAGTGAGAATTTTTGCTAAAACATAATAGATTTAATTTCATAGCATGATCACGTAGAATTGGGAAGACATTTTTGGGAGCGGGGTATCTTAGTTGAAGACAGATAATGTTGCCGGACCAGAATGTTATCTATGTTGTCCCGACATTGAAGAATCATGCTGCCCCGGCCTGGAAAGATTTGGAGGTATATTTCCGTGACTTTTCTGAAATAAAAATGGACAAGAATAATTATGTCGTTACAAATACTCGTACAAATTCAACGATTAGATTTGTTACTGCTGAGCGTAAGGATGCTGTTAGATGAGCTGCGGCCAACCTCCTTATTTGTGATGAAATGGCATTTGTGAATGAGCAAGTATTTGAAAGTGCATCTGCATTGGTTGCTACAACGAATGGTATGGTGTATGGTATCTCGACTGTAAATCCAGATGTTCCAAAAAATCACTTCTATTACAGCTTACTACAGGCAGAAATTGAGATGATGAGTGAAGATTCAGAATACTATGGAAGAAGAGTTACGTTGGATCAGAATCCATTTATTCCGGAAAAAGAAAAAGAACGTATCAGATCAAAAGCAAAGAATATAGATTTCTTCAATGCTGAATGGATGTGTGTGTTTATGGATAAGGATTCATTCAATCTCCAGAACTTCTGGATTATGGATGAGAAGCCAGTTGAATTATTAATTGATGGACGCTGGAAAACATACTGGAGAGCTGATGCACTTGAGAGAACAATGAAATCGTATTATACGAAATACATAATTTCACATGATGGCGCGAAGAGAAAAGATAAGCCAGGGATTACAGTGTATGGTATTAGAAATGGTGAGATGCAAACAGTTATGGCTGCTTATGCGGAAGGGTTTGAATACTATGATCAAGTAGATCTTATATGTGATATAGCAAAAATGCTCTGATGAATTGATAAGGTTGACATAGTTATAGATTATGGTGGAGCTGGTATTGCTGTTGAGGAAATTTTCCGCAAAAAAAGAAACATTAATCCTATCTGTATTCAAACTGTCGGTGAATCATTTGAATGAAAAGACTGATTTGTGTGGAGGGTTGGGAAAGAGATGATGAAAAATAAATTAAGAGCTGGATTGGATTTGGGAAATTTGAAATGATTCTCTTTCATGAACCAACTTCGTATGGAATTTGAAGCGTTCTCTGATGAAGCAGAAAACAAGAGAATGAATTGAAATCACTTCGATCTTATCAAGTCAATGTTCCAGGCATATCGATGGGCAGAAAAAAGTTGATATTTGGAAAAAGAAACTGTTAACCAGGCAAAAGAAAGATTAGAGTGAGACTTTGATTGGATGGATAATGACTCAATATTTCATGAGGGCGATGGTGATCCGTATGAAAGAATATGAAAGTTTGGGTATTAAGTTTTGCTTGCAATTTTGTGGTGGAGTTGTATATGTCAGTCAATATTTATTCTTTTATGTACACCACAATGATGTGACAAACTGAACCATGCTGCCCTGAGGAGAAGCAAGAGAAATCTAAAGTAGCTTGCCTTATTTTCGAAGAATTGAGATCGCTATTTTGGTTCATCGAAGACAATCTTGATGAGGATCAACAAAACTCTTTGACACTTGCTCTTTTCCAAAAACTTGGTAAATTTACTGATCTTCAAAAACTTGCTGAAGGATTACTTGAAGCAAAAAAGAAAATCAAGATTGCTGAGATTGCTGAAGAAGTAAAAGAAGAAGAGGAAGAAAAAACAATGGCTGAAAAGAAAGGAGAATATCTTTCTGATATGCTAGAAACAATCGACTCTAGATCTAAGTCTTGAGTTGGTGCTAAGACTGAAACATCTGATGGATGATCATCGGCTGCTGCTGGATGAGACTCGTTCACAACTATATAATTCTAATTACCTATTTAGGGGGTATTTAACTTTTTCCGTAAAATATAATGGTAGTTAATCAAGATAATCTCACGGTGCCAGAAAACATTATAGATAAAAACTCAACAGTGGCTCCTCCTGTGGAGTTCACTGCTGTCAAAAATTACTATATGTCTCATAAAGATACTCTTCATTGATATATCACAAATATGCTGAAGAACTATTTTATGTATAATGGTGATCGCGCTGCGCAATTAAAAGCAGATAAGGAAACATGGAGGACAAATATTAAGTCTCCATTGACACACATGTATGTATCTGGTGTATATAATATGACAGTGGATTCTGATGTGCGTTATGTTTGTATTGACAAAAAATGAGATAAGGAAGATGTAGTTAATGCTATATTGGATCTCGCTGAATATATATATTGACAAGAAGAAACAGATGACTCGTTATGGTCTGCAATTTTTGATGCAATATTATTGTGATTTGGATACTATGAATCAACATATGTATACAAAGAATACGATGTAGAAGCTATGAATAAAGATGGTAGCAAGGATAAGTTCAAAGATAAACTAGACTATGCTGCATTGAGGTATATATCTCCATATAATCTATTCTGACCGAAGTACAAAAACTCTCTAGATAGAAGAATGATTATGAAAAGAAGATTAGTGCCAGCTACAGCTATCGAAAAAGAGTATGCGATATACTGAGCGAAGTTTAATTTGCAGCTACTTAAAGATACATGAACATATGTTGATGATAGGGATTGGGAAGCTGTAAAAGAAAACATCCCATTCTACAATAGCACTGATGGAAGAGATATTTATGAAGATGATACATACAATATCAAAGATAAAATGCTTGAAGTATTTGAAGTACACACAGATACATCGATAAGTATATGGTGTCAAAGTATCTATATATGAACATTCAACTCACTCGGTCCTCTAAAAAGAATAAGACTATACGAAATATCATTCAAAAAAATCCCTGGAATGAAAAAGGGTATTGGTGTTTGATATATTGTAAAACCTATACAGGATGTATACGATGCTATTTTGAATATGAGACTAGATAACGTAAAACTCACACTAAATAAAGTGTTCTTTATGGATCAATCTGCGAACATATTCGGAAATACTAATACGATGAAATTGAAACCATGAGCTATCTATAAGGTTCGTGATGTGAATCAAGTAAAAGAAATGGAGATGTCAGAAATAAAACAATCTGCATATACTGAATTGGATTCTATGTTCCAATTAACGCAATGATTGATTGGTGTTTCTGCTCCTGGTCTTGGTATGCAACAAAAAGTTGAGCGTACGGCAGCTTGAGCTGATATATTAAAGAATGCAGCTGATAATCAATTAAAGCCATTATTGAAATCAGTTTCTCGTTCTATGAATGATGCGCTAAAAGATCTAATTATATTGTCTCATTATTATATGGACAATGATACATTAGAAAATGTGTGTTGAAAAGAATGAGCCAAAGCATTGAAAGATGTTAAGATCAGTGATCTTATGAAAGATTTCAGTTTCTCATACGATATGACATCTCAATCATCACAAAATCTTGCTATCAAGAAGCAACAACTACAATCATTACTCACTCTTGCTCAGTCATCTATGGACTTCGGTCAGATGCCAGTTCTCGATGCACAAAAGATTGCATTAGAGTTAGCTAAATGTGATAATCTAGACTTTGATGTTGAAATGACACCAGAGAAAATAGAAGCTGTATTGCAACGCGCAGAAGAAATTCGCCAAAAAGTACAATCTAAATGAGTATGAATCCCAACACCTGGAGAATGAGGTGATTTCACTATGAGTAAATGAACTGATCCAGTAGCAAGTGAGAACGAAGCAATCAATGCTGTTAATCAAATTCCTTGAGCTTGAGTTCCAACTGAATTAGCTCCAAATCCAGAAGGTAAAATAGAATAATTTTATTCCTAATTATATTATCCATGAAATATTGATTAGCACTGTTGGATATCAACGAAAAATTGATATATACTAACACAGATTATTTTGAAGAATTTATGAAGATGCTTAGTAATGCATACACAGTTTGTTTCCAAAACAAAGAATACATTAAAGCTGAAGCTATCCAAGAAGTTATACAAACATTTGAACAAGAAAGAGATGACTACTTAGAAAAAATAAGATTAGAAAATGAATCAGTAATCGAAAAAAGTCTTGACAACAAAGCGTAAAACATTATACAGCCATCATTGATGGTTTTTATTATTAAGGTTTTCACTACATGGCACCAACAAAAACAGATGTTGCATCACAAGATGCTGACTCTCAAAAATTAGAAAGTATGTTTGAAGATTTGAATCCTCCAATGGATGATGAGCTTCCAGCAGATGAAGGTAAGGTAGCGGACAATGAAGATCCAGCTATCGATGAAGGTTGAGCTCCAGCAACAGATACAACTACTGATGAGTATGCTGCCGCACTCGAAAAAGCAGGAGAAACACCAGCTGATGAAACAACACCAGCTGAATGAGATCCAGTAGTAGAGTGAGCTTCGGAATCAAATCCGGATGAAATACAAGCATTTCTTGATGAACTAGAAACTGCAACAAGCGACGCTGTTGACGCTGATAAAAATCTAGATGCTGCTATTGAATCTGGTAATGTGGAAGAAATCAAAAAAGCACGTGATGAAAGCATCTCTGCTTGATTAGAAAAGGACCGCGTTATTGAAAGATTAACTAAGCAACTAGAATTGGAAAAGCAAACAAGCGACAATATGTTGACAGAAAAGTTTACCCTCGAGAGCGATCTTAGAGAAAAATCAAAGATTGCTGATATCGTCATAAATGATGATTCACTTAAATCTCTTGTAGCGTACAAATCTAAAGCAGAAGATAATCCAGAATACAAAACCAAGTACGTAGATACATTAAAATCTATGTTGGAGGCTACTACTGGGATCTCTCTTGACGATCTTACTGCAACAAGTAGAAAAGCAGAAAAATCAATGATGGGACAAACAGACTTCACATTCGGATGAAACCCTCCAGAAAAAGGAGCTCTCGGATGAATGCTTGAAGATATAGCATAAAAGTGTGGTGCGTGTTGCTGTGTTATGTTGTGTATTTATTCTTTTTTATACACACACTATGCCTGCTACGCTAACGGATACAACCAGAATTGAAGGTAAAGGCCTTCACTTAGTACAATATGGATATGCAGAAGCTCCAGAAACTGCCCTTCTTATGTACGACCTCAAAGATCTTAATCAGCAAACTCTTGACTTCAGATCAATGAAGATGAAGAATGTTGCGATGAAAGCATCTATTACTGAAACAGGTGAATCAATCGAATGGAATGAAGAAGATTTGAAGGGTGCTATTATCAATATCACTGCATTCACTTCTGCAACTTCATTCACAGTTGATGCAACTGATATTCAAGTTGGGGAAATGCTCTATAATCAAACTACAGGATGAGTTGAAGCAATGGTAGTAGGTGTTGCTGGTTCTGTTCTTACTATGGCTGCTCCAGGTTTTGTGGGGTCTGCGAATAGTAATAAACTCCTTAGATCTTCTTTCGCGAAGAAATATGGTGTTGATCACGGACACACTACAAACAGAAACACTCTCAATACATTGACTAACTATATCCAATTCACTGAAGAACAAATCTCTTCTGATATGATCTCAAACAATAAGTCATTGCTTTGGGTATCTCAAGAAGATAAAGACAAGAGAAGATTCGGTGATGCGTCTAGATTCATCATCAAAGGAATCATCTCTGGATTCTATACTGGTAAGAAACTAAAGACAAATGCTTCTGGTGCATACCAATATTCAGCAGGAGGTCTTGAAGAATTCATCCCAGCGGGTAACAAGGTTAATGTAAAAGGTGCAGATAATGCAGCTACAAAAGTTAATCTTAGAACTCAAATCCAAAAAGCATTCCAATGTGGATTGTCTGGAATTAGACAAAGAAACAAACTCTTGTTCTTCTGTAACACTCCATGGATCAACATGATTCACGATCTTTACGAAAATGCTATTCAATACAATGATGAGCTTACAGCCATCAACTTGAATATCAAATCGTATTCTATCGCTGGATATGATGCTCCACACGTAGTGTCTAATCACCTTGATTACCACTTAGGAACAACAACTCCAGTATGTTATACTATACCTATCGATTATACATTCCTTTACATGCTTCCAAGAACAACACTCAAGGAAGACGGTAAAAATGTTGACTTGGCTGGTAGAGGTATCGTGTACAAGAAACCACAATCAACTCCAGAAACAGCAACAGTAGCTTTGTTCACAAACTACTCGTTCATGTTCCAAGGAATCAATTCTGGTGCGTACAGAAGATTAACATACGTCTAGGATATGTGGTTGAACCACTTTCTACAAAAGATCTCTCTTCGGGGAGATTTTTTTTGTCTTGATTTTTTTTGTATTAGTAGTATATCTCAGTCAATCATTTATCTTTCACACACCACAAATGAAGGTATCTCAAGCTATTTCGTATACAAAAAACACAACACTCCAAAACCTATCATCTGATTGGGCTACTGACGACTATCGATTATTTGTTTTGAACCAAGCACTAGTATTTATGTATTGCTATATAACATCTCATTGATCATGGTATCGAGCAAATATGGAAGAGACGCTGTCCCCAGATGCTGATACAACAAACATATTTACAACCTCATATTGAATCTGAAAAATATGGGAAGCACAAGATGCTACCAATGAGACTGTTATATATGAAGCGCAAATATCTCCGAATATGCAAGAGAATCGCGCCGGATCTGACGAGGATGTAAAATGACTTAAAAGAGTTAATTCTTCTTCTAAAAAAATACAAACAGTAGATAATATGTCTTCACTATTCATTATCTATTCTCGTATGCCAAAATGGCATGAGTACGAAAACATTACTAAAGATGATCTAGATATACCAGATGAGCTTATGGCTGCATTACAAATAACAATAAATTGGCTTATAACACCTATACATTTAGAGCAATGATTTTCTCTATCGAATGCATATTTAGCACAAGCAAAAACACTTATTGACGAGTACTGTAGCGCTACTAACACAAAGTCTACAGGATTTACTGCTTAGTTATTATAATCTATGGCTTGAACGGTCCTCGACAAGTACATTCCCCAGGAATGACTTAATACAATATATTCTGAAGTGCTGAATAGCGAAATCGTTACTCGTCCTTCTGGTAAGGGTTTCCAAAACCCACTTTTCTATTTCAAGAAAAGGCCATGACTTGTTACAAAAAAATGATTAAGTAATTTGCCACTACGAGATACTTTATGAAATCAACTCGCATCAAAGTATTTTAATGGTAAAATATATTTGTATACATCTTTGTGATATATATATGATTTTGATGGAGCAAATCTAAATCCTGTGATATGATTACTTTCTAAAACAACAGATATATCTTGAGCTAACGATCTAATAATTAACTCTGCTGCAAGTGTTGTTGCTGTTTGACAGGAATTTACTCCTGTTGCTAAGACGCTTGTCAAAGATATTAAAGTAAAAATCAAAAAGGAAGCGACAACATCAAGCTCATGTATCATGACTATGAATGTTACTACTGCTGCTGCTAAATGATCTATTATAGCTACGGCGCGCGCACAAGTAGTCGCGGATGATTTAACAACATCATATATTGTAAAAAACTTTGAATTCGATTGATTAGAATTGACAGCATGAACTAAATACTTTTTCTATATTACATGATCTAACACATCTTGAACTAGTAGATTATTTTTCCAACGAAATAATACTGTATCTTACGCATCTCATCAATCGTTTAATTACAATGGAGCTACCTGGTCTGCTAATAGTGGTACTATGTGGTTTGAAGTATATTGAACATCACCATTGACTATCGATACAACAAACTATGAAGATGATATATTAGATGTGAATTACCTTTCTTGAGCTAGGTGGCCATCTGCTGCTATAGAATATACTGTATCTTCATATAATACTACCACTTGAGAAATAACTACTGTAGAGACAACACTTAGTCCGGCGGTTGATTTCATTGGTAAGTATGCATATATATCTTCATGATGAACTGCAAAATATCAACAAAGATGAATAGCGGATATTCCAGCAAATAATAAGATATTGCCCACAAGCACATTCAATATAGATCCTATACCATGAGATAAAATACAGATATTTACTAGTATATTGCCACAACTCTGGTTTCCTCAGTTGAGAAAGTGATCAACAGACCCAGATAAAAAATTTCTTTTCGCCATAGATTCTGAATGAAATACAAAATGGATCTATATGCCGGAGCGCAAGAGACTCACTTTTTGGGATAACAGAGTGATACAGCTCACTAAAGATTCTCAAACACTTCTCGCGTCAAGTAATATAGATTACGAAATACCAATTACCACAACTGTTAATTTTGGTAATGCTAAAGCACTAAATATAGTACCATATTGATGATATATCATAGCATTTTTTGATAACAAAATATGATTAGTTAAGAAAGATATTATAGACGCTGCTGCTTGAACATTTGCATATCTCTACCAGGATATTCTTGATATCTGATTGTATTCAGATAATGCATTTTTGGTAAACTGATGAGAATTATATATTTTTGGTAACGATAGAAGATTTTATTCCATAGATCTTTCTGCTATTTCGCTTTGAGAAATTATTGCAAAACCTATCGATATATGAGATACATTAGTTAATTACTTCAATGCGCTTGAGTGAGGCGATATAAAGATATATTACAATAGATGAAATCTTTATATTGTACATAGATGAACAACATGATCATCTGTATTCAAGTATAATAAGTTTTATAAGGCTTGGCTAATAGATAGTTATTCTTTCAGTTGATATGCGACAAATTTCTTCAATTTCTTTTATAATATATGACAAAAATCATATACAATAAGTTGAAGTAGGATATATAATATATGATGATTAACTGACGACTGAACGAATTATAAACAAAACATACAAATATATGGTCCAGTCCAGGAGATGTTCTCTATATGTAAGATATTACAGGCTATTATAAGAATGTGATTTGATTGAACAAACAAACTCGCAGCAAAAGCATCTATAGAAATGTGATGATATACTTTGACAAGTAAGGCTTGGGAGTTCAATAAAGTAGAACCTATTGCGAGCATTAATACAAGTATATCTAGCGACTGAACGCTATGATGATCTCTCCAGGGGGAAGTACAATTTTGATGAGTATGAGAGAATACTTGACTGACATCTAGTCTATATCCAGAGATATTTGATGTCAGTATGAAAATTGGGTTGTTTTCTTCATACTTTAAGTTAAATATCTATAATGACGAAGAAGCTCAAATGTATATTGGTGGTGTTGTTGTTATTATGGATGCTGAAAATGTCCAATTTGTCAGCAATAAATGAGTCGCATAATTTAATTCATATTTCTCCATACGCTATGGCTACAGCATCATCTTCAAAAGCTAGTTCATCTGCAAAATCTGCATCTACTAGTACAGCTAAATCAACAACATCTACTGCCTCAAAGGGGACAGTGATTACTAACCCATCGACTGGGAAAAGTATTACGGTAACAAACGTAAATAATTTAACGCCGGCTCAAAAAATACAAGTAGCCAATGCTTTAAAATCGCAAAAGCTATCTGCTGCTATAGCAAGCCAGAATAGATTCAATACTGAATCATCTAATCCATGAATGTATGGTGATGATTCTGAGGCTGGTTGATTAAATTATACACCAACTGCTAAAGAAATATTAGCGGTAGAAAAGTCATGAAAAGCTGGGCAAATACTACAACAATTCGGATGACAGAGTTGAGTATTTAAGCCAGCAGAAAACAAGGTAGCTGGGCAAAAAACAGCAGCACAACCTAAAAAAACAGAGTCTCTTAATCCAAATTGAATAGTAAATCAAAATATTTGAAATCAAGTCACAAAAACTCTAAACGCTTCACAAACAAAGATGCTTATAGATAAGTATAATTCATTCGAAGATCAAAATGAAGCAGAAGCATGGAAGTCTCAAATGGAAGCGTGATTAACTGCTAAGTGATATGATGCAAAAAAAGCATTTACACCAAATACTGTAAGCGCTATTGTTGACAAAACAACATTAGAAAAGGCTCAAGATCAATGAGAAAACCCTATGAAGGGTATGGATCCAACAGCCCAAGCAGTATATAATGCTAATAAAGCTATGATTGCTGCCAACCTAACTCCAGAGCAGAAAAAAGAGAAAGCACAACAATATATTATCAATGAATTACAAAAGAAATGAGTTGAAGTTAATAGGGATACTGTCAAGAAAGCAATTAATCAACTCAACTGAGATCCATCTGTTGTTGGAAAGCAAAAAGATAATAGTAATATACCAGATGAGTATAAACAAACAACAACAATTACTGCGCCAAATGGGAAACCATACACTCTTACTATAAATAGTAAGACTGGGCAAGCAGAATTTACTGCAAAAGACGGTACACAACAAAGATATAATAATGCTTCTGAAGCTATTAGTAAAATAAATAGAGAAAATCCGGCTTGATCTGTTAATGATTGAGGTAATAAGCCACAAGCTCAAAACAATTTTGGCTTCGATGAGACTGGATTTGATCCAGAAACATGAGCATATATCGATAATAAATTTGGTCAGACAATTATAGATCAACAAAATGCTAATAAGGATGAAAATACAGCAGCTGCTGAGGAGGCTGAGTCTCAAAAAAGAGCTCAACTACAAGCACTTATTGAGTCATCTAATGATATATCAGACGACCAAAAAGCTATTGTGCAAACAAGAATGCAAAACGTATATAATTCTTTCAATCAAATCAACTCTATAATGGCTGATTTGAAAGCAAAGTCTTTGCAGCTATTTGATCAAAAGGCAACTCGCTCAGCTGATGCTCGTGCTAAACAATTAGCGGATAAATGATATTTATTGGATGATCAAGCTGCTGCTGTTTCTGAATACAGCCTAGCTGATTATAAGAGAGATATTGAAATACAGAAATCAGAAATAGAAAAAACACTTGCTGAAAAATCAATAGAGATTGAACAAGAGAAAGCAAAAACTATAGATGCTATACAAAAAGATTCATCTATCAATGAACAACAAAAGCTCGCTCAAATCAATTATCTTAATCAAGTATATGGCCAATTAATTGATGATGTTGCAAGTAAAAAGATAGCTATTAATGACTCATATAACCAAAATATTACTAGTGTATTGAGCTCTCCATATCAACAAGATGTACAACTCTCTAGCGTACAAAAACAAGAAGAAGCTAAAAACGCTACATTGCAAGATCAAAAGAGACGCGCAGCAACAGATGATACCGCAAGAACACAATATATTACTACTATATTATCTACACAAGCGCCAGATGCTGCTCCATTCGCATCGTCTGTCATATGAGATCTAATCGACAAAAACTGAGTACAACGATATCTATCTAGAAACTTAGATTCTCTTATAGGTACAATATCTAATCTAGCTAGAATAAAATCAGTAGCTAACGCTAAAGCATTAAAGACAGCTACGAAATAGTCATTTATTTGTAATTATATATTGCAATGGGAGATACTATATATACTATGACGACGAAGATCCCCGGGAAAGTTCGTCCTACTGAATACCCAATAAATCAGACAATCAAATCGTCTGATAGAAAGGTAAAGAGTAATAGAAGGAAGAAACTTAAAAGGGGGTAATTTATCCTCTTTCTGTATAGTAATGTTTGATAGCATCAAAAACTGGGTTAAAAGTGCATTATGATTCGATGATACTCCAGAGGTAGAAAAGCCTCAAGAGTCGCTAACTGGCGCTGGTTCGAATAATATGGATATACCCAGTTTTTCTATACCTCAAAATGATTTACCACTACCTAATGATATTAAGCAGTGACTTGATGAAAATAAAAAAAATGAAGACAATTTGATTTTAAAAAATGCTTTAGATGGTAAAATAACTAGATTAGATGCACAACGCGCGTGACTTTGAGACGATGTAATCAAAGCAATTAAATGAAGTAATGACCAAAAATTGGTTGATCTTTGACAAGTGAAAAAAGATGATCCAAATACAGCTACCAATGAGGCGTGATCTATGCCAGAAACAAACGTCAAATGAGCACTACAATTAGCTTCAGATAGTTTTTGATGGATTTGAGATAAATTTGGTAAAGTATGGACTGATATGAAAAAAGCTGCATGATATGATGACACACAACAAAATAGGTCTGAATTAGTAGAATGATTTACAAAAGAAGAAAATGATAAAAAAGTAAGAGAGGAGTCAATAAAAAAGCAAGATATCAATGATAACATAGAAACAATACAAGATGAATACAATAAAAATACAATAGCTCTGAAAGAATTCTATGCGCAGAATAAGACAATATTAGATGATTATACAGCAGATCAACAAGCATGACTTGATGTGGTAAACATGAGGAAGAAATATATGAAATATGGAGCCACTCTTGCTGAATGGAATGCTCTTAGATCAAAAGTCTCTGATTGAGAAAACGCAGTAAAGGCAAACGAATTCAAAAATCTAGTTAATGCAAATATGAATCTAGAAACTCCTGGGATGAGAAAAGAATATTTAGAAAAAGTTGTCAAACCACTATTCTTAGATAGTGAATGATTCAAGTGAAGAGATGCTATAACATATTGAGCAACTGAAGCTTGAAATAGATTTCAATCAATTCTCCTGGATGAATATACAAAAGCAGCAGATGCCGCTATAGATGCATGACTATATAATGATAGACAATCTTATTTTGCAGACAAAAATGTATATACTAATATAAGATTATATACAGAGAGATATATGAATAATCTTAAAAATGATTCAGAATGACAAAAATTATTAACATATAATGATTGAAGATCTGGTATAGATTGGAGATGAATAAATACATTCAATGAATCTAATGATAAACAAAAACAACTATACTGAGATCTCTCTACTCAGCTTTTTGATGAAAAGAAAATAAATTCATCAGCTCGCGAAGAGGGTTTTGTTAATGGCAAACAAGATTGGTTACGTGCAGCAAATGGAATATTAAAAAGCATACTTTTTGATGTTTCAACATTAACAGAGACATATAATACTAAAATAAGAGATAAAAATATAAAAGAGTCTTCTGTTGGAGGTGACCTTTTTGCATCATTAAAAAATAGGGTCACATATGATGATACATTCTGGAATGAAGCATGACATATGATTGCTAACAATCCCGCTGAGTCTTTATATTATACATATGCAGCTGCTACAGCATTTAAAACAATATGAGCTCTATCTGAGATAAACCCAGCTACTTTTGCGTGGACTACTTCTAAAAATGCAAATACAATACTACAATGATTAGGTAGAAATGCTTGAGGCATTGCTTCTGAATTCTTAGTATGATTACCATTAGATCTCGCAACAACAACATCATCATGAGATTGGTGACTAAATGCTATGTTAAATTCTGTATGATGATTAAAGTTATGAAAGTTTGCGTGAAATATAGATTTTGTTGCAAAGACATTATCAAATATTACAGACGAATTTCAAAGAGTAGAGGAATTCAAAAAGATTACATGACTCAATAATGTATTAGATATTAATCTTTGATGAGATTATAATTCTATCAAAGATTCACTAAAAACATATGTTACCAATATAGATTGATTGAATGCTAAAAAGAACCCAGCTGTTGCGGTATTGAGAGATTATAAAAATTACCTAGATACTATCACATACGATAATGTGTGACAATTATGAAATATAGCTGGCGCAATGCGCTGAGACAAAAATATTATGAGTATATGATGATCAGAAATAAAGAATATAGATACTGCTATTGTGCAAGGTAGAAAAGAGGTAGCTGCTTTAGAGGCTGCTTGAGATGTAGAATGAGCTATTGCAAAAAAACAAGAAATGTTAGACTCTGTTAAAAAGTCTATGACTGATATAATAGATTGAATACAACCATCAACATTGCGCAAAATATGATATCAAAGACAAGCTATCGCTATAACAAGATGATGATTTAATTCTCTTGTTAATAGAGTTTCAGAATATACTAAAGTTGACCCAAATATTGTTGCTTGATGATTGGTATCATCATTGCTTGATACTCGTTGATCTGCATGAAAGAAATTCTTGGATTATATGTGAAGTATATTGACAAAATCTAATGATATAGATTCATATAAGAATATACAAAAAGAGGCATCTAAGATATTGGAAGATGTTGACGCACTTAAAGCTGCTGGAGAAGCTGCTAAAAAAGATCCAGAGAAATTTGTTATGTCTGTTGGGGATGTAACCAAAAAATCAGACACTATCACTGAAGGGAAAGCAGATACTGTTGCTGCTACCGACACAAACGTCGGTACCAAAGTACAATGAACAAAAGCTCGTCAGACAAAAACAACTCGTTCAGTGAAGTCTATAGTTTCTGAAACATCTTCAAATGACCTAAAAACCGCTTCTCATGGTTTGTTTTCTAACATAAAGAGGGTATTCTCTGATATATCTGGGTCAGAGTGACGAAACGCTGTTTCAGAGTCTTGATCTGCACAAAAAATGGCATTTATAAAGGATTACTTAAAAAAGACATACGATATAGATTGAAAACAATGATCTATGCTTGAAAAAGCAATATATTCTTTAAGCAACGGCGCTAATGAGGATGAATATATACCTATGCTTGGAAAAATGCTATGAGATCCAAAAGCGTGAGAAAATGTAGAAAAAACCATAAAGAATATGGATAACATGTCTCGCACATTATCTTGAAAAACAAATGAGATAATAGATGTGGCTGAGGAAGATATAGCTGATATGTATAGTATATTGTCTCCATGAATCAAAAAATATCTCACAAAAAACAATATTAGCTCTAATTCGTTTATTGCTCAATGACTAGATAATCTTTTCAAATTTGTAACAGACAACAAGGTAGCATTCAGAAATAGCAAATTACCAGAAAAGATAGAATGATTAACAAGTATATTCGAAAATGACTCTGGTAAAAAAATAGTTGTATCTCTATCTGGTAATCTAGTAGAGAGAATTTCTTCATTCTCGAAAACCATCAAAAAGACTCCAGCGGACATGAAAAACTTCTCTAATGACATATCTGTAATATTCCATGAATTATGACATGTTTCTATGGAATCATTAGAAAGTTGACTAAAAAAGAAAATAAGTTCATCTTTAGATAAGATAGTGAGAGAAGAGTGATTTATCGATTCTGATGTATTGTTAGATCTTATTTGAAAAGATACTTATGCGGATAGAATAGATATTTATAGACAGCTATACAATGATAAGAAATATAGCGAATTATCTCATGAAATATTTGCTGATAAGTTCCAGGCAGATCTTTATGACTCTATATTTGACTACGAAAAATACCAAGAAAGAGTTTTACGTAATATGGGGTCTATGTGAATAATCCCATGATCTAAAGCTAGGTGAGCTGCTGCAAAAATAGAGAATATGTTTAAACCAATACTTGAATGATTAAAAGAATTCTTCAATGAGATAGTTAATTTCTCTCATATGGTAATATGAAAATGAAACATAACTGAAACATTGACATCTATTAATTATGCTATTATAAAGTGAGATATGGATTTGTTGAAAAAATGATGAGATTTTGTTGATAACTCTATCACAAAAGAAACTACTTTATTCAAGAGGGAACTGTCTGAATTAGAAAATAGAGTGTCTTGATATCAATGAATGAATGATGAAGAAAAAACATTATTACAGATAGGTAGATCTGACTATATGAATGTAGCTAAATCTATATTTACAGGAAAATGAAAACCTATTATAAACTGATCTCTTCTTACGCAGAATGGAAGAGCGTTTATGTCAGAGTTGCTGGATGTATCATCTTTTTCTCCAGAACAATTAAAAAAGTACGAAGAGATTGTTGCTGCATCTTCGGAAGTAGCGTCTAATAGCATCAAGAAAGCAACTGCTGTATTGGTTACTAAATTCTATGACGACTGAGCTAAAATATTGAAAACATTCTCTGAATGATGATCTTCACTTATAGATATGTTGAGATGATTACCTATAAGAATATCTGAAGCTAAGTGATCTAAAGCTAGCTGAGGTATTATATATGATCCATGAATGACACTCATGAAGTATTCTCTAACATCTGATTATAATTCTACTCGCAAGATACTTACAGATTTTTATAATTCTTTCTTTTCAAAAGAAGAACTAAGTTCTATGAGCGATGTTGTATGATGATTCAAAAAAATGATATGAGTTGAAGATTGACAATGAGCATGAGACGCTGTTATGAAGCTCTATGATGATATGAGATTAAAGCTTATGAACTTCACATACTCTAATTGAGATACGCTTACAGAAAAACAAATAGATGATATCCTTAATCCATTGATATATAATACAAACGAATATATTTATGCTATATGAAATATGAAGCCAGAAACATTAGCTTGACAGTCAAAATCTGTAGCTGATTATGTTCTTGGCAAAATACTTAAAAGAAGATCGGATAGTATGGGTAGGGATATTGGTGAGTTAAGTGAGCTAGCACAATGATCTTCTGAGAAGAACTTCTTTGATTTCTTAAATTCTTGAGCTTGAATTAGAAATTATCTAACAACTAAATTATGACAGTGATTATCGGACTTCATAAAAGAAACACAAATATCTCTTCCTATAAATAAAGATTCATTGTATGAATTTTTGTATAAAGATATTGGTTTCTTTGATGCGGGGTGAGATACACAACTACTCAATTATTCTATGGAATTAGCTGGTAAGTTGAATGAAAATATTACAGATGCATCTAAATTACAGAAGTTTATTGATATATTAGAATCAGAGAAATATTCGTGATTATTCTATAATTATGACAAGGATCTGTCAGCACAATTCCTTATTGATATGAATGCTGCATTAAAGAGTGAATGAATAGATAATTCTGATATAAATGAAATACTGGATGTGTTTAGCAAATATAATTCTGCTCGCGCGGCGAATGAATCTTATAATGTAATATGAGACTATTTTATAGACAAAATACTTAAGTCAAAAATAGCTACTGATGAAATTGATGCTATAGATAATTGAACAAAAACAATAGAGGATGTATTATTCGATGTTCAGAAAAACAAAGAGGTTATAGACGACTACTATAACTCACAAAAGAAGTTAGATAATATAGCTTCTATTGTAGAAGACACTTCTAAAAAGTCACTTACAACACCATCAGATAATACAAAGAAACTCTTAGCAACAATGGGTATAGATGAAGATACTGCTATTGCTCTATCTGATAAGATATGAATACCTGTAGAGGAATTAGTTAATGGTGATATAGCAAAAGAAAGAATATTCAGATGAATATTTGATGATGCTATGAAAGGTAAAATGCGTTTTGCAGATATTTTGATGCAAGATGATAAATTATCTCAAATAATATCTTCTTCAATAGATGATTGGTGAAAATGAATAAAGTGAACAGAAAAATACAAGGTAATGGAAGATTGAACTATTGATAAAATCATAGAACCAGAGAAGACATTTATGTGGAGATTCTTAATGTCTACAAATACTTTAGCAAATATAGCTAATAATGATTCAGAAACTGCTCAAATGCTAGGTAGAATAAATAAGGCAAGACAAGATATGAATATGTATAAATGGAAGGCAAAACTTCCAGGCATTGAATGAAGAACATTTATCAAGGGAGAATATTATATTGCTGCAGCTAGAAAAGAATTACAGAGACTAGCTCATGAAGCTGGCAAAAAAGCCGGTATATTAAATATAAGAAAAGTCGATAACTCTACATTAAATGAGATATATAAAAATACTCTTGAAAGATGATATACTGGTAAAATATCTATACAAGGTATAACTCGCGATTTAACTACTGAGGAATCTAGTTTTTCTAAGTTTATAGATGATTACTTGCAAGATATAGCTGAGATGAGAAACCGCTTAAATCTTTGAGAGATAAGAGACTCTGCTGGTGGTATTATTGCAGATATTAGGTCTCAAATGGTAAATCCTATGTCTATGGGTAGTATGGATAAAATGATAAATAGAATGACATGATTATGGACATATACAAAATCATCAGACATATCTAGATTTAGTGAAAAATATGGTAAGGTAGATTGAAAGAACTTCTTCAATCTTGATAATATGGTCGCTGATACATTTTTTAGGGCTGCTCACGACGAGATGGAAAGAATCTTCTTTGTGGAAAAACCCTTTGGAAGATATCTCAGAAAATATAATAAGGGGACTCAAAAAATATGATCATTTATGTTATTTAATGGTATCGTAGCTCCATATAAGTTTATTCAACAAATAGTGAGTAATACTGTATGATCTTCTGCTCAACTTGCTTTGTGATGATACAATAAACCTATATATGAAGACTTGTATAAACTTATTAATGATGATTTATGATTTAGCGTTATTAGAACAGCTGGAAAGAATGATGAGTTTGCTTGATGAGATAGTTTACTTAAAAAAGCTAGTAATTACATAGTAGACAAAACAATATCATCTAAAGACATAGGCAGTATAGTAAAAGATTATTTAGGTGTTGGTTGATCATTACTTGTTAATTCTCTTCCATTGTGAGATCAAGTTACAAGGAAAAGAGCTGTATTATGAGCTATGACAAAAGCTATGCTTGATGATTACTCTGTATGATGAGAAGAATTTGTAAAGAAATTCCTTAAAGATGTTGATTCTATGAATGCCTGGAAAATAAAGACTGGCGTAAAGGATTCTGATTTCTTTACCCCAGATAAGATATCTAAAAGAATACAATCTTACGTTAGAAAAAATACAGCATGAATGAAATGATTAGAGAAAAAGAAATTTACAGTAAATGCTGAGGAAGAGATGAGAGCATATTATGCATTTCATAAAGAAAAATATTCTTCATTTATAAATAAGACTCGTGATAATTTATCTGCATTCTTTGTTACAGATAATGTATCTGAATTTGCATGAATAAATGTCATAAATAATAATAAGATGGCTTTTGGTCTTATGAAATGGGCTACAGGTAAAACATTTGAAAGTGCATTAAATATTTATACTGCAGCTCAAGAGGCGTTTGTATGAAAAACATCTGCTATGGATAAGATGAAATGAATATATGACTTTGTGTCTTCTACTGCTATTACTGAATTGAGTAAACAATTATACTATGGTACTAAGATATGATGGCAAGTAGATAAGATGACAGACTGATGATTCAGTACATGATATACTGCTGCTATAATGGCTCCGGCATTATCTGCTGCTATGATGCTTGTTGGTGACGCTATTTATGAATGATTCTGGAAGGAAGGCGTTGTATGAGCAGAGCTCAGATGACAAAATCTACGAGAGGGGATATGAGTATGATTAAGCAAGCTATCTGAAAATCTATTTAATAGGGCGTCACTCTATAATGCTGTTGTTCTATCTCCCATAGCAAAAGCAAAAAACACAACATTAAAACTATGAAAACATACAAATGATGAAATATGAGAGTCTACATTCAATACATTCTTTAAAGTAATGTTTAAAGATTTGGTAACTGATTCACTCAATAGGTATGCAACGACAAGTGTGCAATGAGTTCTAACTAATACAAATAATGATGGTACTACACTAGAAAATACGCTTGAATACATCCTAAATATGGATTCTAATGCTAGAAGGGATCAGAAACGCATATCTGGAGCTTGATATGATAACTTTGATAATCTAGCAAATGATGAAACTAAATCATTAACTCAATTACAAGGTGGTATAATTAATAGTATACCAGTGATAAAGGAACTGTTCTGAAGAGATAGTGTTGATTATAGTTTCTTAATAGAAGCGCATGATAACTTTGTTCAAAAAAGTTGAATAAATATATTACTAGATAAATTTGCAACTAAGTCTTCGGACGGAAAATTATCTAAAGTTTTGGATAAAATAGCGCATGAGCAGATTATAAATAAGGACGATAATAAAAAACAAATACTCTCTTGGAAAGCTAGTGGTACTCAGTATGATGAGAGTAAGATGTTATCGAATGCTATGATCTGAGCGAATTATGAACCATTTGACTTTATTGTGTCATGATTACAGACAGATAAAAAAACAGGTAAAATAATTAGAAATACTCAAGACGCGTTATTATCTAAAGAAGATAAAGATAAGGTATATAGACAGCTAAATGAGCTTATCGCAAAATATGATAAGGACTGATCTGCTACAACAAGAATGGATTGAGATAAGTTCAAAGAATTTGTGTCTAATGTAACAAGAACTTGATCAAAGGCATCTATGGCATATTTAATGAAAGCATACTCTTCTTTTGCTAGAAAGGCATTAGCTACTAAATACTGATTGAAAACGGCTGATATAAATGAATGAGAAGAGTGAGTAGATATAGAATCTGAATCAAAGAAGTATCAAAGCATGAATGACTCATCTAGCCAGGCGTATCAAGAATATGTTCTATCAAATAGGAACTTCCAAAAGTCATTATTACTCCAAAATCGAGATTTGATTGCTTGAGAAAAACATGTTCTATTAGATCTACAAAATGACTATCTATCAAAAACAGAAGACTATCCATTCAAGAATAAGCAATCTAATTTGTGAGATTCAAATACAACATATTGAGCAATGATAGCTCTCCATAATATGAATGAGATATCAAAGAATGAAGGTATATGAAACACTATGTTTAATATGTATAATATGTCTATAGCAAAACAAGTAGCAGCAATAAACAAATCTAATCTTGATTGAGATAGTGTTGAATGAGCAAAGAAAATGGTTGATTGAATAATAAAGCAAGTATGAGAGATAGATAAGGCAGTTGTAAAACAAGCAAAGAGTGGTACGGAAATAATTATGCACAAGATATGACAAGCTACAATGGCTGCTCCTGGTATAGAAAAGATTATGCAATTCTCTCCAGAAAAAGCTCAAGAGCTTATAAATACTATCGGAAAAGATGCATTCACATTATTTGTTGACAGATTAACAGACTCAAATCCAACAGATCTTGTAACTGCATTTGAGATGTTGTCTGGAGATAGTACAAATAAAAAATGATGATGAGCTAAATGAGCTATGCCGAAACAACCTAGAGCTCTCTCAATGAAAGAAGAAAAGCTCCTTGACAATTATAATAACCTTGCTATAACTGCCGCTAAGTATAGAGATCCAAATAAACCTGCTTTACCTAAATTTGCTATATCATATGAAACACAAACAGGAAGATATATCCCAGTTAAAATCGATGTCAAGCCAGCCTTTGCAGAATTGAAATCAGAGCAAATCAGACCAAAGTGACAGCCAGCTCCAAACCTTAGTGTCTGAAAAGCCCCAGTCAAACAGTGAAGAGTACTCTCTAGCTCTGCCAGACCAAAATCTATCGCCGGTGCAAAGGCATATTCTCGCAAAGCTTGAAGCAAAGGGGCGGGATTTAGATAAGCTCCTTGATATGCTAATGCATTGAGCCGAAGCTGCGACGTCTCCCAACCCAATAACTTGAGATCAAGAGGAGAGTGATTCACTAAAGCTTAAATACCTCACTCTCTTACTTGAAATGTGATGATTACATAAGGCGAAATGATGAAATGCTCTTCTATCTCTTACTCAGATTGTCTATGGAAAAAATAAGTAATTTTATATTACCAGCAAAGACATTCAAAAATGAGGCAGAATTCACAACATGGTTTTGATGACAGATAAGAAAAAACGGTGGATTTTTTCACAAAATATCAGATGAGAGTCGTGGCTTAAAACCATTTGACTCTCTTTTGGCTTATAGATGATATGTGGCTGCCGTGGAGATTAAGTTTGTGAGATCCGCTTCTTGTTATCCATTCTGACTACTAAGGTGATCATCTCCATCTAAACCATGAGCCCAAGTTGAGTGACTGAGAGATTTTCAAATAAATGGTTGAAATAGTATAATGGTTGTATATAGTGCGACTAAACATGCATATATCGTGGTGGATTTTGCGAGGTTGGATTTATCTACTAAAGTTCATTTCCCATGTTCTGAAGAAACCTTGCACAAAACCTCTACAAATCAGTAATAACTCAGACGATACCAAGTATCTGATCTTGAGGAAGTATTAATGATGAATTTGAAATTAATGTATCGGTAGCCCCTAAGTATACATCTTGATGGGTATTTGTAGATTTTGCGAATACAGCAAAAAGAGATTTAATATATTTCCATAATATGGTTGGGAATGTGCTAAAATATTATAGAAAAAACAGAGATCTGCTTGGTCTATGAGCTTCTACAATACAACATGATCAATGATCATATATACAAATTCACGATGTATCTGAATGGATTAATTATCTTTCTAATAATACATCAGATTTCTGATTTGTTGAACAACCATTTGAGACAGCTCTTACATTAAAAGTTATGTGATGAAGAGTAAACTATGGTTGACCAGCTATCACTGTAGCTGACGCCACATTAGCAATACCTGTTTCTTCTACAAAAGAAGTTATATTTGATTTTGCTGATAATACATTTAAAGCTGTTGATACTGCATCTCTATCGTCTTATGCATGTTATCATTGCTGAACCGTTGTAACATGAGTATCAGCTATTACTTCTTATACAGAAGCTAGACAATACTATCTTGGTACTAAATATTCGTCTACATTCTTTGAGGTAGTAGCTTGAATATTATCTTTGAAGGATTGATCAATACCTTCTACAAAATTAGATTCTTCAGTACAAACAGCACTATGACAAGCTCATTCTCATAGTAATAAAGCTACTGTATTAGATCTTATGACTGAAACCGCATGAATACTATATTTCAATGGAATACAGATTGCTCTCAATAATCAAGCTATACCTATTATATCTGTTTCTACTAATTTTATTGGGCCAGTATATGCTTCATTAGCAGCATTAAATATAGCATACCCATCACCTACTTTCTGACAACAATGATTCTGATGTATAGCAGAATGACTATATTACGATGCTATATGATGAGTATGGACTGCAAGAAGTAATGGATGAACTTCTCCAAATGCTGCAATATGAGTTTCTGGTAGAACTGAATTACCAAGTGGAACACACATAACTGATGGTACCGATATTTCTGGTACTGGCAATCCATTAGTAGTACAACCAAGCCATCTAAAAGCTGCAGTAGACGCACTTACTACATCTATAGGTTCTATTTCACTACATAACTCATTTGTATTGTGAGAAAATCTGGCCGTAAATGACCCGGTATTTTTGGTAGATGATACATGACCAAAAGTATATAAGTATATCTGATACTTGGCAGCTAAAGCAAATATATGATCTTGGGTAGCCAACAGTACAGCGCCTACGTCAGAACACAATATAAAACTTCTAAAAACTTCAGCTACAACTTTTGTTGCATTCTATATGAATAGACAAGCAGAAGATAGAGTGTATGGTGTTGAATGAACTATAGCTGCGAATAATACAATCACATATTGAACTCCTCAAGCTATACTTTCTTGATGAACATTTGTATGATTTGATGTGTGTTCTATATGAACCAATAAATTTGCATTAGCATGAAATATATCTTGAGATCCATTCGTTAGATCTATTGTCTGCAGTATCTCTGCATGAACATGGACTGTCGGTACTGTGACGGCATGAAGTGCTATATCTACTGCACAAACAATACTAACAATATGCCAGGTTGATACTGATAAGTATGCTATATTTTCTCTTTCTAATTCTGCTAGACTATGGATATGTTCTGTATCTGGTACTACAATAACATACTGATCTGTAGTTGTACCCTCAATAAATCTAAATGCTATGGAGTATGTCTCGAATGGAAAAATTGTTGGTACTAATGGTACGAATGCTAGAATATATACTATATCTGGTACCGTGCCTACAGAGCAAGCATCATTCTCTATGGTTAATGTATATACATCTCCATCACTTACAACATATACCCCTACTGCATGATATGTAATATTTTCTGGTACTACGTGAGGTAATACTGAGGCGTTTATAATGGATTGCACAGGTACAACTCCAACGAAATGAACAACACTTGTAGTAAAAACATGAAGTGTTCATACAACAAACGGATTGTGATTTGGTACTGATGTTGTTGTTGTAAGTGCTGGTAATATATATTCTTACTTAACTGTATCTGGTACAACATTAGCGATAAGAAATGTTATCACTATTACAGATACAATAAGTTGACGTAAATGATATTTGTACATGGGATTAAAAATACAACTATGATCTAACTGATTATATAATTCTCAACCTTGAGTATGGGCACTTAATAATAATAGAGCTAATGTATTATGATCTATGCTAGAATCATGAAATTCTTGACAAACAAAAAAAGTTTCTACACCTGGTCTTATCTCTTGAGCTGGAACATATGTGATATGAGGTCTATATATTAACAATGCTACATGAGTTATAAATACAGATTCATCTACATGACCACTTTTTGCAAAAGCAATATCTACTACGCAATATATAGTAGCTTTAGCATATAGCACATTATAGAAATGAAATTATCTCTCTACGATATACCATGAACATCATATATATTTGATCCTATATTAAAAACTATAGAGATAGTTTGACTTTCTTATGTATTGAAAAAATCAAATATATGGGGTATTATAAATACAACATCTAATATACTTATATATAGAATAGATAAGCAGTCGTTGGGATGATCTATGAGTTGAACGAATAAAATTACACTAACATATAACACTTCTAGTATGGATGCTTGAGATGATATATCTATTATTCTTGATGTACCAGAAAATATTTGACTAATATGAATTACAAATTTCACATTCACATCATGAAACTTAACAGAAATAGAATATTCTGATTGAACTTCAGATACTTTTGTATATGACATAAATGGTGATTTAGATACTATAACTAAGGTTTAATATATGGCTACTTTTACAATCACAACCACACAAAACATAGATGCACTCGCAAGTAAAACTTGATGAGATATTTTCAATGTAAATGGATGAGTTTTAAATATAGACCAAGATAGTCGTGTTTGAACAAATCAATCAACAAGTAGTTCTTTATGAAGTATAACACTATCAGCGTCTTTATGATGAACTGTAAATATAGATTGAACTTGAATATGGATGATTCCATATACTTGAGGTACTGGAAATGTTCCGGCTTGGAATACTGTTATTACTAATTGAACTGGTACTGGTAAATTAATATGAGTACACGCTTCACTTACTTCTGCTTCTACTGCAACATGAGCTGCAATGCCTGCTACATGATTTATTAGAGTAAAACAAAAGTCAGGAGATTATACGGTTTGATCTTTAACTTGAATAAGTGCTACTGCTGATAATGCTTGACGTATTGGATGGATCGAGATAGTATGAGATGAAGCGAGTACAGTTAATGCGAATCGTCTATGAACTTTTAATATAACAGGTGCTTGGTATGAAGTAGGTACTACAAATGGTACTTCAAACCAAACTATGCAGATACCAAATAACTGATTATTAAGATATGTGGCAGGAGTATTTATAGAAAAAACAGTTGGTTGATGAGATTATGAGTTTTACCCTAATGCTTGAACTACAACAACTACTGGAACAGATTCTACAAGATGAAAGGTTGTATGGATAGACGCAAACTGACTTGTTAGAATAGGTAACTCATGAGCTGCTACAAACTGATATACTCCTGTTACGTGACTAAAGGTTGTTGTTTGAAATATTTTCTTTGAAAACTGTACTACCGCAGCTCGTACTGCTAACGTGATTCCTAATGCAACTATAGCTACAAGGTATGACTTCACGACTACAGGTTGATGAGTTGTAAATATAGATAAATGTAATATGGCTTGGTACTTATCTTGTAGTCAAGCTTATTCTGTAGCTGTTTCAAATAGCTGATTTATAGATTGAATACTACTATCAGAAATTGCTACAGCTATGACTTTCTCTAAAGTATGAGTATGAAACAAACCTACCACAGCATTGCTTATGTCTCCACTAACAATGAGTCTTTGTTTTGCGTGAGGGACTTTTACAGATTGTGTATGGTCAAGGGTATCAATGGCTGCTTCTTGAGAGCATACAAATACTATATCAGATATTGATTGATTCACTTTTGTTAGAGATACTATAAGAGTTAATACAATTAGAGCACATGCTAAAACATATGCTTTAAATGGTACTCGTATCAAAAATACGACACGAACAAACCCAACTATTATACAATGAGCTATGGCTTTCACTACTTGTGATAATATTACAATTACAGACACAATATATTGTGAAGCTGTGAGTTGAACAACAGTAACTACATATGCTTGATATGTACGATTACTTACTACAAATACTATTAATTGTACAATATCTTGACTTACTATGCCAGTAACAAATACGCAACCTTATACAGCATTACTTGCTATAACTACTGGTTGTAACAATAATAAACTAAGAAATATATGAACAAGGATTGCCCCATTAACTATGGGAAGTGTAAATGCTTGTTGATTAATATACACAATAGCTTCTGCATGTTTTACAACAAAGATACAAAGAGTGTATTGTTCTAATACAAGAACTGGTATAATGACTGGTGATAACTCTTGTAAATGATTGGTAGAAGAAAATGTATTTTGAGATTATGCCGATGCGGTAGATGTTGACGCTGTACTTAATATGCAAAGAAAAGGTATGTGATGAACTGGTGCTTTAACAGCTCAAACATCTATTTATGGTACTCATCGAAGAGATTGATTTATTTCTACAACAGTTGGTAGAATAGCGATACTTATGAATGAGACTACATCAGAAACGAGTTGACAAGTATCGCTTTCTAACTGAGCTAATTTTACTTCGGCATGAGGTTTATATATGCCAGTTATTGGTATGTCTGTGACATTCACAACACCTAATTATATACTATGACATACTTGATTTTCAAATACAGCATTAGTTATGGCATGAGGTACGGCTACTAATTACACATACTATTATCAGATAGACAAGAATGATTGAAATTGATATTCTGCATTATCGTCTTGATTAACACCGACTACATTGTGAACTGCATTGAACTGAATAACTGGTATCAATGCAAGCTTATGATTTAAGTTAAAACTTACTATTACAACAAATGCAACAAATGCAACAGCAATTACATCAGTATATCTCGTTACAACAAGTACAACAACAGCTCAAGATTATCAATACCCACTTGATGTAGCGAATGTAGAAATAACTTGACTTGTCCCTTGAACTGAAGTGAATGCATTTACAGGAACTCCTTGAAGTGCAACTAATATCTGAAATACAAATTCATCTTGAACCTCATTTACATTTAGTCAATCTGTATCTTGAGTGTCTTGATTTATAACAATACATAAGGAGTGATATGTATTCCTACCTATTCCTATAACATATAGTAGTAGTGATGTATCTATTCCAGTTCAACAGGTAGTAGACCCAGTATTCACAAGCTAATATTTATATCTTCCCTTCTATTATAATGGCAAAAATTGTTGATTGAGACCTATTAAATGTAGGTACTGAACTAACTATTACACAAGCTTCTCTAACATTTACATTAAATGTAGCAGGTAATTTGGTCGCAAAAGATTGAGTTACGATGCAAGCATTATATTCTAAGTTTGTAAAACTTTGGGATACTGATGCTACATTAAAAATGTATGCATTTCCTATCAAATACGATACTATTATGGTTGCTAATCAGCCAAAAGGTCTATATAGATTTGTCGATTGATGGAAACCTTCAAACGATGCAACAAGAAAGATGATTCGTGATGGTTGATGGGAGGAAAGAAGTGTAGCAGATGCTCTTAATAGAGTATATGTTGGTGTAGTATCAAGAGGGGATGTGAATACTTGAGCACAATTATATTATCAAACTGAATCAACAGGTTCTCCTACTAATTTCACATATACAGATGAAGTAAATGAAGCTGTACAAGTATATTGAGATGCTTCAAATGGTAATTTTGATACTCGTACATTCTTCAAAGCTTTTGTAAGAGAATATTGATATAAATATGATAGTTCTATATTGTGAGATACTTGAGTAACTGGTACTTGACCATATATTATAGATATGTTATTATCAAATGAGTCAGATAATAAAATAACTGATACTGATTGAAATGTATCTACTATTGCTCCATATACTTGAATAACTGTAACATATTATTGAACTGACCAAAACAGGACTATTGGTTGAGTATCATATCCATTTAGAATTATAGTTGAATGAAATAATGCAACACTAGAACAAATATATACTAAACTACAATATTTACTTAGACAGAATAGTGATATAGATGCTTGAGCTTGAACTGTAAATGGTAAAACAGCAGAAGTATTATTGACTATGGTATGAGATAGCGGTATAACTTGAACTTGAGTATATATTGACAACTATCAAAGTAATGATGCCAACAGAATTACATTTACAGATAAGAACTGAGTCGCAAGAAATAATCCATATACATCTTGATTATCACTCACATTTGATTCACTACTTACAAATTGATGAACTGGTAACTATACAATGTATTTTGTAGATTTGCCTTGAAGTAATGATTACTTAACTGATAATGCAGTAATTGTAAATGATGCAAGTTGAAATCCTATATCTTGAGTTATAACAGGTTCACCAATATCGAAAACATTTGATTACGATAACAATGTACAGGGTTGAAGGACAGCTTGAACTGATGCAAATGTTGTTGTTGTCTCAAGAAATACTGGAAGCTCACAAGTAAGAACAGCATTCCATACTATTACAAGGTCAACAGGACAAACTATTGTAAATCAATGAGTTGCAGACCCAGTATTTACTGCATAATTATAATTTAATATGGCATATACTTTTAACTGAGTAACAAAGGTAATATCACTCATATCAACTACTACTCTTGACCTTCGTGATTTATGGAGCAGGTGGATAGAATGGGTTGATTTGCCAAATAATTCAAAATATGCCTTAGCTTTTAGAACTGTTTGATGAGATGATATTGATGTAAGTTCTTGAATAGCTATTCCGATATATATATTTATACAGAACTGACGAAAAATAAAACCAATGGAAAGTAATCATACATTAAAAATTACAAACGGTATATTGGTAGATAGTTCGTGAGATCCATTTATTAATACTACTTGAAGTTATATTGTAAGAATTAATTATCAACAACCAGTACAAGCAATTACGGTAGCAACTTGATGAGGATGATGATGACTGACACAGCAACAAGTACGTGATGCTATGACATTAGCACCTACAATATCACCACAAAGTTGATCGATAGATAAGATGCTCCAACAGATAAAGAACTTTGTTTTAATTATCATTACAAAGAAATAATATGCCAATAATTATTGCATTTCTACTTGGATTTGCTTTCGGAAATAATATAGACAAATTATCAGAAAAAACATATACAAGCATATTAAATATAATACTATGTATTATATGAATAGGCATGTATATATATTTCTTATGAAATCCAATACCAAACTGGAATATATTAATGTTAGTAGTTTGTCTTGCTTTATTTGTTATATCTTACGTATCGTATGACTAAATGGTTTGATAGTGATTTATTTGCGTGATTTTTGGGGCTAATATCAAGCGCAATAAAGATATGATACCTAGTATTATTTAAGTGAGCTATATATACACGAAAGCAAGCATCGCTACGCATATGATTATGATGATTCTTTGCGTTGGTTGTTGCTTGGGCGATACCAGATGATGCTTTATCGGCAAAACAAATATTTGCATTATGATGGTTTGTATGATTTACATCTGAAACAATAGCTACTATTATAGAAAATAACTTCCAAAAAAAAGTTGAGGAAAAAATATGAAAAATGTAGTTTTTATCATTTATTACATACGCCCATGAAGGATACTATTATTTATGCATTGAAAAGTAGAACTGTATGGACTATTTTTCTATTTGTTGCATTTAACCTTCCATACACACAATCTTATCTAAATCTAGATCCTGTTATTGTAGAAACTGTAAACTATGTCCTCTGAGTAGTTGGTATTGCATTTAGAATATGAGCAAAAAAGACTCTAGAAGAGTTTATGATCGACCAAAAAAGACAACAACAATAACCATTTATCATGTAAAATAAACATCGATGCCAGAAACAAACCCGCAAATTGAAGCATTTTTCCCCAACGCAGCCATTTATGACGAAGATGAACTAGCATTTACTGCTGGAGATATCTGACTCATACCTGGAACATTACCAACTATAGATCCATATAAAAGTTTTGTATGATTAGATCAGCGTTCTGAGGAAGAATCTATTATGGCTTGTACTATCGTAGGTCGTTTAAATCAAATATCATGGCTTTGGGGTAGAAGTCCAACAAAACCAGAGATGCTTGACTATATAGATTATGCTACTAAAGTACCAAAACCATCATATGTTATATGAAAGTGACGACAAACTCGCTATGGTGCTAATGCAGCACGTAATAAATGGAATACAGATAATCCTACACAAAAGGTTATTGTTATTACTGGTACTATTGGTGATGATATCTTTCGAGAAGCATATCAAAAGAACCATATGATTGGCGTAACATATAAATGAAATGCTGCATATAATCGAGATTTCTCAAAAGAAGGTATTCTTGATGGAAAAGACTACAAACCAAGTACTTATTGACATACAAATAACTCATTGTCTGTATGGGCTGCGGAAGGTATGATTTGAATGTTTGATAACTATGATAAAAGATTACCATTCAATAAATATTCTATTAGATATATTAACGATCTCGTAAAAAATGGCGTATTCTATCCAACATACTATCTCATCATACCAGCAGATTTAGTTGCAGAAAACCCAGCTGATATTGTGAAGAAGAAAATGGATCGTAAAGCAACAGAACACGCTCTTTATGCACTAAGCAGTGCATATGATAGCTCTACTAATCCAACTATTCAAGCAATACTTGCTGATGCTGCAAATAAGATTCGCGCTGAGATGAAACGAGATAAGGATCCTTCTGGCCAAAATATGAAAGCTAGAAGATCACTGGTAAATTCATTATCATTCTTATGGAATTTTATTGATAAGCCAGATATCCAGAAAGACATGTCAGAACTTGCCACTAAAGTAAGGGATTACTATATGACAGAAGAATAATCTCCAGAAATGGAGGTTTTTTTATTGTATTATTCTAGGACTTCCATATCTAGTGGGTATTTACATCCTATAGACACCACCTATGGAAAAAAATCCTCTTGTTATCGTTACATGACCACTATCTCCAAAAAGAGTACTTACAAAAGAAGATCTACTAGAAACGCTAAAGATTGATATAAATCAGTTCGATATCCAGAGGTGTGTAGTAAATAAGTGGGATACATCAATGAAGGGTGATAATAATGAGGTAATAATTTCTGAGAACTATCAAATCAAACTCTATCTTTTGCCAAAAATGACGGAAGATATGAAGACAGCGTATCAAATATTAAATGAAATGTTGTCACAAAACCCACCAGAAGTGGCTTCTTATCATAAAGATATAGATAAGAATGGTAGATTGGGGAGTATTTTCCTCCCAGATGCTCATATTGACAAATTAGATATACATAGAACACCATTTAAGAAGAAATTATCTGGTATTAAAGATGCTGTAAAAAGACTTCTTGACAAAATAGATAGATATGGCGTAGAACAATTACTATATGGAAATATAGGAGACTATTTCAATTCAGATAATTCACATAAAACTACCAAATGAACTCCGCAAGAAAATTGTGTTTCGGAAATGGATGCCTGGAAGTATGGTGCTGAGTTACAATTTGAGATCATACAACTGATGAAACAAGTAGCTCATGTTACAGCTGTGTTTATGGAGGGTAACCATGATTGGCATAAACTCCAATATCTTAGAGATATATGTGCTATATATTTCAAAAACGACGAAAATGTAAATGTTATACAGGGTGATAAAGAACGCTTTTATTTTCCACGATGAATCACATGATTATGATTAACACATGGTGCTAATGCAAAAGAAAAAGATCTTCCAGGACTCGCTAATGCAGAAATGAAAACAAAGCATTCTATTATAGAAATATTTAAGTGACACATCCACCAAAATAAGAAAACTCAATTCCCTGGAGCGTTGGTTGAAACATTACCTGCAGCATGATATCCAGGACAGTGGGAAGATAATAATTGATATTGAACAGTAAAACCAAGCATATCATGATTTGTGCATTGAAAAAAAACCGGGCGCGAAGCCCAGTTTATTGAGAATTTATAAATACTATTTGCTTGATAGATACGCATTCCATACTATCCAAGCACCAGAGAAATTAGCTGTTACTATGACTAATAGTATTAAAAGTATCATTTTCAGTTTTTCCCGTTTTGTAATACTTGGCATATTTGATTGCGATGTCATTATTGCAAATCCGTCGAACAAAGTAAAAATGCGTGGTATCTAGCTTCTGATCATGTATAATTATGAATTCATGCTTGAGAAAAGCAATATTCGAATCTTTCTTCTACTGCTTCTGTAATGTCCGATATTGCAATTATATCTGCTTGTGTTTTAGCGATAGAATTTGCTTTTTCGCACAAAACCATATTCTCCTTTTCTACGTTATATTTGTTCTTATATCGAGATAGTTGTCAATATGTAACCAACAGCGATATAGATAACACAATGATTAATACAGATCTCATAATTATTTTTGTTTTATGGAAGATAAAAGATTGAGCATATATTGTATTGTTCTAGGATGCATATTCTCACGCTCACAAGAGTACAATACGTGATTGTGTCTTGCTAGTATTTTATCGTTTCAATGTGCATGGTAGTGTCAATGCATAACAACTCTGTTGCGAGCTGCAACGGCTCGGTCCATGGAAAAGTCATCGGGGATATGTTGAAACAATATCTCTTTCCCATGCCTTTTTATGATCATACTTTGTACAACCATATCTCGGCCATGATCTATATACCATGAATCTGATTTATTATCATGATTGCCCTTCACAAGTATCTTAAATCCTGGAAGCTGTTTAATGAATATCTCGTGTACATTATTATCTTGCCCACAACACACATCTCATATATGTATTATCGTATCGGTATCTTTTACCAATCTCCTCCAGTTGTTTTCTATCTTGAACTCATATCAAGATTTTCTTTCGCCGCAAGCGACCTCCCTGGCATGGAGGAAGTGCGTGTCTGATATTATTCGATCTTTCATGTTTTGCTTTTAACAAAATCTAAAAGTCTTTCTATAACATCATTTGACGTATGTCAATCTCGTTCATCTGCTCTTGGAACTTCCGTTGCGGGGAATATATCCCAATATTTACTATCTAGATGGTAGCTTATTTGTTGTCAATTTAGATATGTCATAACAATAAACATATCATCAAACATTGTATCATCATGATGTTTTAGGGATTTTATTGCTGGTATAAATGTACACAATGCGGCAAATAGCGCAGTTCTATGATCATACAGTTCGTTGAATGTATGATACCCATCTGATTTTTCTCACATTGGAGACTCATCTGCGATATATCATTCTAGAGTGAGTTGCTCTACCATAGGTAATTGAGACTCTACTCTCACGTCTTCTCAATTTACATTACGTATAATCGCTGTTCTCTCACCAGTTATTTCTGCGGTTCTACCTGTTAGTGGGTTTGTGTATTTCATGTAGTATATATAAGAAAAATAAATTACTTTGTGTGTATGAAATTATTCTCTAGGCAATGGATTAGCATATCTCACAGAGCTATAGCAAAGTTTGTATTATGAATAGTATTGTAGTTTTCTTCCCAATCTGAGTTTGCATATTGTACATTATACTTTCAATCTTCCTTGTATACTAACAAATCAAATCATTTCCCATGTACTTCATCATCTCAATCATCATCCTCATCATATATAGTTTCAGGCAATATATCCATAAGCTCACTACAAGAATATGCACTTAATGATGTATCATAAGTGGACTCCTTATGCTTAATGGCGAGATGCGGGCTGACGTTTTCCAGAAGTCACATAGACCCCCATAATTGGGTGTTCCATATTAAAGCACTATCTGCTTTAAATCAAAGTTCCTTGATTTTCTTTGCTTGCTCTAAACTAATTACTTGCTGTGCTAGTTCCATAGTATTATATAGGTATAAATAGGTTATTTAGTTATTAGGGAGTAGATGTAGTCGATACATTCATCTGATTGTTCTTCTATTGGTTCTCTATAATTTGTTCGTTGCACTCTTTTTTCTAATGATTCTGTATGATCGTGTCATGTGTATATATAATAATATAAAGGTTGCCATCAGGCAGAGTAGTGAGGCATAGGATGTGATACTACGAGTTCCACGTTACAGCTTTCACAGCCCACATTTGAGCCGTTTGTGCTTCTGTAATAGCTACAGAGCATAGTCTTCCTTTCTCTCCTTGTCCTGCTTCTGTTCTTGCATTATTCATCTTGTCGATGATTTTGGCATAGAGTTCTTTGACCTCTTGAACATCTGCATTGTTGCTTGGGTTGAAGGTAAGACCTACTGCTTTTTCTCCATAGGTCAGATCTCTAACTGTTGGAGTAGTCTGTGTTGCTTCTACTTGTGGCATGTTTTCCATATGTGTATAGTATAAGGATAAAATGTGCAATAGCACATAGATGCCTCACTGTTCTACCTGATAGATTGACTAGGATAGAAGATCGTTTTCATCTAAATTTTATCTCTCTCATCTATAATAATTAAGTATTAAAGGCAATCTAATCGTTAGATATATCGTTCCAAGCTTTAGCATGGTATATATTACGATAGTCTATATTTTGTAGTATCTGTAGCTTCTTGTTTATATTATATTGTAAGTCATCTACGGCTTCTAATTCTGTACTTCAATAACCTATAAAGTCATCATATTTCGCTTCAAAGCTATCGTGTTTTTCTTTTTTATCATTTCGTATAGTTATTTTCATAATTTATGGTAAGTATTAAAGGCAATCTTGATTGCTTGCGTAGCAACTGGTAACAACACTATTCCCCTAAAGTTCTTGTAGTTTATAAGAAGTGATTTGGCTTATATAAGCTAATAATCTATATTCTTTCCTATAAACCTCCCTATAATTATCTTATAAAGTCTTAGTCATAGGGTGTAAGGAGTATATAAAATTACCTAATAAACTTTCAGCATCTTTTGCAGTTCTGGCTATGATCTATATATCATAGAAAGCACTCTACCAGTTTATGTCAAAACAATAAGCATATAAGTTTCTTCATCTTTTGTATAGTGGTATATGGTAAAGGAGTTACTGCTTTTTAATAAGTGGTATTCATATAACTATTGCTCATACAATCATATAGGTGATTGTCCACATAACTCATGTATGAAATCACTTTCTTCGACTATTATATTTTGGTCATTCTTTTTTATTAAGTATATGTAACATAACAAACAACATCATAGCTTGTGATACAATCTTAATAATATCATAGTAATCTTCATTCATCTTAGGTAGGTATACAGGAGCTAAAAGCTATTTATATTCTTTTTCATAGAATGTTTTATATCACATACATATTGCGATATGTTTCCCTTGTGCGTACTTTGTGAGTCACACATACACATGTATAAACAATACGCTTATGCTGATAAAATCTCTATCAAAAGACAGTCATATTGCTCGTGAAAAAAAGTTAATATATATTTGTAGTCTTCGTTGTCACATGTTATAGGTAGAGGATATAAAAGCTATTTAAGCGTAAGTCATATAATCAATAATGGTAGCAGTGTAAATAGCACAGACCAGTATACAATATCTGCTCGAGGCATTGGTGGATATATTCTTACATTCATATCTTGTGGGTATTTTTGCAATTCAGCTATAAGTTCAGATACATTCATTTGGTAGGTATAGTATATAAAGGGCTCTATCCTTGTAAAGCGTTGTTGTCTTTTAGGAAGCTATATGCTCACATCATCTTATCCCGAGTTTTCTCATCTATTGTATCAATAGTATCTTTTGGCTGTATTCAAAAGTATTCTCATATCTCTAATCTCGTTCGCTTCTTCCCTATAGGAGAGAGTGAGGACAATAACTGCCTTAATGTAATTTCTATAGGTTCATAATCATGGATAATGGTATCATAATCACTTTTGAACCAGTCCATAAATCATTTTACTTGCTCCTCAATGGTACTTGTTACAGGTATCAATACTGGCTCTACTGGTTTTGGCATAAACTTTTCTACTGATTTGCGGAATAGTCCTATGTGTTCATCTGTATTGCATATCTTTGGTGCATTTGTGCTAAACATATAACTCTTAGCCGCCTCATCTATCCGATCCTTTTTATTCCCTGTATCTGCAGTAGGGAATTCCACAAATTCAAAAACCTTATCGCAAACAATACTTATACATGAGTTACAGTATCATTTATGATTTAATAATTTTTCTTGGCAATGTGGACATCTATATATTCGGTTGTGTGTCATTATACTACTGCGTTATTTAGGAAGTAAATTATCTTCTCTGTTGCTGTCATGGGTCACATAATAATATAGTGATAGTCTGTGTAATTTCATTTTATTCTTCATTTTTCCTTTCATCAATCTCCCACAATTACAAACATTCATAAATTATCTTTCCACTCTACTACTTCCATAAGTCAGCTATCTTTTGAAAAGAGGTCGTGGATGGACTTTACAAAAAACCACCTACTATTTGACGCTATAACTTCTATAGTATCCATGGAGTCTTTTACATTTCTAACATCTATCTCTAATATGTCATCTTGTCATCGAGGCTTCCATGCCTTATTTCCTAAAGCTCTATTAAGCATATCTTGTAGTTGTTCGTACATATGACTAGTTTTTGTTAGGTAAATATTTGTTGTTATGTCGTTTAATGAGCTGTTTTAGTCACTTCTCAACATCATCTGTTTGTATGTGTTTGAGAACCTTATGCTCTTGGGGGTTTTCATATCACACAATCCAATCAGTGTCATCCCAGACTCATATGGAAAGAAAATATAGGGTATTATTTTCTTTTATATATCTAGGTAATTTATCGAGTAATGACTTCATGGATATATGTAATATATAAAATTAGACTTCTGGGTATATACCTAATAATTTTTGCCGCCAAGCGCGGCGATATACGTCTCCTTTTTTCAATATAAACCATTCGCATTGAAATGTAGGATATGCTGATTGCCCAAAATGAGATATGTGATCTATCTCAGTTCTATTAAATCAGAATAACTGCTTGTACTTAATATATTCTCTATTTTTTGATATATCAGCAACTTTAAATCTATGATAAGACTCATAGTCAATTATATCATCAAATATTCTTTTCGTATGCCAAACTAGATGATCTCACACCTCTAACATGTCTATATTAAAGGATGTCAACTTAGAAATCTCGGGGAATTGTTTATTTATCATGTTGGTATTATAGAAGTAAATTACTCGCAAAAGTATGATGATCAATCCTTGCTATATCATAAATATCACATTCATTCTAGAGACGACTCTATCGTAATATAATAATTAGGAAAGATAACATCTCTCTCTGCTCGATTATTAGACTGTCAAGATCATGCGAAAGCAAGTTGACAATGTAATATAATACACATAGCAAATATCATCTATCTATTATGTAAAAATATAAAAGCTATAACGCCAGTAAACATAAATCACAATATGAGTCATGCTCGGAATGGAATAGGATATACATGTTGTGCTTCTCATATATCTGTTACAGATGTTCACACACAACTATAATATTTTCATTGATATTGAATTTTCATGATAGAGTTTCCTGTCATATTATTTTCTAGTAAAATCCACGCCAAAGTGGAAAAATAAAATACTACATCTAAACCCTATAAGACTATCATAAAAAAACGATGCTGGGAAAGATCGATTACTGATATCTATATATGCATAATACTTTCTTTTTATCATAGCGTTATGGTTTCGAGGGATAAATCATTTCTTTACCAAAGTATTCTTTCTTCAAATTTGATGCATCTTATTTACTGGAACAGCTGTTTGTCTCTTGAAGGTCTGTAGCTTCTTTCTCTTTTCTCTCTCCTTATTATCAAGTCTTGCTTTAGCGACTCTTGTTTTATATTTTTGATAGGCGAGTTTTCGGTATTGATAATCTTTCATGTGTGATCTTTTTTACATCTAAAATATTTATGTCTCATTTTCCAAGGGTATTTCTGAAAGAATATCGTAATCCATTTATTGACATTCTCGTCAGTCATCTCATCTATGGACTTAGACATAAGAGATCATTCTCTAATTAGATATTGTATAATTTTCTTTATATATGACTTCTGGATCTTTCATGTCACAGGTCATTGAATAGTTAATACTGTAATTTCCATCACACCACATGAGGATATAAAAATAAATATCTATTTAATACTCCATCATTCTTTTAACTGCTTCTTATTTGGTCTTGGTATAGTAATAGGCCTAACATATCATACTTTAGTCTTTGTTTCCGTAATCATATAAGATCATTTTTTTACATTTTGTACTATTACTCTTCATATATCCATGCGTTTGCATTTATTATCACAATATTTTCTAACAATACTCATCTTCTTAAATTCTTTACCACAATATCAACAACAAGTATATACGTTACCATCGTTTTTATCTTTTAATTCTTTTATTTTATTGTCTTGGAATCTATCCATTCTTACTTGTGTTTCTTTTTTATCACAAGATATACACAATCAAGGTCAACAAGATAAGAAATTCTCTCCACATTTAGTACATATTTGTGTGCGAGATTTTATTTCACGTTGAGATTTAACATCAAGACATTTTTTTGTTAATAATCTATAGAATACTGCTTTATGAGTATCTGTTTTTAATATTTCATTAACTATTTTGGGATCATAAGATATAATATAATTTAATCATCATCAGAGACTATCATCTGATCAAAAATAAGGTCAAACATGAAGTATTTTATTTATATATGGCGCATAAACAGTATCTCATTCTTTAAGTCACTCTGGAAAGAATCTAGTATAGCCGGTTCATGGTCATGTTCTAATTGTGGTTTCTGTATAATATACAGTGCAATTATCAATAATTTCGTTCATTTTCTCTATTATTGTTTTATTACACATAACACATATTTATAATAAATAAAATTACATAGTGGTAGTATATTCCGAAAAGATGAGAAATCTATTGAAATTACTACTTTTTTGATAACTATTGGTTATCGTTCTTATATTATTCTATATGCTCAAGATTGTTTTGGATATTCATTTGTAATAAATACAAGATATGGAGATAATGCTTTACATCAAAATGCAGTAGGATCTTTTCAATCTTCAATATCTGGCAATAGTCAGTATTCTTGTAATATAGCACTACAGTTTTCTCAAGCACTCATAGAGCAATGTCAACTATCAGAGCAGTATTGATTCCACATAGAAGATAGCGCATCAAGCATATTCATCTCTTCTTTATTTATTGGTTTTTTTTCTATCTTATATTGCATTCTTTTTATTAAAAACTAAAGTACATATATTTATCATTTACTACTGATTATGCCATCAAATTCACCAGAATACATTAAAGCAAACAAACACTATCGGGATAATGATAGAGAAAGATACCATAGAAAGATTGCTAATCGTAATCGTAGAAAGAAATGACTCTATGGTGCTTGACGCGATAAGGAGATTGATCATATAGATAATAATATCTATAATAACAAGGCATCAAACCTTCGTGTAGTTTCTCGTAGAGTTAATAGGATCAAATGAGCCAAAAAGGCTAATTGAAAATAATTGTTTTCTTCTTATACCATAAGCAACTCTTGAGCACTGGATATGTTTTCAGTGTTCTTTTAATTATAGGAGCTATTTTCTCATATTCTATATATCTCTCATCTCTAATATAGAGAGCTTCCTCTACAGTTGCCATATCACAAGCTAACAAAAAGTCCTCTAAGAATTTTTCTCATATAGCTAGATATCAAGCGACTAGAAGTTTACCGTATTCCATATACCATTGGAATAGCCATGATATAATCTTTTTTTGTGCAGTATCTTCTGGATTAAATTCTTTTCATTTTGCCCTATATGTGTTCTTTTGTATCTTCCTTTGCTCCTGTGTATCATAGTACGATACAAGCGCATTGAAAAATTCTTCCCATGGTATAGCCATCTGAGCTTTATGGAAGATATAGAGGTCTGTATTTTCTATATATTTACCCCTAGTTCATTTCTTTATCCATCGTATTCATCAGAAAGCAGATCATCTTCATTTCAAGAAAACACCATCATCTGAATAGCTCTTTACAATATTTCTCCAATCATCTCACAATTTATCTAGAGTATACTGGAAAAATAATAGAGACCTCTCAGACAAGATATCTTCATTGTGGACAAGAAGATGGCGTGTAGACGTGAACCCACATTCAGCACATATTTTTTTATATGTAGTCATATCTTTCAATCTACCCCCACATTGGAAGCATGATATCCTATATCACCCATAACAATATCTAAGCAAATGGATCGGAATCTGATTCACCTGCTTCGATGGCTTTACTTTCATGGTATTCTCCATGGTCACTATTTAACATATCATAAAAACGTCTTTCTTCATACTTGTTTGCTCTTGCATATTCTTTGATAGCGAGGCGTGTTTCGGCTTCCTTAGAAGGATCTGGAGTTAATGTTCAGTCATAGAACGCATAGTCTAATATAGAATTCAATGCCTCATGGAGTGTTTTGGTTTTGAACAAATAATCTAATGGTATAATAATTCTATCTGACAGCATTTCTTCATTTGGCCAGAAATGACTATTTATATTTGCAATATCTGATTGTATATCTGCATCAGTCTTTTTATTAACCTTGAATGGATCTACGATATAATCGATCACTATAGCTTTTCATTTTACTTTTGTGATCATGCGATTCATACGAGCCAAACCAAATAGTTTCTTAATAATTTTATTCATGTTATCTTCACCCATAAGCATAAGCTGCTCCTTACATTGCAAGATAATATTCTCCTGGACAAGGTAACTAAATTCAAAACATTCAGCGAAAGCGACTAACATAGCATAGTTTTCTATAATACGGTCTTTTTCTTGTTTTTCTATCGATGAGAAGCGCTCTTTGAGCTTACTATCCCATGCCCTATATTTTGTATTAAACTCTTTTATGTTATCATATCTATCAATAAAGTACTTGTTAATATTAATAGAATACTGTGCTATTTTTCTTCTGTGTATCTTATTACATTGGAGAGCTATTGTTCTTGTATAAACAGAGTTTGTCATAGATCTTTGCTCACCATCCATAACAATCATTGAATTGAGCTCATACACATTAACTCACTGATCTTTATTCCCGCGCATATCTTGAGAGTTGTCGTAGTTGTTTTTCAACATAGTATCCCAATCAAACTTTTGAGTTTCATTTTGGAATTCGGTAGCAGATAATGGCATATAATGTCTAGACATTGACATTACAGCAAAGTATGTTGATGCTGCTTGCACTTTCATTACTGGGTCTATACCGAATGCTTTTTCTGCGAGTTGTTTTAATGTAGTTTTCCCAGATTGTGTAATACCAGTTAATGATACTAATGGCATTCTATTGAATTCATTTCTTATGTGATACGAGAACATTCACATAGCGTATGCTGTAAATAGTGTTTGCGCAATAGGAGCATAATATGTAGATGTAAAGTTCTCTATTGTTTCTTCCAGATCTTCCAGGCTATTTCTCTGTCACACATGGAATAGTACATTTGCTTTTCTGTCAGATGGTTCTATACCAGATATCTCTATTAGATAATTTCATGCTTCAGTTTCTCTCCTATATAGTCATGGTTGATTTACAATAAAATCAGAACCATATATTCATAGCTTATTTATATACTCATACTTTGTGTTTGTTTGGTGTATATAATGCACTAGTTGTTGATCCCATGGGGCTCATCACATAAATGTTAATCCTTTCTTTGAGAACAATGCTTTTAGGGCATCTTTCTTTTGTAGAGTGTCACCATATATAGTTCAAGATATCACTTCTCATGTTATGCTATCTATTTTTTCATAATCTATGATATAGACATTTTTCTTTCACATCTTAGCGTCATTCGCTTCGAAGTATCACATTGGTTTTATAATACCGTCCATTATTTCAATAGGCGGATTTCAATCAATTACTTTATATATCTTTCTATCTTCTAGAGATATTATCATACTATTGGTTCATATCTCAATAACGATGTTTCATCTATCATTTGTGGCAACTGTGACTCAATCAGAAGCCACATTTGCGGTCTTTTTTACAGCTACTTCAGATTTCTTCCATTCACCTATCCTATATCTTTCTGCAAAAAACTTGAATGTATCTGCATCATTCTTTAGGAAATACTTTGCAACATTGAATGGTCATCCTTCTGGTCTATCTTTTCATGAGAACGAAACTATGTAATTGTTCGTAGGATTATATTTGTATCCATTTGTCATTTTACCATCCTCGAGGAATGATATTCAACGTAACTGCCATCTTGTAGAGAAGTGTTCCAATACTTCTATAACATTCACTTCGGCATTTATACGATCATAATTAGATTCATTACCATCTTTCTTTGTATACTTTTTGTAGTCATCTTTATGTTCTTGTATTTGTGTTGACTTATAATACATATCGTACACATAATCAAAGTTGTACTTTATACTTTCGTCGAAGAAGTGTACATTTGGCATAAATCAATTAGATGGTCTGTCTTTTTTCCAATATTTATATCATGGCATACGAAGCATTCTTGTAATATCTTTTGCTTGTTGATCTCATCACATATAATCACACAACCACTTCTGTACAGCATTCCATTTCTCCAGGTGTGTGTGGCATTCTACTGAAGGTTCTATTAACCAATATGCATGGTATCATCTATATGTTTCAACTATCAGTGATGGATGAAGTGGAAAATCGAGCCAAAATTTTGTCTTGTTATTTGGAGTATCATCACGATCAATACAAAAACAATAGATATCTGTAGCTGTGTTTTTTCTACGGATACCTCATGCCTTTTGGAAATTGCCATTTGGTGTGAAGAAAATTGCAAATTGATTTGCATCATCATTGTACTTCTCAGCAACATCCTCTTTAATGGTTATAGCTTTTGAAGTACCATCATCTTTCATTCTATATACCTGGTATCAAGGAAATATACGAGGCATAGCTTCAATAAATCTACTATGACGCTCTTCTTTATCTTCTTGTGTAACGTCATCCCAGATATCATCAAATGATGTTGTCATGTTTGGTGTGTTATGATGAATAAATTATTTGCCCTCCATCTGTTTTCTAACAGCATTAATCATTCTTTGCTTATGCTCCGTGAATAATGGTATAGCTCTTTCAATAACATCCTCTAGAAATATTTGTAATACCAACTCTTCTTCTTTTGTTTTTATCTCTACATTATATACAGGAATACATTGTGTTGCTAGATTCTGGATAGCTACTGTAAAAAATGGGTACCTACTTGATATATCAAATCACAGCATATTATTATATAGGTTCCTTATTATCTTTTCATTATCGACCATTCATGCTCATATAGTAGCAGCTGAAGCTACAGCTTTTTGTCTGAGAATATCTTTCTCTGGATCTTTGTTACTTTTCATAAAAACACCACAGGAATTAAATACTTGTTGCTGACACTTTATCTTCCTCTTTCGTATAATCAAGGATTTTTATATCAGTCACTTTGACATCTTCCGTATACTCATTCTTATATGTTTGTAAGCGTTCATACGCTTGGTTCTTTAATATTGGCATATCACACCAATCTACAAGAAGACAACCCCTTTTCCCTGGAAATGATCTTAATCCTCTCCCAACTGCTTGCACTGTTGAGGACTCAAATTTGTTGGGAAAGAAAAGGAATATCGTATCGAGGAAAGGGATGTCTTTACCTCTTCACATTTTACCGACTGTTCATATAATAATTCATCCTCTACTATAAATGTCTGATATGTTTTTTTCGTCATCCTCAGCTTTTGTATCGCCATTGACGATGCAACAATGAATTCATCTATCTTTCAATTCTTTATAGTACATATCACATTCTTGTTCTTTGCGCTCAACAAGTAATAAACCCCACTTTGTCTGCTCGCTATTAACATATTGAATAAGAGAGCCGATTTGGGTTTGAATTCTTCATATATCAGCAATGAGTTTGTTTTTAAGGTCATGTCGATCTCTAAAACTAAAGAACCTATCGGTAGTATATAATATCCTTTGTATATCTGGGATTATATTATATCAATTACTATCTTGTGTCTTGATCTTAATCAAATCACCAAATACAAGTTGCATATCATTCTTGTCTAATTCCTTTCTTTGTGGTGTTCATGATAATCAGAATAGAGCATCACAATCACATTTACATATAGCATTAAGCATAGATGTTGTAAAATTATAATCACACTCATCTATAATAACCACTCAAAATTTCCCCTCAAATTCTTCTACTTTCTTGCTAAAACTAGCATGCGTTGTTATGGTTATCTCTTTAATATCTTTCTTTTTTGATGAGTAAACGCCAGGCACATAATTAGTATATTCTTTAAACTTTTGTACCATATCTTGCAGTGTAGTAAGATTATGTACTACAATCAATGTTGGCTCTTGATATAATGTTGTTATTCACATAATAACATGGGACTTTCAACGACCAGTCTTCATTTCTATCAACCCTGTCCTATCTCATCGAAGATCTATGTGTGTTATTACTTGACGCTGTTCTTCGGTTGGCTCACCATTATAGATAATTTTTTCTCATAAAGAGAAACGCTTCTGAAGAGCGTTTCAAAATTGTCAAGGTGGTAGTAACATATATTGTCATTGTGCAACATATAACTTTATCCATTTTAATCGAGGCATTGGTCTTTTCTTGATACTTTCAAGACGATCAATGTCTTTATGTTTAACTGTGTATTTCTTGATTAGTTGCTGTCACTCAGTTGTTTGTATAATCTTTTTTATTATCATTTTTATACAGCACTAAACAAGATAAAGGATTTCTGAACGGAGACTCATCTGCAGCTATATCAAATAATGCCTGGTTAAAATCATCGTAGATAGCTTTTCAAGCTTTCAATCAATGAGTTTTTACAAGCTTTTGAAGAACAACATTTGGTTGATCTTTAGATCATCATGACCAATGCATATGAGTTCAATCCTCTCATTTAAACATAATAGTTTGTTTACCTTCTGGAGAAGTAAACCAAGTTGCATGAAAATGCGTCTTAGATCTCTTCATCTTTTTTTGTTGTTAGGTCGTAACCGAATTCGTCTTTGAAAAAATCTTTTACTGCATTCATCATTGTAGCAGTAACCTTACTTGATGGAGATGCAAAAAATACATCTACTTTGTTATCGAAGTGTCTTAAACGATATCACATACCAGCATCTGTAGTTTCTTGCACTATTTGCCATTCATTAGTGAATCATAATACTTCATTTGTTTTCTTTCTAACTACTGATCATAATGCATCTTTTTGTCATAGATCCCAAAGGAGTCTTAATAGTGTATACAATCGCATGGTGTGTCGTATAATAAGAATAAATGGCGCAGTGCGCTGAGGCAAAAGATATATTTACTGACTCCAACAGTAGCATTGTGTGATTATCTCTACTATAGGTTAATTACGCCTATAGGTCCGGTACTGAGATATTTTATACACCGCAATTCCCCACGGATATATCCTTTGCCTCAATACACTAGCACTGTAGTGGAACTTTATTGGCTCCCTAGTGATTGAGGATCTAATATCGTTAGATAGTACGCTTTACAGATTATTTTTATAATGCCATGTAAAGAAGGCATCATACCCCTCAGAGTGATTATATAGTAGCTTACACTATACATCATTTCTCCTACTCATATGTGGCTATTGGAACCTGCCCTACTGGTTCTTCGCTCTCTGGTCTTCCGTCCCATACGTTTGTTTATAGCCCCTCACTAAGCCCCTCTGGAGATCAACCCATACTCACAAAGCTACTCACTATAAACCTCACCAGCACCCTCCGATATTATATACTATAGATCTTCTTCTTCCTCGCCAAATACACCATCATCTGTATCTAAGTCGTCATCATCAGATGGAGCACCGAGCTTTTCTCTCCAGTAATCACTTTCAGATATACTGAAGTCATTATCATATTGATCCTTTTCTGGTTTCTTATAGAGATCTATGTAGATATATCACTTGTCACTGACCGCACATTTCTTTAGGTCTTCTAGACTGAGTGATAGGTTAACTACCGTAGCTCATTTCTTTCAATCTCTAGGTTCAAATTTTTTAATCTTTGCGGATCCTTTGATCCAGTGTTTGTCGTTTCCGGCCATGTGTTGTATGGTACAAATGATAAAATACTTCATAAGAAGTAGGATATTGCCACCAGACTTTCATCCAATGGCATTATTCTACCCCTTGCGGGGTGGAGAATTAAATAAGATGCTCTTTGATTTTACTTTTTATAATGTTTGATAGATCTGTCGTCACAACGCCTTCGTATGATCAGCATATATCACTTAATATAATATCAGCTGTTCTATCTGCGCGCTCATTAGACATAGCACTTCAAGTACTTAATGCATCCATAACTTCAGCATTAATGAACTCATCGAATTGTTTTAGTCACATCATAACTTTAGCATTATCATTCTCATACATAGGAGCAAATATTTTAGCTCCGAATGTACTGATAAGCTTATCTATGAGAGGTCAGTATTGTTCCAAGTATCACATGGATAATATGTTATATTATAAATCATCATCTATATCTTGAGAAGATACATTGAATACTTTTTTAAGTGGGCATATAGTGTCTTTGAATTGGCAGAAGTTACATAGTTTATTTCTTCTAGCTTTTAGTTCACCGAAGATAACATACGGAAGAACATAGTCCTCCATTACTTCCTTGAGCTTAGCCTCGCACTCAGACCTTGTTCTAATAACATAGTTCTCTCTGCTATTTATGGCTTTATTGTTACTATCTTTCTGAGATTTTGGCTCTGTCTTTATCTTACCTGTATTTTTATCGGCAACTACATAACGGAATCACACCTCATTAACACCATAGTAATTCATCATAAATAGCGGATATATATATGTTTGCATATTTAGATCTCGCATTTCGTCTCATGAATACCATGTATGTGTTGATGTCTTAATATCCTCACAACAATAAAGATCTATTTCGTCATTGAAGTATTGAATATCTGGTGTTCAAGTTATTTGAATATCTTTTCAATAGTTGAGAAACATCTGCGCTTCTTGTAAAACCTCATCATAAGTATCTCTCAACTTCTTAATATATGTTTGTATCTTATCACCACAGATAGCAAGCGTATGAGCTATCTTCATATCTGGGTTTAGATTTTCCGTATAATTTCTGAGGTGAGCTGCAAGCATAGCAGTTCATTTACCATTAGCAAACGAGTTCATTATATCACCATGATGAGTATTGAGTAGATTTGGTATATACTCCTCATTATGCGCTTTAAAAGCACAAGTATAATCACTCGTAAGCGAAGTAACTCTGTATTGAACAGGTGGTTTTGTAGACATTATTTATCTTTTTTAATCATCAAATATTCAGACTCAGTAAGTGCAAGATATTTATGCGCGGCTGGGATCTTTTCAAGCTCCTTAATATCTGCTTTGAATTCAACAGCTGTAGGGAACTCGATCTTTATTTGGTCCACCGTAACTCATTCCATTAGTTTTGGTGTTCTCTTTACTACTCTTGATACAGTATATCAATCTATATTAATAGACTCATCACCAAAGTCATCTATAACTTCAGCAGAAAGAGCTTTCTTTTCTGTGTCTAGTTGTTTTTCTAAGATACTTATTTGTACCAATCTTTTGAGTTTTTCATTCATGGTTGTGTATATGATTAAGAGTAAATATTAGATATCATTAGCTTGTGATTCTATAAGAGCTTTTGCTTCAGACCAAAGAGCCTTAATCATTTCGTGTCTAGGATCTCATTTTTGTATTTTTTCATCATTAATAATTTTCTTAGCAAATTCTCTCAATTCTTCTACTGTGTGTGACTCCTTGAGGTAGTTCGCAAACATATCATCATATCTCTCTTGATCTCATTTCACACTATCAGAAGCTTCTTCTGACGCATTTATTTCATCCATAACTTTATCTACTGTAGCATTTTTCTTTATTGGTTTAGCTTCTTTTTTAGCAGGAGCTTTCTTTTCTTTTGGCGCTATATCTGCCGCATCTAATACCTTTAAAGACTCGATAGCTGTATCAAACACTTTTCTCAAAATATCTATACGCTTATCGGATTTAGTTGTGATTTCATCTTCCTTTCTAATCACTTTTACGAGAGCTGATAGATCAGAACTAGTTGTTCATGCTATTTGTATTAGATCATTGAATCTTTTTGTGTATCTCTTCTCAAGAGCTTCATTATCTTCTTGAGCTGGGCCTTCTTGTACGACCGCTTTTGTTTTCTTAGCAGCTTCATTGTCTTCACTACCTGCTGTGTTTGAACTCACGGTTTCATCCGATCAAGCATTAGCTGTATCATTAGATTTTGCAACCACTTTCGCGTTCTCCTTTGGAGTGTATGGTTTTTCTGTAGGTTTTTCTGCTTCATCACTAGCACCAGGCGACTCTCAGTCGATAACATCATCTGCTTCGTCATCCATTCTAAATACTTTGGCGAAGTTTTTAAGTGCGCTCTTAGTCGCTCTAGCCGATAACTTTTGAAAGAATCCATTAGCAGAACCATCACTACATAAAATATTAATCGATGCTACACCACGACAATATCATTTTAATATTGTCACCACACCATCCAGGCGGATAGTATATGTAATACTGTATGAATACATTCTTAGGTGTTTAGTCTCAGATTTTCAGTTCCTGTCTGTTCTATCTACCTTGAACTCTTCTTCGTATTTAGCTCAATCATCTTGAACATCGTACGAGTCAGTAAGGTTATCTAGTAGGGTTTTTATGATACCAATAGGTATATACTTATACTTTACTTTCTTCCATACGTTATCTATTTTCACACTTACCTCTGGCATTTCTTTAAGTAGTAGTGAATTATCACTATCTAACGAGTACTCTTTGTTGTCAATCGTAACTGATTTTTTTGCTACCATGATGTTTACAATATATAATATAAAATATTCCTACTTTCTATTTTTTAATTGTTTCTTTAATCTATTCTTCTTGCGGAGATTTGATCAACTGAACAACTTATTACGCTCATTACCAGTAATTAGATCTTTGATTTTTTTTGCCATGAACAGAATTATATATAATATAAAGATTAATTGTCAAATTTAATTCTTAATGTGTCTTCTAGTTTAGAGAAGAACAACTCCCATAGAGTATCTTCGTCAGTTACCTTAGGTTTGAATTTTACCTTCCATTCTCTCATAGTTTCAATAGTTAATTGTATAGGATCAATCTGTATGGTTGGTGCATCATCGAATAAATCATCATCATCCACCACTACCTCCTTCTTTATCACTTTTTTCTTAGTAGTCTTTTCTGCTAGCAAGTCCTTAGTTCTTCATTTCTTTCACTCTACGAAAAATCATGGAGCCCATCATGCACCACTGTCATCCTCCTTGATAATATATATAGGAGATCCATTTGGATTATCTATTACTTGTTGTAGTGTAACCTGTTGTCATGCAAGATTTTGTTGTGCTTCACTCCACACGATATTAGTATCGTCTGCTATAGATCACATAGCGATATCACTTCTAACGACTAGTATGTCGCCCGCTTCGAGTTTTTTCATGAATAGGATATATGATTTAAATATTATATGTCGATGAATTAGGTTGTCACTTTATATCCATAAGGCATGATACTATATCGTATGATGTTTCAGCACTACATGCTTCAAACGCTCGTTTACGATCTAGTGTCATATCTTCCATAAGTATTTTCATAACATTCTTTTTATATGTATTTCTAAGTTTGCCGAATGAATACTCTATACTTCAGTCATCATAAAGGAATCAATACAATGTATATACTTCCTCCACTTTCACAGGTAAGTTATTCATTCTATACACATTACAATTAAACGCACACC
>ERZ869921.91-NODE-91-length-52122-cov-42.231951_pt1 | contig 52122 bp, 80 predicted proteins | sample MGYA00579310_ERZ869921 | MGnify/ENA primary metagenome ERZ869921 (study PRJEB32216, sample SAMN09231816) | wastewater metagenome | place: USA: Maryland | collected 2016-06-21 | study: EMG produced TPA metagenomics assembly of the PRJNA472060 data set (Reclaimed...
CATTCCTGCTGAACCGCTCTTCCGATCTGCTTCGCATCTTTTGCGGCCACAAAAATCGACCTGCCACAGTACCTTTTTTTATTGAAATTTCGATGGTATTGAGGCTGTTATTGGTAGTGTTACCCATGCCATACAATACAAAAACATGCCATGTGCCGCACGATTTTTTCTTTTTCGAGTTTTTTTAGTTTTTTTATATTTCCTTTAATCTTAATAGTTATTAACACTATTACCCAATACCAAACAACCTATGATGAATACCTCTGAAAGTGAAAAGTGCGCCTTCCCAATAAGTAATTAAACTTATTGGTATCAGCGCAATTAACAAGATAACAACCCATTGACGTTATCCCCTGTTAAATGCCCCCCTGTCAACACCTACGTGCAGGGGGGATGGATTCAACTTCCAGCAGGGTAGGCCTGCCGCTATACATATAACTCAATCCTTTGTGCCATTAGTGCGCTTCGTATAGTTCCCTTTGTAACGCATTACCCTACTACGCAAATGCCACGGGCGCGCCCATAGCAGGGTGCTGTTTTATATGGGCCAACTAACCACCGCCATGCCTGGCATAATGCCAGCACGCGAATAAAAAAGGCCTTCTACGTGCTATTCATATTGTACCATTTATTTTTTGTTCAATTAATACTATCTGCGTTTTATAAAATTCGCTGGTTTCACTCAAATTTTTAACAGTTCTATTTGATGATAAAACTGTGGCATGATCCCATCCACCGGACATTTGGCCAATTTTAGCTAATGAAGTCCGGGGAAAATGTTTTTTAGTCAGATAATGTATTATTTGCCGGGGATCTAAATATTCACGCTTCCGGCTTCTACTAAAAACCTGTTCACGTTTTACTTTAAAAAAATCGCACACCTGATTTACAATACTATCAAAAGTGATAACGCTACCAGGCAGAGCGAAATAATCCATTTTGCTATTATCCATTTTTGTCAAGGTTAAATAATTCAACAATCTGTATGCTTATTATATTCATACCATTTCTTCCAGCCTTTAGCCGTGAAGAATCCCCATAATCGAATTTTCTTAAATGTGAATACAAGCGTATATATTGGCTTAACAACTTCCAGGCGATGCGCCCAATTCGCGGGGCGTATTAATACATTTCCAGCCTTATAATGATAGCCAATGGTATATTTACCAACCTTATCATCATATTTATATAACCCATTATTCCGGGCCACTTGCAGGTATTCATATTCCGTACAATAACGGTATTCTTTATAACTTCCTTTTAGGATTATGGAAACAAACCACCACGGGTGATCATGCAAACATTCATCATCACTTACCAATATGTTATGGATCTTCACAGAAAACCATTTAGAATCCTCACCGATGCCAAACAAATTCCAACGGATTAAATACGGCACACCTTCTGTGCGCTCAATTACTTTTTTCTTTAGTAGCTGAATATACTTCATACATAGATTTTATATCTTCTGCAAACGCTGCAAATTTTCTTTCATACGATAAATCAATTGCTTCTTTAGACATTTTAGCCTCGATTTTTTTCATTGATAATTTAAGTTCGGCAAATCGGCTGCATAAATTCCAATACTTTTGGCAGTACTCAATTTTATCGGTTTCTTTTGGAATACCTTTATATATATTCAAGCCCAATGATCGCATTGCCAGCGATACATTTAAAATATCCATTTCAAATTCCATAAATAGCTGGGTATAATTCAATATTTTACCAGCCTGCAAAAATATTTCTTCTTCGCTTGGTTTATCCATCATGGTTTTATTACTCCATAAAATTCTTCATCCCATTGCCGGATAGCATAATACAATAACTGTTTTCTTTTGTAATTCTTCGCATTTTCTTCCGGCGTATTATCAGTACCACTATGACATTCAATGTGCATCATTCGCTTTAGTATTCGATTAATCCGAATGTGCGTTTCGTGATCTTTATAATATTTCCAATTACGTGGATCACCATGCTGCTTTTTGTATTCTTCAATTTCCTTTTCCATGCCATTCTTCTTCAAACATTTCAGCACCCCATTCATCAATACTACTACCTATCCAGGTTATATAAGAACAAAAACTTTCATAGAGGAATACCCAATAACTTTCATCGGGATCATCAGTTATCTTTGGGCCAATATACTTTTTGAATTGCGAAAAATTATATCCAGCTTTTACAGCGTGTTGCCTTTCATATTCCAACTGCTGTTCATTCTCTTTATTGTATTCTTCTTTTTCTATAAACTCCAATGCTGACGGTATTTCATTTTCATCATCATATACTTCAAATTCTTCCAAAAAGTGCATCATAAAATCAATATCTAAAATCAGTAAAGTGTATTATTGCGGCCTGAACATCTTTGTTAAACCAATCTTCAAAATCTGTTTTATTCAGTCCATCATTTTTAGCCAGCTTTTCTACTTCCCAATCATCCAAATATCTTTCATTGAGCCATACCAGGTTATTCATTATAGTTACCTGCTGTATTCCCAGCTTAGTTAATTGCGCTATTTCAAGTGGCTTGCTATTGTATGGCTTTCCCTCCCATTGGCGAAGCGATAACACCCCACGGCCTGAATTTACATCATTAACAATCTTTTCCCAATAAGTATAATTAGTGCGGATGGTATGGATCTTTTCACCATAAGAAATTTGTGGCGCAAAGTTAGTAGGCCTCCCAGCTTTAGGATGGCCCTTCAAAAAGTTTTTAGACACCATTAAAACAAAAATCTTTTTATCAGCCATTTTTATAAATATGAATCTTGAACAGCATTAAAATTTTTAACAACTGCATCAGCTATTTTATTTTTATAATATACTTCCGGGTATTGTTGTATTCTCAAAGGTTCAGGCCATTCAGCCATATTTGCACCTGCTTTATCATTATATCGCAGATCATAAGCTAATATAGTACCAAACTGTTTTACAAACACAGGAACATCCACCAACATACATTGCTGAACAAGGCTATAAATCCATTGTAAATTACATTCCCGGGCAACAAACTTACCTTGCATATTACCACTTTCCCCGCCTATTATTACCCAATTAATTAATTCTTTAAATGGGTATATTTCAGCGTATTCACGAAACAACCAAATATCACTTAATAATGGTTCTAAGGATAGAAATTTTACTTTAGCTTCTATATGCGAAAACTGTTTTAAACGTTCATCATAACGTTGCTGATTCTCAGCAGAGATCCCCAACCACACATTTTCATAACCACTCCCCCAATCAGCAGGAAGGCATTGTTTAATTCGTTCAGGGCGTTTAGTTAAAATTTGGTAAGTGTGCTGGGGGGTGGCTTTTATAATCTTCCACAATTCATCGCGGTACTGATCGCCTTCCTCAATAAAAAAATCACTCCACGAACAGGTAAAAATCAATTTACCTTCTTTCCACTTCAACGGCTTATCGAAATTCGTTTTCGACTTCTGAACAATTGCCGGATTATTACCATACCTGATCTGATCACGGTACATATAACAATTCTTACAACCTTCACTTACCTTACTGCATCCATAAAAAGGATTCCATGTGGCTTCCGTCCAGCTTATACCCGTTTGTGCGCCCATTATCTTTTAAATTTAATTCTGTTTTCATACTGTATGCCATCGCGGGTGGTATGCTTATCAATACCCAAACCACGCCAGGCAATATATAACAATGCAGCAATAAAAAATGCCAATAACAATGGACTATACTTACGCCATTTAAGTATCAGGAAATTAATAAAATCAATCATTCCATCACTCATTTACAGGGGTATCAAAATTTAATTGGTTTCCACCTATCTGATCTGCCACCCTTTCACCCAATGTTTTAGCTTCTTTCGATTCGTGTGGCTTCTGCTTTAATTCCTCGTATTTTTTATTAAATTCAATTTTTTCAGGGGTTAATTCATCCTGCACAGTAACCGCCGAAACATAAACCTTTTTCTTTTTAACATATCCCTGATTGGCTGTTCTTTTCCATCGTTTAAGGCGTGCGCCTATTTCCCAGGTGGATTGCTTTTCCCACTTTAATTTTGTTTTCGATTTATTAGCTTCGCCCCAATACTTATAAAAGGCATTACACATTTCGCGCTCATAAGTTCCAACATACGGCTCTATCATAGCCTTCAATTTGTTTTTCTTTTGCACTATATCCAATTCACGCTGCTTCCACATTTCGCTGGATACCAGTTTTTCAACCACCTTCACACGCAGATCAGTATCATTGTAAAACTTCCCATCCTTATCCATCTGAAATTTATCCCTCAATTTACTTTCCCACAATTCTTCAAAATCAATATTCAAAATAGTTTTCACATCTTCCAGGGATAATGGCCCCTGTACATTCTGTGCCAATAGCAATTCAACGAATGCACCTTTCAACTTCCGGGAAAAGGAAATTGTGGTTACAACAAAAGAATCGGTATTTAAAACTAATTTATTCATAGACAAAAAAGCCCTACGCAAACAGCAAATACCCACCAGCCTTGACCTGGGGAATACCTGCTATCTGTTTCGGGTTTTTCAAATGTATAATTTTTTATTGTTCAATCTTTACTAATTCTTCAAAGTTTTTCAATTCTTTGTCGATCAACTCCCATCTTTCGGTGCTTTCAATTTCTTTCAACTCCCTGCTTTCCAACCAAAACACCACACCACCATCAGTTGCGGATAAACAAATATCCACCCGGAATGTTTTTTCATTCCCAGCTTTAAAGATCGGGCATTTCAAAGTAAACGATTCCTGAAAATCATGCTTAACTTCAAAATTATTTACATTGTTTGATTTTCCGCGGTGATCATCGCTCATTTCCTGATCATTAATAATTGTTGTTTTATACTTTTGAAGGGCCGTAACTATTTTAGTGTTTTCGGCCACCTCTTTAAACAACACGCGATTGAATTTCAAATGATCCATCAATTCCTTACAATGGAACATTTTATTCTGATTAATTCGCATCCCAACCAAATCGGGATTTTGTTCTATTTGCCCTGTAATAGAATGGCCTTCATTCGTAGTTTCATTTACATTCAGGGTAATACGCCCGGAAGTCTTATCGAAGGTAACATGGCATTTCTGCGGATTATTATCCCCTTTACGTTTATCCCAAAAAGCGGAAGGCGCATTGATAGCCCCGGTAATTTTTAACCCTTTAGGAATTTCAATAGGCATCGCATCACCAATACGCAAAACCATTTCATTGGCTTCTTCCTGACTGTAAAACAGTTTTTCAGAAACAAATTCTTTTATAATTTCTTTGGTTGCATCTTTCAACACATCCTTTTTACTTTCGTTTTTTTCGTTCATTTTATTTGTTTTAAGTGTTAATATTTAATTTAATTGCCTATCCGGTTAGCACATTCGGAAGTGCCGGAAAACCGTTTTGCGATCAGATATAGAAAGTTTATCGGCAAAATCTTACCCATTATTAGTTTTACCATTCATAGGAATAACCTTATTCAATCTTTCTTCCGGCCTCATTTTTCTACCTTCCACCAGTTCACCTTTTTCAGAATAATAGCCGATCATACCAATTTCATGGAACGGGAATTTATAAACCTTTTCATCCCTCACATTATATCCTTCACGCATATTGGTTTGCAAATACTGGTTTTGTTCTTTCAGCGGATTCACAATAGCTTTCATTTCCGCTTTAACTTCCTCGAATTTATCCAGTTCACGCGATATTTTAATAGAATTTTCCACAAATTCTTTACGCATTTCCTGCATGGCGTTTTCGTCATAGTAATGCTTTACCGGGCGTTCCTCAATTGCAAGGCAATTCGCTTCCAGCATTATTTTTTTCGTAGAAGAATCAGTTTCTTCCGAAAAAATTTGTTCCGACATTTTAAGATCTTGTTTTTCGCTCATTGTTTATATGTTATTGGGTTAAAAATTCAATTATTTCTTTCTTAGTCAATTTATTTTCCGATAAGTTACAGAGGAAGTTATGAAAATTAATATGCTTAACTGCGCTGGCTTCTACATCATCTAATGCCCTTATCAGTTCTTTCGCTGAATCCAGGCGATTAACCGATTTATCCACGCTTCGTTTAGTGATCTTAACAGGGTCAGCACCATTACCTTCAAGTTCTTCAACAGAAACACCCTTTTTTACAGCCTTACTTTGTTTGGCCACAGCAAATGCCTTTTCCAATTGTAAAACAGTTTCATCCCAACTTTCTGTGCTTTTAAAGATCTTCAATACTAAGGTAGTACTTACCAAATTGCTTTTAATCATTTCCTTCACGCTGCGGGTGGCAGAAGATAACAATAACAGATTCTTTACAAATGGCGCAGGCTTCGAAATCTTTTTCGCAATCTCATTCGGTGTATTTCCATAAGCCGATAACCTGCGTACCCCTTCTGCCATTTCAAGAAAGTTCAAACGCTTACCATCATTCGTGGTAAACATATCAACAGTAATCTGTTCATCATTAAGCGTGCGATAATCAACAACAATGACTTTGGCCCGAATTGCTAAACCCTTTTCTTTTACCAATTTCATGGAAGCGGCTAACCGCCTATGCCCGTCTATGGCAAACCATTCGCCATCGTTGTCTTTATCCCTGTACGCTTGTATAGGATTCTTAATACCGTGTTCCTCAATACTGGCTGCCAGTTCATCCAAATCGCCATAATCTTCACGCAGGTTTCCCCCTGCACGCTCCAATGGCTTAATGTTTCTTACATCAACTTCCCAGGTAGTTTGCTTTGTAGCATCCAAAATTTTTGCTTGTTTTGTCATAGTTGTTTTTTAATGGTTATAAATAATTAGGTGGGTTTTGAGTTAATACAATACCTGGTAATTCTTCAACAAATTCAAATTCATCTTTTACAGGATTTTTGGCCCGCAATTTGCGTAATTCAAAAAGATTTTCATACTGCGGAAACTCTTTTATGAATAACCGGGCATAATGAGGGGTAAAGGCATCATTAATTTTAAAATCTGTTTTTTCTGTTTCAACATCCAGGAACCAGCGGATGCGCCCTATAATCTGTTTACTGCTTATTTTAATTATTTTCTTGCCTGGGCTTTGAATCCATTTTAACGCATATTCTTTAAAATACTTATATATATGCGGGTTGGCTTCATGGAAAACCATAAAATCAACTTCAATGCTGTTACCGTTCAATTGTTGATAAGTCATTTCCTTTTTTTTAAATATTCTCCCAGCAACTTCCTTATTTCTTTCATACGTGGGTTCTTTTTTCGATCATGCAAAGCCTTCGAAAAATCGAATTTATTAACGCCAATTTCCTTAGCAACAAAGCTATGTACAAGCCCCAGCTTATCCATTTTCGCTATTAGTTTTTCACCCGTCATGCCGCAAATATATACTTTTTATAATACGTTGCCAATATTTGTTGGAAAACCTGCCAACTTTCGTTGTTAATAACTTTTGCCAACAAATGTTGGCAATATCATTTTAAATACTACCTTTGATGTATTAATAATTAAAACGCACGCAAATGAAAACAAAAACAACACCAAATGACATTATCGACATTCCAAGAATAGCAGATTCGGATATGTTCGATAGGAATGAGGAAAAAGCATACGATAAGGGATTAGAACATTGCCCATGCTGCGGCAGGGCAATTACAAACCCAAAGTATTTTATTAATTCTATATATGGTGGATCTGCATATCCAGCAGCCGATAAAAATATTTATGCGGATGCCTGGGTAATGGGAGTAGGCACAGAATGCAGAAAGAAATTCCCCGCAAGATACGTTTTTGAACAATAATAACCAGGCCCCGAAAAGGGGGCCTTTAAAACCACATACACATGGAAAAATCAACAATTGAAACAATTTTTAGATGCCCTTCCTGCCGCATTGAATATAAAAATAAAGAAGATGCAATTAAATGTATAAATAGTGATGAAAAAGCTAATTTTAAAGTAGGAGATATTATAGAATTAAAATATGGTTTTGACTGGTTTGACGGAGATAGAAGATGGGTTATAAATCCCGATGTTGATATGAGCAAACACGGTTTTGGGCCTGATTGCTCTATGGGATTTTATTATGTAATTACCTATATTGATAGGGAAAAACACAGGATTAGATACCATGTTTATACAAACGCAATGACAGGAGATCAAGGATATAAAAGCGGATATACTTTCAACACCCAACATTATACACCTAAATTAATTAAGTGTTCTGATTTTATAAAAAAAGATTCAGAAAAATTAATTGGATTGAAAGCTAAATATTTATTATAGCAGACTATGGAAAACAAAATAATTGACCTGGCAAAAAAATTAAAAGCCCTGGCAGATAGAGGCATAGGCGGTGAAAAAGTAAATGCCGAAAAAATGCTTTCTGATCTTCTTAAAAAACACAATCTTACCATTGAAGATATTGAAGGTGAAAAGCAAGAATACTATTTCTTTACCATCAAACCAAACGATGAAATTAATATAAGGCTGTTAAATCAGATCATCAAAAGGGTTAATTATGATCTTACTTTATTCGGCCCCATTTCCCCGCAAAAAGTAAACAAACATGGATTCGGTGGAAATTTAATAGTAGAATGCACGGCAGCGGAATATATCGAAATAGAATCCATGTTTAATATTTATAAAAAATTAATTGATTCTGAATACGATGTATTTTTTCGCGCATTCTGTACCGCCAATGATCTTTTAGGACAACCAAAAAAAGCCACCACCACAAAAGAATTAAGCCCGGAAGAATATGAAAAATTAATGCGCGCCAACGCTATGGCTGATAATATTAAAAAAGAAAATCGTTTCAAACAATTAAAATCATACGAACTATGAACAACACACGCAGAAAAGAAATTAAACGGGCAATAGATTTACTTACAGAAGCGAATGAAATTATCAACGCTGTAAGCGCAGACGAACAGCAAGCCATTGATAATCTGCCGGAAAATTTAATGTATTCCGGCAAAGCAGATACCATGCAGGAAAAAACCGATGAACTGGATTCTGCCGAATCAGAACTTACAGATATTATTGAACGATTACAAGAAATTTAGCACCCCATAGATCGCCACTATGGTAGTGGAGTGGTGGGCCTTACTCACTATAATAAATGATTACTAACCATTAAACCTTGACAAAAATGGAAACAAACAAAAATGAAGTAGTGTTTTTAGTACAGGGATCGCAACCCGATCCCTACAAAGTTACCTTTAGTAAGAATGGCGATAATTTGCGCGGCCTCTGTAATTGCAAAGCAGCAACCAACGGAATGGCCTGCAAACATCGCTTAGACATTCTTACAGGCGATAAAAAAGCCACAGCCACATTAGACCAGGAAAATGTTAAACTGGTTCAAAAATGGCTGAAAGGTAGCGATGTTGAAAGGTGCATGATTGAATTGCGTGATGCCGAACAGATCGCCAAAGAATACCTGGACGATGTGAAGGAAGCAAAACGCAACCTAAACCATGCCTTAGTGGATTAGTAATCGTAAAAGGGGGATAGGGCGAATCCCCCTTTATTTTAAAATTTAGGGCTTGTTAATAACTTTTGCCAACAAATGTTGGCAATATCAAAATAATGTTTACCTTTGATGTATAAACAAACTAAAAACACACGCAAATGAAAACAACAGCAGCACAAACAGCAAAAGCAGTTAGAACGGAATTAAAACAATTATTTCCTTCTATCAAATTCAGGGTAGTATCTGAAAGTTATTCAGGTGGCAACAGCGTAAATGTAGAATATACAGATGCGTTACCTGCAAAGGAAATTGAAAAAGCATTATCAAAATACCAACAAGGCCATTTCAATAGTATGGAAGATATTTATGAGTATTCTAACTCCAACGATAACATCCCACAGGTTAAATACCTTTTTGTTAATCGCAGAATGAGCGAAATAGCAAAAGAAGAATTATTAACCCAAATAAAAACCACCTATGCAGGTGCGGAAAATGTTACTTACGAAGATTATTTAGAATCTTTCCGCGAAAGGGTTTGCACATTGGTTTACCGCCTTTTTGTTCAAAAATCGTTTATCTAATATTAACGATGCGTGTGCCCCGAAATCGGAAGAAAGTAGGGGATCGCATCAAAACCACCCCCAATGGCTGATACCCTCGAAAAGCTAAATAAAGAACTTGAAAAAGTCGAAAAGGAATTAAAGAAATGGCGCGAAAAATGCGCTACCATATATGGCAATGGCACCATGCGCAAAGCAAAAGCAGAAGTAAATTGGGACTATTACGCCAACAAAAAACGGAATCTTTTAGAACGCATTGATAGACTAAAATAATGAGAAAAGCCACCCCACAGGATATTGACCGCAAAGCCATCGTTACCACTACCGATGTATTCAATGGTGCAGAAGTCTTAATTTTAGAAGCCAAAAGCGATACCGTTGCCATCGTAAAATGGGCTAATACAAAAGAATCTGAAATTAAATTCAACAAACTGGAACTATGTTAATCAGAACCGAAACAGTAAAAAAGCTGAACGCTATTTCAATTGCAATTTCTTTAATGGAAGAATCAAATGTAAGCGTAGCGCATTTCGAAATAAATGATCTGCCGGAAGAAGAAGTAAAAGAGATCGCAAAAGAAAAAAACGTGCCGCTGAATAGGCCGAATCATTTTACAGATTATTACAGAATTGTAATCAGAAAAGGCGTGCATACATTAACCATCCGGAGCGCGCGAATAAATACCTCTTTAAAAGCCCAGCAAGAAAACGAACAATCTTCAACCAATTAAACTTTAACCAAAACCATGAAAACAACTACAACAAAAAAAGGCGAAAAGCCTTCAAAAAACGATCCAGTAAACCACCCAGCCCATTATACCGATGGTAAAATTGAAGTGATTGATTTTATCGAAGATAAAAATTTAGGCTATCACCTGGGAAGCGTTGTAAAATACGTTGCACGCGCAGGCAAAAAAGATCCAGCAAAACATGTGCAGGATCTTCAAAAAGCTGCCTGGTATCTAAACCGCCATATCGAAAACCTCAAAAAAATAAAAATGGCAGTACTGGCCCTGTTTATTAGCCTTTCCGGGTTTTCACAGATCACTTTAGAAAATTCCTATACAGGCTATTGCCAGGTGTTCAAAATCAACGATACCGATTTTGTATATAGCCTTTACAAAAATCGCGAAGCCTATATTTATTCTTCCAGCCATGCACTTTTAAAAGAAGTGGCATTAGCGGGATCACCAAAAGCGCAACAATTTGGCGTGCTGCTGGTTTCCAAAAAACTGTTTAATACCGATGAAGAAATGGAAATTGCTTATTGGTACCAGGATAGTATGAGTTATACACTTCATTCAGCTATTACCACCGAAAGCGGCACCGAACTATTCAACGATACCGGATCTGTTTCATTTGTAAAGGCAGGCACCAAAGCTAAAATGATCCTGAATAAAACAAATGGAATTACCGCCAAAGCAAAGGTATTTTCATTACCAGGCGAATACATCCCAACCACCACAGGTAAAAAAGAATCCGATACCAAAACAGTTTCACCATATCCAAACCCGGCTTACGACTTCATTACGCTACCTTACAACATCACCGGGGCCGGAAGCCTCATAATATACAATTCAGGCGGCCAGGAGGTCTTAAAATACGCCATAGACAGCAGTTTTAAAGATCTGCTGGTGAATACCTCCATACTATCTCCTGGGATCTATTTTTATAAAACAGTTTCGGGATCTGTAACATCAGCAGCGCAACAGTTTATTATAAGCAAATAATGGAAATAAAAGCCATACTACTTATATCATTACTGATAATTTTAAAATCCTTCCTGGCTGGATTACAACCAGGAAGGATTTTAGTAGCAATAATTAAACGAATATTTAAAAAACAATCTTAATGAAAAAACTATTTTTACTAATAGCGATAACACTTATAATAAGCAGTTGCGCAGACGAAAAAACATTAACATTAAACGGAAGAAATGAAACTTTCGAACCTTATGGATGGGCCGATTACGATGAACTAAAAAACGATTCCATCTACTATAAAGTTTGTATTGGAAATGTAGTATGGTCAGTAATTGGCTGCGAAACAGTTATTGCACCAATTTGGCTTACAGGATGGGATTTATACGAGCCTATAAAAGTAAAAGAGCAATACAGGCGGCCTATGAAAAATATTAATGATACCATACCAAAGTTTACGATAACAGAATGAACACTTTAAACGCCACCAAATTAAGTAACGGTACCGTTATCATTGGCCACAATTCAGGCGTACAGATCCGTCCTGATGGAATGGTAACACTTAACGGCAAGGATGTGGCAAAACTCCCAAAAGAGTACCGCCCCAGGAAACCAAAAAAGATCAACCACAAATGGCATGATGATATTTGTTTGAATTGCGAAGTACAGCGCGAAAAGCGATCACACAAAATATTAATGGCCATCCACCAGGGTAAAAATATTTATCAATACGTATCGAAATACGTTTACCTAACTGGCGGCATCGAATCATTCACCAGGCCGAATTGCTGGCGTACAACTTTTGATGATTAAATTTTAAAACCAAAACCCAATATGAAAAAAAGAACAGTAATTACCAATACACCAATCAAACTTCCAATTAATACAACAATGCTTTACGCCTTCCTATTGTATTATTTTAAGGTAGATGATTTGTATTGTGGAATAGCCATTACAATTGCAGCAATATACTGGATAGCAGCCATTGCAGCAAAATGGAATGAAGAACAGATTGATTTATTCGATGAAAAAACAGACAATGAAAAGCAGCCAAAAAAAAGCGCATTCGCTGAAAAATTAGATAAAATGGCAGAAGAAAGAATTAAAAACAGAAAAGCATGAAACTCTTTTCCATCGGCGATAGCCATTCCATTTTTTTTGAACAAAGCGGTATAATGCTATCCCATTGGACTGGCCCAATACACATCGCCACCATTTATCAATTACTGGAAAAGGGATTAAACATCTGCAACTTACAGGAAGATTTGGCCGCCTCTGATCATTACACCAAAATCGGAATACCACCCTGGAAAGGCGAAAGTAAAACATACAATACCACCAACATCCAGGCAGGCGATACCGTACTTTTTTGGTTTGGATTCAATGATATGCAGAAGAATATTAATAAATACGCTGCTAATGATTACGAAACAGAAATATACAGACTAATAAAAGGGTATATACTCTTATTGAAAGAATACGAATTAAAATACAAAATAACCTGCATCCCTTGCAGCATCTTCCCCAACCCGTCCCCAAGCGAATCACCACTTACCGTGGCTGATTATTATGGCATCAGCGGAGATTTTAATACTACCGGAAGCCCAGCACAAAGAAACACATACACAAAACACGCCAACGAAATTATCCGTTATTTATGTTCAAAACATCATTTAAAATTCTTCGATCTTTACGAAGGCATCACCGATGAAAACGGATTTTTAAACAAAGAGTTTTCAACCGACTACATACACTTAGATCCGCATAATTATGTACTGGTTGAAAAAATGAAAATGGTAATAAAATTATTTATATGACGAAGAAAGAAATAATCAACGGCAATAAATTGATCGCTGAATTTATGGATTGGAAACAATGCAAAGATGGCGATTGGCAATGGAAACATCCTAAAAATTCTATTCTTCCGGCTCAATATGAAGCCTATGGCACAAAATATACCTATGATGAAAATATGAAATTTAATTCATCATGGGAATGGCTTATGCCCGTGGTAGATAAAATAGAATCACTACATTTCAATTCTCATATAGTCAGAAAAGATGGCTTACATTATTGTATATTTTTCCACTATCTTATGATCCCAGGACTGCGGGTAGAATCAGCACATCACAATTATAAAATAAATGCTATCTACGAAGCAACAATTAAATTCATAGAATTATATAATACCAAAAAAAAATGATCCCAGCCAACGAATTACGAATAGGAAACAAAATACTTTCCTGTTTCGATAGAATTGAAACCGTGCGCTTCATCCTGGGCCACGAAGGTTATAAAGAACGTACAGATGTAAATGTAATTTACAAACACTTAATAGGCGTTGAAGAATGCGGCAATCAATACAACCTGGGAGAAATAAAGCCTGTCGAAATTACAGATGCAAGATTATTAACTGCCGGATTTACGCAATCACATAACAAATTCAGTTTTTATAGAACATCGGAATGGTTTTATATTAAAAAATACAATAACCCATTATATGTATTAGTAATGGATGAAGATAGAGAATTAGAAATTGAATTAAAATCATTTCATCAAATCCAAAATATTTTTTTCGCTATACAACAAAAAGAATTACCTTTACCCCCGAATTTCGTTTGAATCGTTATTAACGATATTTTGGACTGGGGTTCGATCCCCCACATCTCCACGGTATAACTTCGCGTTATCGAAGGCAGCAGGGTAAATTTTTAGGGATAAAAATTATGCTGCCGAAAATATTGGGGATGCTCGGCTTTGACAGATAAAACGGACTGACGGTGAGAAATTCAAGCCGCAAAAGGCAAAAAAGTAAAAGGAATCGTACGTAGCCTATTGGCTGCCTTCGAGCCAGCAGCCGAACTTCGTTTAGCTGCCTAAAGCATAAGCCCTGGGAAACCGGGGCTTTTGTTTTATAGTAGGGCAATCAGCAGTAACACCAACCCAACCACACCAACCCCATTCCGCTGCCTTTTAAGCGATTTAATTTTCCGATCAGCCTTCACCATAGCAATACTATCGTTAACCATTACACGGCCCTGCATTCCTATCACAGTATCCTGTTTAGCAACCTGATCATCCAGCGATGCAATTAAAGTATCCTTTTTACCCACCAGTATGCCATAATTTTCAATGGTGGCATTCAGCGAATCATTTATTTCCAAACATTCTTTTTTATCCACATACACACCATTCAGGGTTTTCACCTGATCCATCCCCACATCACAAACAGTATCCATACCAGCCAGGTGCATTGGCAGCGAATCAACCCCCATATTCAGGGCCAGCAATTCAACAGATCCAACAGCATACAATTTTATAAGCTGCTGCCGCACTTCATCATACTTTGCCGAAACAATTTTAATACCGCGCTTCTGAACCTCTATTTTTTGCTCAAAAACAACAATATTCTGTTTCAGGCTATCCGAAAACAGTTTTTCAATAGCCAATTCCTGTTTTAAGGCCATTACACTATCTTTCGTGGCCGCGTTGGTGTCAATAGGCGTATTATCCGGGTTATGATGGCAGCCCTGATAAAAAGCTATCAGGAAGGCAGCCAGCAAACCGAATACCAAAACATAAAACAGTTTTTTACTGTGGCTCATTTTTATTGGGATCGTTTGATTCTGCAATTTTATCTTTTCTCAACTGTACAGCATTCCAGGCACCGAAACCCAACAGAAAACCGCCAATCATTAATACATTATCAACTGTTAAATCATTCCATTTACGAAGTACGTAACCAATCACCAGCCACATAGCAATTACGAACATTACAAAGCGTTCATATCGTTTCGATGAAAAAAAACTGGGCTTATTACCGAACATACACAATATTTCATACAGAAACACCCAGCCGAAACCCTTTTTATCTTTAAAATATTCTTCCATTACCCAATCAGTAATTTATAGTATTTTCCAAACAATTCAATTCTATCCTGCAAACCATTATAGCCGCCATTCACCTTATACGTAACCTTCCCAACATGTTCGGGCAATGCGCCCAGGTCAGCCACCACATTTAATTTTTTAGTGTCCCAAAACCACCCGGCACTTAATAGCGGGTATTTATCGGCCACCAGGTTAGGATTAATAACAATATCATCTTCCACAAATTTATCGAAGGCGGCATAATTGGCACGCCCGGTAAGCTGAATATATCCGCGGCCACGGAACTTCCACCCATCCCCGCTGGCTTCATCACCATTCCCATTCTGATTGGCATATACAAAGCTGGCCAACGCCTGACCATTTTTTACATACTTCTTCGCATTTTCAATTTCATGCGGCTCCACCACTTTATCATGGTCAATATCCACATCATTGCGGAAGATCTGCACAATCCGGTTTATATCCGAATAGCTGCAATTCTCCACCTTCCCAGTAAATTTACCCGATTCATGGGCCACCTGCGCTAAAAAGTGCGCAAGCCTCAATGGTGTATTAATACCGAATTTCTGAACCACCGATGGCAATTCATCAAACACAGGCTTTGGCAATACCGGAAAAAGAGATTTAATTTCCATGTTATTTTACTTTTAATTTTTCTAATACAGTATTGAATATGTTATGCCCGGTTATTTTTTCAAAGTTTTCATTCATTGATTTTAATTCGATGTAAACAAGAAAACCAGAAATAGCTTTCAACGCCGGAAAGTCATGTATAAACTGCTGTTCGATCACATGCGCTACCAATATAGCTATACCATAGCTTAAAAACTTACCTATTGTTTCACGAAGCCTTTTACTGGTTATTGGCTCACCAATTTTACGGGCCGCAACAATTCCGGTAATCATATCACAGACCACAAAAAATCCAATAATCAAAATCACAGAAAAAGTGGGAGAAAAATAAACCCAAAGCCACATACCAGCATTTAATAAAAAATCAATAACCGTTTTTTTTATCATAAATTACTGTTCGTTTTTAGCAGCGTTTTCAACATGGTTTTTATCTAATAAATTCAGAATACCGCAGATCATTTTTCCCAACCTGGTTAATGTGCCTTGCAGCTTATTTTTACCCAGCACATGCGAAACAGTTTCATCCGGGTTGCCGAAACGATGGCCCTTATTCGTTATCAGCAGATCATTAAACAAGTATTGGCACAACACATTTCCGGTTTGATCCATCGAAAATGCAATCCAGTAAAAAAAGTTATTGATACGCGCGAAACTTCCGGCACGAATCACACCCCATATAATACCTGGAATGGCCAACAGCGCAATTAAAAAATAAGCAATAAGCGTAAGTACAATTCCCATTTTTAATTTGTATGTGCCTGATTATACCCAACCAAACCGCCCGATACTGCCGCATTAACACTTGCGGTGGCTGATCCTCCGTACATTTTTACCGGATTTAATGTTTTAACAGCAGCAGTAGAAGAAAATGTACTGGAACCAAGCACATGACAAACACCTTTCACCCAAACTGTTCTTGTTGCGCCACTAAAAGATCCTCCTACACCAATTAAAACACCACTTATATACAAATCATCCTGCAATGCAATAACAACACTCACACTTCCTACATAAAAATTAGGAACTACAATTCCATTAGTAGTTAAATTTTTAGTACCAATACTTTGCGCACCTATCGCCCCCATCCCTAAAATAGGCCGCATATTTGCACCAAGAGTTATATTTCCACGGCTTGAAATAGTATTATTTAGTGTCCATGTATTCGTATAGGTTGATTGCACATCTATACCTCCTATATCATATCCGGTGGCACCATCAATAGTACAATTAGGCGAATTACCGTCAAAAGTAGCAACATCAGCAGTTCCGGGAATACCAGCACCACCAGCACCACCCGATGATGTACTCCAATTATTTGTGTTACTCCACAAATTATTTACACCGCCATTCACAAAATATTTTGTAGCCATACCTTAATACCCTCTTGTTGGTTTAATAATATTTAATGTATTAGATAAAGTACCAAGTACCGTATAACTTCCATTATAATTTTGCAGATTAATTACCGTAGTTCCTTGTACCGTTGGCTTTCCGGCCACCAATCCTGTGGCACCTACAAAAAGGTATCCATAAATAGTAATCGTACTGCCATTTAATGTTAGTGTTGCCACGGTATTATAAGTAAATTCATTCTGAACCACACACGGATCTGCCAATGTTAAAGTAATTCCGCTGCTTATACTGGTAAGGTTTGGTATTGATTTTCCATTAGAAGTTAGCGTGGTACCCGTTATATCCAATCTAAGTGTTCCATTACCTTGCATTTGCTGCATATTTGCGCCCAGCGTGCAGGTAGTGCCAGCCACCCGCAAAGTAGAATTAAGGGTAATAGTATTAACATATCCCGAAGTAATTACAAGATTCAAACAGTTTCGGGCCGAACCAACATCAACAGTACAATTAGGCGAATTACCATCAAATGTTACATCATCAGCAGCACCAGGCACAGAACTACCGCCACCGCCACCGCTGGTTGTACTCCAATTGGTCGTAGAACTCCAATTATTATTTACCCCGCCATTTATAAAAAAACGTGCTGCCATTAATAATTAAGATTTTGTAACCAATAAAACTAACTGTACAAGTTTCGCACTCGTAACACTATCAATATTCCATCTGAATACATCCCCAGCAGTTACAGCAATAGATAAGCCAGTTGCAGAATTAGATGTTGCACCAGACAATGCAGGCTTAGTGCCAAAAATAGTATTACCAACTGCGGGTGGGTAGCTTGCAAATGCTACCTTCCACACATCTATTACAATACTGCTTGAAATTGGAACCTGTGAGGCTTCCACTAAATACCATCCCGTAATTATTCCACTCCACGGTGCCACAAATGTTCCATAAGTTCCGGTATTCAACACAAAGCCCTGGCCGTCTAAAGTCATAGCAATAGAATCAGCATTATTACCGCCCGATGCAGCCGCCCATTCAGGTGCAGTTTCACCAGCATTCATACGCAACACCTGTAATGCAGTACCTTTGGCTAATTTCACCCATGAAGATCCATTATAATAAATGGTATCCCCCTGCGCAGGGCTGGCAATACTTATAAAATTAGCGATCAATGCAACCACCCAATCATAAACCGCTTTCACAGTTGGATACTTAACATTGCTGGCCTGATCAGTAGCTACATCAGTAGATTTATTCGCTGAATTTTCTGCCGTATATCCAATATTGTTTTGCTGTATAGCCCAATTCGCCTGCGCGTTTCCGGGCGTATCAGTTAGCGCACGTACAACATCACCAATTTCAACCACCTGGCCAGTTGGCAATGTTCCGGCTACCGAAATAGTCCAGGTATCACCTTTTTTTATTGCGCCTGCCGATCCCGAACCACCAGTTGAAGGATAAGCATTAACCGAGGCATCAAAGTTGCCGCGATCATCCCACAAACCTATTACAAGGCTATCAGAATAAGCATTCGCAGAAGCCAATGTTGCGGCATCTGCGGCAGCTTGAAGTGTTGAAACAGGTTTATTGGCATCGGATGTATTATCTACATTACCCAATCCCACTTCACTTTTATCCATTGTAATATCTATGTTCAGAGTTGCCATATTGTTTTTATGTTACGTTTATAATATTATCTTCCATTGCTGGTAATGATCCCGAACCTTTCAGAATCCCATTTACATATACCTGGTAAAGAGTATCAGCCAATATCAGCGTATCGCCTGCTGGCACTTCTTCATGGTATGTATCACTTGTATTTCTTACTATACCAGGCGCAGATGAAGTTTCTGCCGAAATAGTTGCCGGGCTGGAAGTATGACTTCCATAAGCATTCGTTGCCGTTAAAGAAACCTGGTAATCAGCCACGGTAATAAAACGAATGGTTGGGTTTTGCGATGTGGCAGATCCAACAGTAAATTCATAATCAATATCCAGCAACCCACCCGAAACATTCCATAGCCATGAAGTTGGCGAATTGGTTGAAGCATCTGTAAATGCAACATCCAATGGCGCATCACCGGATGCAGGCGAAGGCGAAGTAGTGAAAGTAGCGAATGGCCTTAAAGATGGACTAACCGAAAAAGTATAACCTTTATCAGTTAAATACAATTTCATTACAGTATCATACCCGGCCAGCAATTGCGGCAATATAGCATCAACAGTTTCAGGCACCCGAACAATAAAAGTAATTCGGCCCATAATAACGCTGCTGGCATCCTGGTTATTTACAGGGTTGGCAATATTTATTTCACGCACTTCTGTATGCGATATAAATGGCTTTGCAAAACCCAGCGTATTGTATTGCCTGTTTTCCAGGATGGCAGTACAAACACCCATTAATTTTTGTAACTTAATTGCCGATTCAGAATCCCCGTTTTTACCTGCCTGTGTTTTGGCAGTCATATAACAATCAATATTGAAAGTATAGGTACCATCTGATTTTAACGCAGCCTTATTATCATAAAGGCCACGGGCTACCAAAACATTCACAGCAGGCATTTCAGTTTTATCAAAAGGAATAAAGCGTTCAACAAAAACTTCTGCATCCAGTTCATCGGCATATTCAATAGCGGCCTGTACTGGCAATTCATCAGCCAATATTTCACCTATCCGATCACGGATGCGCTCAAATGCCCTGGGCTGTATAACTGTTAATATTCTTGCCATTATTCAAAATCACCTAAAATGCAGCGAATCAATCCAACTGTTTCATCAGGGAACCATTCACGTATTACATATTCTTTTACACTACCTGTACTATCTTTAACACTAACTTTATGGCCAGTCAATACCACTTCACCATTAGAATTTCTTACAGGGTACGAAGCATCCGTTAAAAACTTTTCCGAAAAAGTGGCATTCGCATTTTTAGTGTTTACATAATTACCTTCCGTATCAATTCCAATATGGTGTTTGGTATGCAAACCAACAATAGCAAGTACATTACCACCAACGGCAGCAGGGGCCGTTAAAGTCATTGCAACACCAAATTCATCGGTATTACTGGTAATCGCTTCTATATCGGCTTTCGCCTGTGCTATCAGTCCCATTTTAAAAAAAAAGCCTATCTTTCAATAGGCTTTAATTACAGTTACTTTAAAAATATTTATTTCCCGTTTTTGCCGCCTTTTTTACCTGTCGATTTTTCAGCAGATAATTTTTTCTTTGCTTCCTGATCAGCATTCACATTTTTCTGCAAATCTTCCTTATCCTGTTTTTCTTTAGCCAATGCAGCCTGAAATTCAGCTTCTTCATCAGCTTTCTTTTTGGCTTCTGCCGCCGATTTTGATTCTTCTGCGGCCTTCAATTCAGATTCAGATGGTTGCGAAACCAATTTTTCTTCTCTCAAAAAACCACTTTCAACCAGTTCATCAGCACGCCCAGGTAAAAACTGATCTTCATTTACCACATCGTTGCATCTGAAAATTTTATTTCCCATCCCGCCAACGGAAAGGGCTATAACAATATATTTTTTCATGGTAAGAAATTAAAGGGGTGAAGAATATTATTTCTTCACCCCAGGTTCTTTAAGAAATAACCTGCATTGTGTAGATCTGATCTACACCAACCGGGATCGCAACACCAGCCGATTTAATATCGAAGATGTGTTTGCTGTTTCTTTCGTCCACATAGTTACCAATCAGGTAAGCACCTTTTTTAGCAGCTATTCCGGTAGTCAGCAATTGTGGTACTGCTGCAAAACCAAGCACAAACTTAGGTGCTTCCGGCAACATAATCACCTTTTTAGGGTTGATGTATGGAGTAGAAACGCCCGATGCGTTATCGTAAAATTCCGGGTAAGTCCAAAGGTTCACAGAATACGAACCAGCCGTTATCCTTCCGAAAAGGGATGCACCAACAGAATTTTTTTGTGGTGCGCGGATAGCATCAAGATTGATATTCGTCAATGGGCCACGTTCTTTAACAAAAGTATTGGCAAGCAATGCACGCATTGCAAGGCTTCCGTGGATCGCATTTATTACTGATCCTTCTGATTTACCAACCTGGCGTAAAAAATCACCACCAGCTTCATACTGTAAATAAGGATCGTATGATCCAGTCCACGGCGTTGCGGTGTTATCCTTCAATGATGCCGATTTTCTTTTGAAATCAATATTAACACCAGCTTCAAGGGTTACAATACCTGTTTCAAGAACCTGCGCACATTGAAGTTCATAAGCCCTTTCTATTTTATCCTGCAACATTCTCAATTTGTCTGCCACAGCTTCCAGGAAACTTTGGAAAGTATCGCTGTCAATTTCGCTGGTAGAACCAAAAAGTCTATCGTAAAGATCCAATTCGGTTGCATCAAAATACTCACGGTAGTATGGAGGAACAAATATTTTTTCGGTGCTTCTCGAAAAACTGTTTCTGTTTCCTTCTGTTCCGCGCTCAACATCAACAGCAATTTTTTCAGTACCTCTTTGTACTTCAATTGCAAGTTCTTTAGTAGAACTTTCTTTCACAGGGAAGAAAGATCTTAAAAAAGATGTTGGTGTAACCCTTTCACGGTAAACTGCAATAAGCATTTTGGTAAATAAACCCCTTGCATCTGTTACTGATATATTGCTCATTTTTTTTGGTTTTAAAAATTATTATTTATTTATTTTCGTCCCAATCCCCCTTTTTTCAAAGGGGGATTTAAGGGGATTTTTATTAGTTATCGTATCCGGTTAATTCATCTGTGGTTCTCAAAATGATTCCAACAGAATCACTTTGTATCCTGTCACGGATTTGCCTTCCATCAACCGCGGTTGACATCAGATCAGATCCATACAATACAACTTTTTCTTCTGCAACATCACCTGAAATACAGATCGAAACAGTTTTAGTTTCACCGGCTTCAATAATGTGTTCCTGGTTAAGAACGCCAATTGGGTATTCACTTCCATCTGTGTTGCTCGAATTATGTGCTTTCAGCTTTCCGGTTATTGTAACACGGCCCATCAAACGCCCCATTGGTAACGTAAGATCATCGTAGGTTGAATTTTGAACTTCACCACTTTCAAATCTGTTATTCCACAAAAAGATTTTGGAAACATCATAATTTGTAGTTGCTTGTTGGCCAGTATTTAAAACTTGTTCGTTGCTTGACATGATTTTATTTTTTTATTATTAAAAAATTGATTTTTCTTTCTTTTTTTTGGAACAGCGATTAAGCTGTTGCGTTTTTCTTTACGCCATCCAATACTTCTTTTTCAAAAGCCGAAAGTGTTTTTTCCTTTTCCTGCTCTTTTGTTTTCACTTCGTCTGTTTTTAAAGGATCAGCAGCATCAGCAGCAACCGCAGTAAGCGTTTTTGCGCTGATCGCCTTTGCAGTAAATTCAGCCATTGCAGTTTGCGAAAGATCTTTACCTTCCTTAATACCTTTTTCAACTGATTCGGCATCAATTTTAATAAAGGCCAACCATGCACCTGTACGATCTTTTTCTTTTGCAACACCTGCTGCAATACCTGCTTCTAAAATTTCGTTATATGCGGCAGGATTTTCGGCTTTCAATTTTTCACTTGTCATTGTTTTTGTGTTTAAGGGTTTCACTTCTGTTTCTGTTTGTGGGGTTGGAATACCTGTTGAATGGGCTGCAATCTGAAACATCATAGTTTCTATTTCAGCTTTCTTATCAGGCGTAATGGTAACAACTCGGTTTACCAAACCAATTTTTTTCATATCTTCCGCAGTCAAAACCACATCCAGGCGGTTATCATTCGAAAAAATATCATCCATAGAAACTTTTTTAAGTTTCTCAAATTTCTTTACATCAATTTTAGCCTCCAAAGCAGCGCGTAACTTAGCGTTGATCTGATCCATCTGTTCCCACATGGATTTAGTCATATAATTGGGATTCTTTTCTATGTATTCAGGATAGGCAGCGCGGTGTATTACTGCCCTGGAAACATCCAATGCTTCTGCATCATCTGCATAAGCAAGGAAATAAGCACCCATTGAATCGGCACGGCCATCAACCTTTACAAGTTTTTTGCCTTTGTGTTCAGCAAATTTGGCTATCATACCCCATCCATCTTCCGGGCTTCCTCCTGGGGTGTTAACTCTTACAACAATATCCCCATTCTTGCTTTCTTCCATAGCCTTTATAAAAGCCTCGGCAGAATAAGAATAGATTGGAGTATATATAAGAATTTCTTTCACCATGATGGCGCAAAACTCTTAATAACTATTTATTGAAAAAAAGAATGTACTTGTTTTGTGTACAAAAAATTATTATACTTGCCCCACTATTTAGCTGCTATGGAGTTTGAAAAAATAAAACCGGATGAAATAACAATTCAGAATATACCTTCGGTTACCGCCAGCCAAATAAAAAATATCGCTTACAATAAAGGCATCAGCGTTACCGCATTAATCAAACCAAAACTTAGGGAATTAGCAGATAGCTTTCCAAAGGAATTACACAAAAAACCAACCGAAGAAAATATGAAATATTTTCGCGTGCGTGGTGTATCGCCTGCATTAGTAGAATCACTTTATAACATCTGCGATAATTTAGGAATAACTTTAAGTAGTTTATTAAACCAGGAACTATGGAAAGTTAAAGAATCATACCCCGAACAAATGAAAAAGAAATTAGATTTTTAGTTAGCGGCCTAAACCGCTTTCTTCTTCTTAACAGGCGCAGCACCATCACCACCTTCATCAACCACTTCATCTTTCAAACCCAATTCTTCTGCCTCCTGTAATTCTTCCACAAATTGCGCAACATTAGAATCTGAATCACCGCCATTCAACGCTTCTGTGGCAGCCTCCAATGTAGTCAACGGTAAATTTTTACCTTTTTCACCCAGCTTTTCACGCTCTGCCTTCACTTCTTTCAATGGATCAATGTGAGGCACACCAACGCCAACAAAGCGCGCAGTTTGATACGCATTTAAAACCATATTGTTTTTTTCCTGAATAGCTTTCAGATAACCGGGGGCCTGAATTTTGTTTTTCAGAATTTCAGTAAGCAGCCACAAATTATAAAAAGGCTGATAATATTGCGTGGCAAAATCTTTACGGCCAACATTAATAGTATTTTCCCAATCCTTAATGGCTGCACGGCTGGCAGAATAATTACTATCGTATTTCGATAATGCCACTTCCGGTGGTATCCCAATGGTAGCACAAACCAATTCAATATTTACAGTATAAAAATCTTTGAAATACAATTCATTCTTACTTTCCAGTAATTTCAACGTGGCACCTATCGGTAAATTCCATGCCTGCTTATTGCTGGTGGCGGCAACAGTATCAGCCAGTTTTTTACCCTCAATAGTCCTGGGAAGATCGGTATTACTTAGCGCAGCATCATAATTAAATGCCTTCGCCAAATTTTTATTCATTGGGTTTTCACCATCCGAATCACGGCTATGCTCAATAGAAAAAGCAATCTTTTGTCTTTCTTCCGCGCTGCCAACGGTGGCTTCTTTATACCTTTCCATCTTTTTGATGGTTTCCAAAATAACAGCCACCAGCGGAACCCCACGGTGATTATCCAAACGGTATTTTAATCCATAAACAAGATAAGCCATTAACAACCCCGACTGATCCCCGCGGGCTGCTACCCGATCCACAGCAAACAATTCACCCTGCTTACGAACATAATAAGCTACATGGCGGCCTTCCGGCGATAATTCAATTCCATTTCTTATTTGATTACCACGGCCCTTTATTTCCTGCAATATATCAGATCCCAATGGCGAAACAATATGGCTGCCATCAATGATCTGCGATTTTACTTCCCCGTTTATATAGCGCAATACCACCAGCACATCACCGCCAACAATAGCATTCAGATAGGCTTCATTCGCCTGCCTGTGCAAGTTATTCATTCCGGCATAATCCGCTTCCTTAGAATGAGAATAAACCCGGAAACGCGCTTCTGCCAGTTCATTAAAATCTTCTGTTGAAATATCAATACCTTCCGATTTTAAAACAAGTTTCACCGGATCTGCCTGCAACTTCAATCCTGATCCAATGATCCAAATTTTAAACTTTTTTATTACCGTCTGCGCAATTTCACTTTCATAAAACGCCTGCCAGCTACGCATACGCAAAGCATCATAATCAGGCTTGTAATTTTTAATAGGCCCTATTTCACCTAAATTCTTTTCCCCATCATAAGACACGGTGAACATAGGAATAGAATTACCAAAAAAGGCATCCACCTCTTTTTTTTCAGGGGCGTTAAAATTAATATTCCCCAATGATTTAATAGAGGAAATAAAGTTTCTGAATCTGTTTTTATTATCTGCCATTTCTGTTGCCTATAAAATTTTTCTCATCCACCAGCCGAACAACACGGCCATTCACCTGGTTTATATACATGTTTTTTAATCGGGTAAAATCTTTGATCGCACTAAAAATAGAGGATGTGCTGCGATATTGTTTTTTTATTTTAGTTTGGCCATCATCCAACCAATATTCCAAAACGCCTTCATTTCCGGCTGCGCCTGCTGCCGCAACCATAAGCGCAGCAATAATAGCATCACACCCGGCAATTTTTGCGGCAGTCGTTGTACATGATTCGAGGTATAAACCTTCTGTTGTAAATTCTACCATTATTGTTGTTTATTTTGTAAACCGATTTTAATTTTTTCCTTTATTTCAAAATACCACAGCATCACTTTTTCTCCATGATAACTTTTAAAAAGATCAGGATGATATTCAGGAACCATAATTTCCATCAATTCTTTATCATTCTTTTTTCCCAATTCTTCCAGGGTAAATTTTTCCAGGTTATCAAATACATTACCCATTTTCAAAACACCATTCGAAACTGTATGAAATTCCAAATGGCCCAGGCATTCCAAATCTCTTTTATGCACAGATATGGCATTATCAACACCCACCTCAATCATGCCGATCATTCCACTTTTTTGTGGTTCAGCAGATAACGGCATAAACAAATTCTTTTTGCCTTTTACCCTGTAAATAATATTAAAATTAATTCCTTCGCCAAAAGTCATTTCACGCCTTACTGGTTTTTCTGCCGATGGTATTTCGGTTGGCGCGGCGGCATCCCCCTTTGAAGGGGGTTGGGGGATGTTTTCATTTACTTCATCATCCTTAACCACTTTCATAGGTGGTGCAATCGTACCACCATATACATCTGAATTAATTTCTTTTTCTTCCATGAATTTATTTTTTTCCCAATGCAGGGTTTTTTATTTTAGGATGTTTGGGATCTAATTTTTCATTAGGAATTAAATAACCCTGTTCCTCCATAATATCTGCAACAGACTTCTGCCAACCTTTCGGCCTTTTAGCTATTCCTCTTTGAGATTTATAACGGCTACTTCCACCCATGTTACAAAGATATTATATTTTAGGCTGTATCCTAAACACCTTTTCTTTAAACCAAAAAAAAATCACTTTTACAAATGCCTTTAACAATGAAATCATAATGTTTTTATTTCATCAATTTTTGCACTATCAATACTGGCAGTACTGACCGCCGCCGGGATCACACTTGGTATAGGTGTTGGAATAACTGGCGGCCCTGTTCCTGCCGTTGCGTGCATGTGCGAATTAAACGCATTAACCAACGCATTATGATCAGCCTTCAATTGATCAAACCCAGCCTTCAATTCTTCATAACGTGCCAGGTGCTTTGCGCTGCCGCCTAACTCCAATGTACCATTCGCTTTCAGCCAGGTATAAAACTGCAAAGAACCCGCACTATCAGTAGAGAAATGCCGCACTTCCCCTGCTGCCGCCAACCTATCTTTATTAACATACCCGATAATAACAGATTTACCCTTTTCAGATGTTTCAGCAACAATAGCCTGCGTATCCTGAATAGGGTTACTATCGGTACCATAAGGGGATGCCTCCAACACTTCCTGCACATCAGATTTACCCAGGCGCAATATTTTTACCAACAGCCTGTTAAGGCTATCCATGCGGGTTGATATTACTTTAGAAGTTTTCAATGTAAATTAATTCCTTTAAAAATACTTACGGGCGTTTCTCCATTATACACTTCCGGCAATACACAGTTAATGGTAGCCGTAACAGATTTATTATCCCCTATAAATTCAATGCTTTCAATAAACCAAAGTGTTTTTTTGTAAATATACACTTCCGGGTTTATAACAGAAATAATATTTCCGGGCTTAATTATTTTACCGTCAATTTCCCAGCGATCTGTAACAATGGTTAGTTTCAGGTTCCGCAATTCTTCTGCCAGCATTTGCCGTGCCGCCAAATCGGTATCAATATCAGTACCGGAACTTTGCGTTTTTACTTTGGGCCTGTAAACAAATGGAACATACGGATTGGTTACCGTACTTTCCCCGGCATTACCGCCCTCCAAATCACTTTGTTTTTGAACAGTTATATGGCTGTGCATACGCTGGCCATCAAACGCCAAAGTCATTGTAGTTCCAATTACACCATCCTTAAATTCCAGTATTGGTTTTTGTTTCGTTTTAGCAGATGTAAATACTAAATTTCCTTTAGCATCATGGCTTAACAATACATGCTTCTGCGCAGCCAGTTCAGTCAGATAACCTTTTATAGTTTGTGTTTCGCTGGCAGTTGAAGTATCATAAACAGAATCCATTTTAGAAGCCACCGATGGATCTACCACCATTTTCAAACCAAAAGGTTTTATTAACTTTTGCGCTATCTGCCGCAATGTTAAACCATCCGACTGCAAAGGATATAACGAAGTGGGTATTTCGCAATCTTCCAAAAACCCAGGAAGAGAGTACCCGCCAATAGCAACCAACTCTTTTACATTTTTATGATTAAACCCCTGCGATAAAATATATCCGGTAAGTAATAATTCACCATTATGTTCAAGCGTGGCCACATGGTAATGGCTCACACATGCCATTTCTTTATGGTCATGGTTCAGCGGATCGAAATAAAAATTAAACGAAAAAGTAGATGCAACAGAAGCATGTTGCAGGTTCAGTTTAAATTGATTAAAATAATCAACTTTTCTATTGGTGATTCTATCATTTATTTTTAAGATCATTTGCGCGTAGGCTATCCCCCTTTGAAGGGGGCAGGGGGATGTTTACCCCACGTAATATATTAACTTTCTGCCTTTCTTCACTTGCAGAATTTCATTTAAACCCATTCCATTATTTACCATCAGCGAAGTAATGGTTTTATCTTCCACATCCAACCCATAAAACCTATGAGCCAAACCAACAATATTATAATCAGCTTCCAAATATACCGTGCGCTCCTGTTTTGAATCCAATGCAATGGCAAACAAATTAGAAAACGTATAATTCATTAAGTTATTCAGCGCGATCAGCGATCCGGCATCAGGTATATAACTATCCGGCTCCCCTCCATTATCGGTTTGCAATTCGTCAAGATCGGTAATATATAAATTATACTGCGCCAACACCTGTTCCACTATTTGTATTACACGCAACCTGTTTCCATAATCATTATCCTTATCCTGCGGGTTAACGCTGGCAACAGCCATTGCAGATACCAATGCGGCACCATTGCTTTCATATAGCCTTTTCGAATTAGGCGTTAAAACATTTATCAGAGTACTGCGAAGGCTATTGAATTGATCCACCAGTAAATTCAAACGGGTTTTTATATCGGTAGCAAACAAAGCAGGCGCATTGATCATTGCCTGAATGGACTGCATCGCCTTCAATGGATCATCGGTGGCATTCAGTATATCCGTTTTCGCATCGTTAAACAGATTAAAATATTCTTCACTATCCGGCACCTTCGCAATTTTACTACCCTTCGCATAATACCCTGCGGTATTCGCATTCATACTGTTTATATCCGTGGCCGATGGATCTACATTATTAGAATAGCTTTCAGCAAAAAGTTCATCGGTGCTTATTTTATCTTCCGTTATTTTATCCACAGGAGAAAAACCAACACGCGGGCTATCCTCTGTAATGGTTTCAACCACCTGCCCGGTTATTTTCGAAGTGTTGTATGCAGTATTATCAAAGATAAGGCCCAGGGGCTGAACAGTAATATCATTGTACATCGGGTGCGATATTCTCCACGGCCTGCTATCGGCGGCACTTGCTTCAAATGCCAATGCCTGATCCAAATGATTTTCACCCTGAAAATAAAATTCAAGATTATAACGCCTTCCCTTTGGTGTTCCCCTCTTTACAAGTGTACCGGGTAAATTTGGAAATTCAAATTCGGCAACATTGTATTCAACGGCTTTCGTGGCGTTTCTCCACAACGGGGTATAGGTTTTTCCATCACCCGTGGTGATCGTAAAATTTGCTTTTATTTTATCTATCCAACTCATATTTTGCGCGTTTGCATATCTCCCCTTAAAGGGGAGAATTAAAGAGGGGTTTTACTTCCCCATCAACCTTGTTATCTGTCTTTCGCCTTCCTCATTGTAAAAACGCTCTATTTTACTGGCACTTTCCAACGATGCTTCCTGCATGAAATGTGTTGGCTTAACTTTTACATCCCTGGTTTGATCATAAGTATATAAAGGCGTTTTTTTAACAATCAATCGTTTATGCCTGGCACTACTGGAAATAGAATCTATACGCCACAATATTTGACGGCCTTTATGCAATTCAGATAATACATAGCCGCCGGAATTAGCAGCAAAAACAGATTTTAAAAATCTACCCTTTTCGGTTTTAGATTTATTATTTTTTGCGCTGATAATATTTTTAATGTTTGAAATTCGGTTCATCGGCCTAACATTCCTGTTGGCACTATTACCAACACGGGCCGAATCCATCGGAATAAATTTTCTTCCCTCAATGGTGCCGCCTCGTTCCTGTTGCTCTAAATCAGATACAGCATGGTTATTGCCGCCTTTCAATCCCTGCGGTGTCATTCCAACAGTAGCTTCCATTGAATTTACATTAAACCCGGTAGCCATATCCACTTTACTGAATGCCCGAAAAAAATTAGGTTGCCGTTTTACAAATTCTTCATCGGCGTGTTTTAAAAGTGTATCCTTCTTAACATCAAATGCAGCGCGGTTAAGAGAACCCCGCACAGCACTTGGAAAAGCAGATTTATGTAGCTTTTCAAGTTTGTTCGTCATTACAACGCACGCATCGGTATTTATATTCAACTGCATAGTTAAATTATCGGAAACCTGATCCCATCCAACGATACATAATTACCCGAACCCGAATAATTAATTACTACATCGCCATTTGAACCAATAACTATTGAAACATTATCGTAATCAGAGCCACCAAAACTCTGAATTTTTGTGGGCCTGAAACCAGCAGGTAAATTAAATGCTACCGAACCAGTTGTACCACCTTGTATTATTCCGGTAAGACAAATCCAACCCAATCTATCTTTCATATACCTGCCATTAGAATAGCTGGCACCATTAAAATTAGCCCATGAATTTAAAAATGTAACAGCCGTAAAAGTAGGGTTCGTTAAATTTGTTTTTAATTTCAATGGCGTTACCATACGCGCATCATCGGTGCCTGTATCAGTTTCAGCCTGTGTTGCAAGTTCAGCAATCCCGGTACGTGATTCCGTGGCAGTCCTTCCAGCCAGTTTAAGAGGCGTTACCATACGCGCATCATCGGTACCTGTATTTGTTTCGGCAGTTGTAGCAATTTCAGCCAAACCACTTAACGATTCAGTTGCCGCCCTGGTAGCAAGTTTCAATGGCGTGATAAAACGCGTATCATCCAAACCTAAATTTGTTTCAGCCTGCGTAGCTATTTCCCCTGTACCCGCCAGCGATTCGGTGGCTGCTGTATTGCGGATATTCTGTATCAATGCCAAAAAATACTGATAAGTATTAGTGGCATTATCCGGCAATCCATTGGGGGTAATTACCGCCTGTTCTAACAGGCGTGCAAAAAATTGGTGAAAATCCGAATACACCGCCCTGTTAACTGGCGTTCCATCATTCAACCCGGTATTGTCTTTTATACTGCCATACGGGTATGTTACGCTGGGTGCTTCTACGTTTTGTTTTGCTGATAATGCTATTGCCATTTTATATATAGTTTACAAATAAATATGCTACTGTTTGTACTGGTTTTATTTTCAAAATTAATTGCCTGAACTCCCTTTTTCTGTTAGCATCAATATTGGCAAATGTACCGATAGGAGTACCACCAATAAAGAAAGTACTTTTAAGATTACTGCCAATATTAAATAACCAATCTTCTGCTTCATCAATATGATTAACACAAATATTTTGAAATGCGGCACCATGCTGAAAATCCCCATGCTGCAAATCTCCATGCTGATAGGCGAAAGATCCGGCACCACCACTTACCGTTAACGGGTTATATGTTTCATACCCACCACCGCCATCAGGAAAACGGTTTTCATAAACATACACATCAAACCCAGCCGCCTGCAACTGGCCCTGCAAATATAAATAATTCTGCCGCGCTGGTATGGTACCAGGATGGTTGATTTTCCTGATAATAGCCAATTTACGATCTGCAAGTGAAACAGATTCATTGGTTATCAAACCTAATCTTCTTTCCCAATCAGTTGCATCATCTGCCGTAAATCCGTCATTATCCGGCAACATACTGTTCAAAATAGAAACAGCATCAGAATACGCCTGATTTTCACTTTCAGCCAGCGCATTGTGCAACTTATCCAAATACCCGAACTTTGGCATTTTAAACGCACGCCCTGTTGGATACAATTGTTTGGTTAGAGAAACAATTTTTTCTTTAAACATAATCTTAAATATATGTTACAGTATCCAACCACGGAATATCACCGTTTTCAAAAGTAAAACTACTTACTGAAACATTGTTTACTCTAAGATCCAGGCTATCAAAAAAACCACCGGGAATAGCATTCTGAATAATATAAATCAGTTTATTAATACTTAAAATATCATTCTTATCTTCCAGCACATCAGCACCCGATACAAACGGCCTTACATCTGCCAATGCTTCTTTAATGGCATCAAAAATAATGGTTTGTTTTGCAGCAGTAATATCTACATACCCGGTAATTACTACATCAATTTCTTTTATGGTTACTGCCAGGTAATGCACCTGCAAAACTCCCAATGGCCGCCTACCCCTTTCGCTCATTGGCTTTGTAGTATCAGGATCTAATTCAACCACAGCTTCCACCTCCGTTAAGATACCTGCCGTTGGCGTACCTTTTCCATCGGTGCTATCAGCAATAGTAGCTTCAACAAATAAATTTATTTCATTCGAATAACCCGATTTAGCATAAGGATACGTTTGTTGCACACCCTGCGCATCAGCAGCCCACAATCTGTAATCGGTGGCAGCACCCCCCTGTGGTTCCAACTGGTAAGCATTCAATGCTTTTGTACGGTATTCTTCAATATCTTCTGCCGCCAATGGTTCAACACTTTCAGTTAAAACAGCTACCAGCGCATTCACATTGGCAATCGGGGCCGTGGCAGTTAATTCATCGGCGATAGCCAATTGGCTGGCCTCCCCGCCTTCCAATGCACGTATGGTAATAATATTGGTTCCATCCAATTCAAATGCCGCATCCAGTATATACAATTTACCAGGATTCAACGCATCATCATTGCTTTTAAAGGTGGTTTGCGCAGGCACCACAGCCCCGGTGGTTCCGGTTAACTGAACAGTATATTGCCCTGCCGTTGCCGGAAAAGGATTCCGGCCCAGCTTAATACGCCCGAATCTTTCCAGCGTACCGCCAACACTTTCGCTTTCTGCGGTATCAATAAAAATATTCTTTTGCAGGTTTCCAATAGCCAGGTAATACAGCTTTAATTTAGCCGCCTGTACTGCGGCCATAGCACGCAAAAAATTCTTTCCGAACAATGGAATAGTAATATTCATTTCAGCTTCCAGCGAAGCCAAAATATCATTATACAATTCCGATATAGTGGGTATAGTTATCAATGGAAATTATTATTAGTCAAATTTTACAAGCAACTCTTTTGCCATTTCCGGGGAAATAACAATTCCTTCAAAAGCAACAATTTCATTTTCACTTAAATCTGCGGGTGCTTCTTTTACATAGCAATTAGTGAAATCCATTTCCAACTTCTTTTCTTTCTGCTCTCTGATAGCTTCCACCATTTTCTTTTCATTCGCTTTGGTATATTTATAATTACCAAACTGATCACGGATAATTATATCCTTTTCAACATAACAATGATCCCTGCGAATTTCCGCTTCTTCTTCCTGTTGTTTTTTAAACACATCAGCCAGCAACCGGAATGAACGGTTTATTTTAGGAACCAACTTAGTTTCCTTTTCCCCGATTCGGGTGCAATAAGCAGAAGCATAAGCCTCATAAACTTTAAATTCAGTAAATGTTTTTGTTGTCATATTATACTATTTTTCCGGTTTTAAATTCTTCCTTTAACATTATTTTTTTATACGCCTGCATCACAAAATTATCTGTCGAATCCATATCAGCAATAAAAGATACCACACGCCTTAATACAGCAATCGTTTCAGATGTTTTAGTTTTTTTAATTTCAAGATCGGCATGAATATTAAAAACATTTTTTGTTTTCTTTTCAAGATCCTCACTTTCAGAATCTATATAAGTTTCCACAGTCTTAACAACATTCATCGCGCCTATTCTCAAATAAGCATCGGTAATTTCAACATCCTTATAGATGTAAGTTTTTTGTATGGCCATTTTATTTATTTATGTAAGTAATCCGTAATTTCTCATTGCTGAATATGCAGCCTCTAACATACCCTGTTCAGTAGCAGTATATACAGCACCAGCAGTTGCGGCACCACCAGTTTGTCTTACAACTGCCGTAACTCCAAAAAAAGCAATCTTCCCCTGGTTGGGATGAGCATAAAATATGCGATCCGCACCCGCTTCATCCAAAATCTGAAATGTACCAACAGTTTGAACAATAACCCCTGTTGTATTAGCCTGTAAATAAACATCAGCACCTTGCATAAACAAGGTATCAGTAGATACAGGGCGCGAAATATCACACCCGGCTGCCGAAAACATTATTTTATTACCATTGCTGTTCATTAAAATATTTCCTTCAATGTGCAATGCTTCTGATGGCGATCCGGAAAGGCCAATACCAACATCACCACCAACCAACAATCCATTTGTGGGAGCATCCACACTTATATCACCAACACCAATACACGCACCGCCATTTACAAGAAACGCAGTACTGGTTAATGTAGCATAGGGCTGATCAATATTAATCATCACCCTTTCATTAACAGCATCAAATGCCACAAACTGATATGTTGGTTCAACATTTTCACCAACAGACGTTGATGACATCAACTGCAATACACCCGGAGAATTCAAACCATTAATCCAGGTGAAATTTCTATTATCACTATTAGCACCGTCATTTGCAAAAGATATACTTGGTTGCGGGCCTTCAACCCTTATCCCTGAATTTAAAACAGAAGTATATGCAGCAACTAAATGAAAAGGTGCCAATGGTGTAGTTACACCAACACCAATATTACCAGCATTATCAATTACAAGAGCAGAAACACTATTAATATTAAAATTAAAACTATCAGAACCATCAAGATATATTTGTCCATACCCTTCTACATCTGCCGAACTTCTCCAACGAATTGCTTTATTATTATCCAAACCCCATTGCCCTGTATTGGTGGTAGTCCCCATTGTTACCTGTCCATCAGCCTCTAAAACTATCATACTGGCATTCCCCGCATTACTGAAATGAACAGCCCCGGCATTGCTTTGATACACTCGAAAAGCATTAGCATCAGAAGCAGAAAAAGTAGTATTTCTTATATACAAAGAATAATTAGTATCGTCAGCAGAAACAACAGAAACATAAGCAGCAGGCGTGGCCGTTCCTATACCTAAATAATTATTAGTATTATCCCAAAATAAATTAGAATTTTTCTGTGAATAAACACCGGATGCACCAGCGAAAACAACCGATCCAGCCGTAAACGCCGTGCTGGTTCCGGTACCACCCTTACTAACAGGAAGTGTTGTAATCGTTCCTTCCTTTGTATTCAACTGTGTTTGTATAGCCGATGTAACACCACTTACATAACCAATTTCAGTTGCAGTTACAGTACTTGAAATTAAATTCTTAGAAGCATCAGTAACCACAACACGCGATGCTGTAAGCGCAGAAATATTTACACTTCCGGTTACACTAACAACGCTGCCGGATTCCGACATAATACTATCGGCAATTTCAGAGGCAGAAATCCATTTTACAAATTTACCTGCGGTACCACCGCCAGTAATTTCACTTCCAACATCATCATAACTATCAATAATATCATCACATATTTCACGTAGGCGAGATGGCGTAATATAACGCGATGTATTATCAGGAAAGAACGAATCAACGCGGGCTTTTAATTCTGTTTTTGTATATACTGCCATTTTTTTATTTAATTAAAACCGTAAGAAAAACCATCTGAAAACGCCTGCGGATCTTGAATAACTCTATCGCGCGCTATTTGTATTGTCGAATTTGTTGCATCCCAAATATACACAAATTGTTTATCCTCCAAATTATCAGGCTGTATAATTTTAATAGCAATTTTATAATTATCAGTTGCAATGATAGAAGTGCTAATTTCTATTTCCGAAAACACTTTCATAAATTGCAGATCGCGCAAAATAATCTGTTCCAGCTTTATGCGCCCATCGCTCGTTAATGCAATTTCATTCAATGCTTTTTCCAGTAAAGAATTAAATTGTATGCTTTGGTTATTAGCCATCAGCAAACTATTTCCCCACCAATCAAAAGCCTGTTCATTTGGTTTCTTTGGGCCATTCGTGCTTGCTTCCACATTCCCGCCAAACAACCCTAAATAAGGCATATTTTCAAATCCTTCCACCATAGATAAATCACGCCCGATCAATTCAAGATCGCCGCCATTACCTGTTTCCACCATTCGCAAATCACTCATAACCCTTCAAACTTTAAAACCCTTAAACTTTTTACATCCCCCAAACCATTGTTGAACTGGTTTGTATGTTTACAAAATTATTATTACTTTCTGCCGTAGTCCTTCCATTCGGATCTTTCACATTAATATCCACCTTCGCATGATTCGTTTGTTCCATCTTTTGCACCAGCGCATTTTGTTCAGCCTCCTTTGGATTTACTATCGCATTGCCGCCTTCATCAGTAGTGGTATTAACACCTAAATTAGCCCTGAATTTATCCAAATTACTTTCTGCATTCTTCGCCCATTGAAACCCGGTGATAGATGCAATAAGTTTCATTACCTGCTGCATCGGCATCAATATAGCATCCAGTATTACTTTACCAATAGCCATAAACCCTTGCAGTATGCCGCCGCTTTTAAAACTTTCTTTTATCATATCCCAATTCCTTCTGAAAGATTGTATCAGAGAAATTACAAAGCCCAGCGGCCCCAGCAGCATAGATACAGCCGCGCCCCATTGGTTCCAGTATTTGATAACTACAACCACTATGGCCACCATCGCAGCAATAGCCAGTATAATCAGCCCGATTGGATTAGCCAGCATAACAGCATTCAATGTAGCCATTGCGCTGGTACAGGAAGAAACAATAATAGCCCATGCAGCCTGCGCAAATGTAAGTCCCTGCGTGGTTGCAATATATTTCACCATATCCACCAAAAACAAAGCACCCGATACCACACGCAAACCAACCAACGCAACCTTTGTTAAAAGTATCCATGCTTTCCAGGCAACAAAAAATAAAATCACTTTTGTTCCTACACTTACAATGGTATCCAAATGTTCAGCAAGAAATTGAACGGCTGTACGCGCAGTATTTAAACCGCTGGTGGCCTTATCGCTATTGGTAAGCATATTCACCCACGCCGCTTTCAACTGATCTAATGCCACCGATAACGTATTATTATTTTCCGTTGCCATCTTCGATGCCATCCCCTGTGTATTTACAGCATCCAGCATAGTGGTAAAGCTATCAGCAGTTGATAAAATACCCGTGGCCAATGCCTGATTTTCTTTCCCGAATACATGGAACAGCGCGGCATTATCTTTAGAAATTTTACTTATTTCTTTCAGCCTGTCAGCCAGCGGCAATGTACTATCTGAAACAACTTTCATATTTACACCCAACCTGTGAAGGTCTTTCAACGCCTTTGGATCTTGCACCTTAATGGTACTCATTACCAATAAAATATTTCTTAACCGGGTTCCGGCTTCCGCACCCTTTTCAAACTTCGATGCCAATTCTATCAGCGCAACACTTTCGTTGATCTTCACCCCGGCATTAGCGGCAACAGTTCCAAATTGCTGTATAGCTGCTGCCGTATCCCTTATTTCAGATGATCCCGCAACAGATCCAGCCGCCAAAATATCAACTGTTTTTGCAGCATCCATTGCACCTTTTTGAAACTGATTCAATATTTGTGTTAACGCCTCACCTGCTGGCTGCAATTCCATTTTCGATGCCTGGGCCAGCAATATGCTGGACTGCGTTACTGCCGCCAGCGCATTCGCATCTTTCAATAATGCAGGCTGATTATTAGCAATAGCCGTAAACGCCTGGGACACTTCAACCGCACTTTTTTTAGTGGCTATGGCAACTTCCTGAATTTTTATTTTAAATACATCAAAATCTTTTCCGGATACACCTGTAACAGCACGCAGGTTAGCCAATTCGGTTTCATAATCCATAATAGACTTAGCCGAAAATTCAATTCCCTGCAATATTTTTTGTCCGATTGCAACAGCCCCGAATGCCGTTAATATATCTTTCGACATATTCGATAATGCAGGCGTTAATTTTCTGAATGCGCGTTCACTCCTGGCAACACCATTTTCAGCCTTAGCAATAAAGCCTTCTAAGTCATTCCCCATTTTCATAACGGTAGGGGAAAACTTATTTACTGCGGTGAATACACTTGGAATTACAAACGCCATTATTTATCCTTTGTTTTCAGTTCAGAATTTACCGATACCATATCATCATACCACCATATTAAACCAAAATAGTCTGCATCGTCAAGATACAGACTATCAATTACTGTGGGTGTCCATTTGTTTTCTCTTACAACAGACTTTACCATATTGGCAATGGATTCTTCGTCTATGCAAAAAAAACCGCAATGGCCTGTGCTATGGAATAATCTTCTGTATCCAGTTTTTTAATTATATCCTTTGGCTTCGAAGTCAATGCAGCCACATAAGCACATAACCGTGAATCCATATCCGTAGGCTTCACGCCTTGCAGGTGAATATGAATACCGTGAAGATCCAGGCGTGGTTTATAATCAAGAGTATCGTAGGCAACTTTCCCTTCTGTGGTTTCAATAGGGAACCGCAATTTCTGCGATAATACATTACCATCCTTTAAAGACAAATTACCTTCAACAATGGCATCCACCAATGTTTCAATATTCGCTTCATTGGCTTCGCGTTTCTTCGCGCTCATTTTTTTGGCATCCATCCAGCGGGTAACTTCCGCTGTGGCCTGATCCCTGTTTACTTTTTCTTCCATGATAAATGAGTTAAATTATTACCAAATTCCCCCTTTATTTCAAAGGGGGTTAGGGGGATTTTTAAATCTGTTTCATTTTTCCACCACCTGCCACTTTCAACGTGAAGGTTGCAGCATTTCCATTACCTTCAATATCGCCAACAGGCTTCCCGGTTCCGGCATAAACTTTACCGCTGATGTGCGAAAAAGTCCAATCAGCCTGCACAGGCGATGCCGCCATTGCCTCAATATTTTCAAGCGTTTTGCTATCCATATCCCAGGCAACCACAGTTTCAAATGACCAGCGTTTGCGATTTAATTTAGTGATCATGTTGGCACCACCATCAATCATTTGGTTATCATCTTCTTCACTAAAACCGCCCGTATTCAACGTGCTATCTTCTGCTGCTTTTGGAAAAACGATACCCGAACCCAACGTTGGGTGGTTATATGTTATCTCGGTAAAATCACCGCCTATTACTGCCATGTTATTTTATTTAAAGGGTTAATAATAATTGATTACAATGTTCCGATGTTGAAATTCGCTTCCGCTGTGGTGCTTAAAATTCTTGCGAATCCGCTGCGCTTATAGCTGAAATGCGTTTCCAGCCTGTCAGGATTTACAGTACTTATTTCAACTGTAATAGAATCCTGCATAAAAGGCGCATCAACAATTATCGCTTTCTTCGATAAATCTTCTGCATACTTATTAAGTATCTGCCTCCATTGTTTTGGTTTGATAACGCTTGCAGCGTTTACAATATCATCATCGCCTGAAATGGAATGATCAGCTACATTCACCAACTCCAACAGGTAGTAACCGAAACGAATATTCCAATCAATATTCAGGTTACGCACCCATCTGAACTGTGGTGGTATTTCACCTACCGGGTGGTATGTAGTTACAAAATCCATGATCTTATAACGACCTCCAACCAGGTCAACAGTTGAACAGCCTTTTTTAACGATCACATCCCTGTTTTCGTAATCAGCCATATCACCAATAATTAACGGTGTTGGCATATCAGTATATGATTTACCGGATACATCCAGGTTAGGCGTATCCTGCGCAACACGCGCCTGTAATAAAGTCATACAAGCGGCTGCCTCAAAATGTAATCCATCAGATAATGGCGCAGGCGCAATAGCAATCGTTACATCATCCAAACGCGTATCTGTAATAGATGATGGATCTTCTGCAACAGATCCGGTAATGGCCACAAACGGCTTCATTACAATCGCTGCATAACGGCCAGTTGGCGTTGAAGGATCAGGAATACCATTAAAGGCTTCCAGCGCATCCATAATATCTTCCTGGGTACCATAGCTGTTTACAACAAGGGTATTCCATTCGTTGCCAAACAATGCCAATGCTGCTGCAATGCTTGGTGTTCCGCTGCCGCTTTGCGTGGAAACAACCGAATACGTAATACCCAAATCATCATCATTGGTATCAACGCTTACAGTAATTTCATCAGCCGTTAAGCCTTTCCATTTGCTTGTCAATGTAACTTTAGAAGTTACATAATCACTTGCTGTTACAGGTGCGCCCAATACATTGTTAACGACATCTGCCATTTTTTCTGTAATATCAGAAGCGGTATCGCCTGTTTCAATATTAATATCGTATGAACTGCCATCAACACCTGAACGCCCTGCAATTTTAACTGTGTGGGTTCCGTTTCCTGTGGCTGTTCCGGTAGGGGTAACATCAATTACTTTGTAAGCTGCGCCAACTGCCGCTTCCTGCGCATAAACAACGGTAGGAATACCGCCGATACCCCCGCCACCATTAGGGCGAAGAATACGCATGATATGGTAAATGGGAGAACCAAAACCATATTTTTCGCCAGCTTCCTGGGCCGATGTTATTACTGTTGCTGCTGTGTCTAAAGTCGATTGATTAGCATGATTGGCTTCACCCAATATTGCTACGCGCTGTGGAAGATTGGGGGTTGTATTACCGGATGTTCCTTTAGCTATTTTGTAGCCTACTACTTTGGAAATCCTTTCACTTCCTACTGCATCACTTGCCATGTTTTTATGTTTTTAGGTTATAGAATATGAACAATGAAATACTATTTTGGTGCTGCGAAATTCAATAGTTTTATTTTGTGAATAAAAATTTGTACTTATTTTGTGTACAAAAAGAAATGTTTATATATTTGCCCGCGATGGGACAAATAAATTTCGGTGTAATCATTCCTGATAGAGGCGATAGGCCCGACTTCCTGGCCAACTGCATGCGAATGATAAAAGCCCAAACCATCCAGCCCGATATAATTGAAATTGTTTCAGATCCACCCGAAAATGATCAGCCCGATATTACCAAAAGATACCGCATAGGCTATGAGCGTTTACGCAACAAAGGATTGGATTGTATTTTCCTGGTGGAAAATGATGATTGGTATGCGCCATTCTATTTCGAATACATGGTATTAAATTGGGTTAAAAGCGGCGCGCCTTCTATTTTCGGAACAGGGTACACCATTTATTATCATCTTAAATTAAAAGCGTGGCACAAAATGGGGCATGATGAACGCGCCAGCGCAATGAACACGCTAATTAAACCTGATTTAGATTTTGAATGGTGCAAAGATGAAGATCCATATACTGATCAGCACCTATGGAAGATCTTAAAAGGCGTAACCATTTTTCCCGAAATACTTATTTCCATTGGCATGAAGCACGGCATTGGTAAATGTGGCGGTGCCTTCCATACCGATAGATTCAAAAGGTACATCAATGCCGATCCTGATATGCTTTGGCTGAAAAGGAAAATTGATTTAGAAAGTTTTAATTTTTATTCACAGATAAAATTTTGAAAAAGAAAGAAAAATTTACAGACTTCAAACTAATAGACGGAAGGACTGCCGTTGTATTTATTGGTACTGGCCTGGATTTAATAACAGCGCAACTTAATTCAATGGGCCGCCCTCAATTATTGGTTTTATATTTAGTTTTATCAGTAACAGAAATTGATTCAATACCATTAACAGAAGAAGTTTTTAATGAAATGTATATTGGCGATGCAAATATGTTAATGGAATGCGTTGCCACAATGATCTCACCACTAAAAAAACAAACATGAAAACATTTATTTTATCAGGAATTATTTTTGGCTTCGCAGCCTGGTTTATTAGCTGCTTTAAGCAGATAGTAAAAAAAGAATTAACCCCAATGGATCTGCTGCACGGATTCTTTTTTATGCTATCCGGGTATTCCATCGTTATTATATTCCTTTTCTTTTTATATTGCACGCTTGGTGATTGGCTGAATAAAAAAAGTGCCTGGTGGCGTAAACCATTATCAAAAAAGAAGGCATGAAAAAATACATCGGAAAAACCCTTTACGAATTATCGTATGTTATACCCGAATTAAAACCATACGTTAATTCAACTATAACAGCAGCAGATGTAGCGGATATGTTTGAAATAATTGATAAAAAAAATCCGTTCCCTGAATATGAATTAATGAATACATCCCAAAGCGGATTCATCTTTAAATTAAAATAATATGAATAAAGAAGGGATCAAATCTATTTATGTGGTTGTTTCTCCCGATGGTAAAGTATGGTCAGATTCGGCAAGAATATCCCATGACGAATGCCGAAATCAATTTGTAAAAGAATGGATGGCACCCATCAAACAACACATAGATTCACATACTTGCTGGCAGGTGTGGCAATGTTTTGAACGAGCAAAATATAAAATAGAGGAAATAAAAACAGAAAATATTAATCTGAAATAATATGATTTTAGTTACAGTTTCCGATGATCGTTTTGGCCGTAAGAATGGCGCATACGCTGCAACCCAGGATAAAATAACACACCTGGTTGCCAGCCACCCACATTTAAACATCACGCATTTTCCCTTTACATTCGATGTTATCACGAAAACAGATTTTTATTCGCAGAATAAAACAATGTTGGATAATAAAGATGCCGCCAGGAACGGAAGGGTGTATAAACCATTCGTTATTTTAGAGGCATTAAAGGCCGTACAAAATGGCGAATTTGTAATTTATAACGATTGTTCACCTGAAATGTGGTTCGATGGAATGAACATCACAGGCTATGATGATACCAACCAATTAAAAAGATTGTGCGAACAAAACGGCGGCATACTTTCCGCTTTTGTTAAATGGGATACCCGGCCAATCCACAAAGGTGGTTTAGGAATCCATACCCACGAAAACTTTACCACAGAACGCTGCATTAAAAAAATGGATCTTGAAAAATATACAAGATCCTTCATGCACGCATCCGGTTTTATGTGTATTCAGAAGTCAGCCAAAACCATGCAGTTCATCGAAGAATGGTTATACTGGAATCTCATTGATGAATGTTCCTGCCTGGGCCGCCATGATATACCAAACGATTATTCGTATTGGGATCATAACGAGGAATTAAAAAAGATGGGCCACCGCCATGATCAATCTGTTTCCGGGCTGCTGATCAATAAACATGGGTACAACCTGATTGATATTATTTACGATACCCCTTTTCACACATACAACTTCCTTAATTTCTGCAAACATGGCGTTCAATGGAAGTTTATTGATCCCAACATCAACCCCGAAACAGAACGCAGAATTAAAAAAGGCGATACCGTTATTAATTCAAAGGGGGTAGAATTAAAAGTATTCGAAGTATGGCCCAAAGATGGAATTGAAATTTTCCACGTAGGACTTCACCGCGAATCACTTTACGCCACCACCGAACCTGAAATTAAATTAAAAGCATAACCATGAAAACAAAATATTTTTACCCACTTATCCCATTATTGCTATTAATAGAATTGTATCTTCTTTCTACAATAGCAGAATTATTGCGGCAGCCATCTGATATGGCCGTGATCGCAGGCGTAGTAATTTCCTGTATTGATGTAGCAGGAAATTATTTTTTAATCAATTACATCAATAAACTATCTAAAACCAAAAAACAAGATGAAAAAACAGATTCTAATTCTTAGCGTGGCCATTGCCGCACTAACAAGTTGCAACACCCGAATTGATGCCGGGCATGAAGGCATTTTAGTGAAACAGTACGGAAGCGATAAGGGCGTGCAAGATGTTTCCCTGGTAACTGGCCGCGTTTGGTACAACCCTTTCACAGAAGATGTTGAACAATATGCCACCTTTGTACAAACAATTGATTATGATGCGTTCAACGTAAATGCAAAAGACGGAAGCGAATTTCTTGTTGATCCAACATTATCATTCAATATAGTGGTAGGAAATTCGCCAAACATTTACAGAAAATACAGAAAGGGTTTAAACGAAGTGGCAGCCACCACCATTCTAAACTATGTAAAAGATGCGTTCAGGTTACAGATGAACAAATACACTACCGATGAAATTGTAAGCAACCGGGAAATATTTGAAACTGCCGTACAAAAAACACTTTCGGATGTACTGGATAAAGAAGGTTTTAAATTAGAGCAGCTAACCAGCGGCCTTAAATATCCACAAACCATTGTTGATGCTGTTAACGATAAGAATAAAATGATCCAGGAAGCGATGGGAGCGAAAAACAAATTACTAAAAGATTCCATTCAGGCCCAAAGCAGGATCATTACAGCAAATGCCGAAAAGATTGCCAATGATGCAAAAAAGGTTTCATTAACTCCAATGCTTATTCAGCAAATGTTTATCGAAAAATGGGATGGCCACACCCCTTTATATGGCAATGCGCCTGTGCTTTTTCAGGATGTGAAATAAACCATTAAACTCTTTAAACTTTTAAAACTGTTTTTTATGAAACCAATTGAAACAAACAAATTATTAAACTTCGCTGACTTCCGTGATCACAGCGATGTTTATATTGAAACTGGAACCTGCTATGGTGGCAGCGTTCGCAAAGCAATAGAATCCGGTTACAGGCTTATAAAAAGCGTGGAAGTTTACAAACCATTCTACGATAAATGCGTGGAATTGTTTAAAAACAATGTGCATGTAGAATTATTTTTCGGAAAGTCCGATGAAAAAATGCCTGAAATGCTGGAAAATATAAGTGGGCCTGCGGTTATATTTCTTGATGCACACCCTGCCGGGCCGAATACTGGCGGCCATGATGATCTTATGGAAAAAGGTGCGGCATCAGAATACCACCAGGATACTGTTTTAAAACGTGAACTGGCTGCTATTTTAAAACACGATCCAACCCACATCATTATCATTGATGATCAGAATGGAAACAACCCCGAAAACGAAGCATACATAAAAATGATATTGGAAGTAAACCCCAATTATCAGTTTTATTTTTATGACGAACAGGCAGGGGAAATATTTTACAAAAACAAATCATTGGTTTGTATTCCTAAATAACGATGGTTTACATTGATAGTATAAATTTACCATTTGGGCGCATGGTTATGTGCCACATGGTTGCAGATACCAAAGAAGAACTTTTATCTATGGCAGATAAAATTGGTGTTGCTCGTAAATGGATACAAAAAGAAGGCACACATCACGAACATTTTGATGTGTGCCTTTCTAAAAAAGCGAAGGCCATAAAATTAGGTGCCAAAGAAATTACCCTTCGAGAATTGACCGAATTTACAAATAAAAAGAAAGAAAAAATAAATAGTATTATTGAAACACATTTATTAAATACTAATTCCGTTTCCTGCAAAAACCCAGCAGCAGAAACCATCCAAACAATAGAAAATCCAGTAAACTTTTAAAACAGTTTTATATGATCACAATGACAAATTTTGGCGAAAACGGAAGGCTCGGTAATCAACTATTCCAATTCGCTTCACTAATGGGCTTATCGCATACACACGGCCAGCCGTTAAAATTAAAGGATTGGAAATACAAACAATATTTTAACTTCCTTTTTCCTGCTACAACAGAAGAAGAAATTGAAGAATTAAGTTCAGTAAGACTTATTCAAGAACCTACTTTCGCACACGTTCCCGATTGGCCGCAGATCAGAGAAAATGAAAATGTAGATATTTCCGGGTATCTGCAATCAGAAAAATATTGGCTACCATGCAAAGAAAAAGTAAAACACATACTTTCTTTCCAGGAAGATTTTAAAAAGCGTGTGCGCAATACCGATCAGTTTAAGGATGCCTTTTCAAAACCAACCATAGCCATCAGCATACGCAGGGGTGATTACGTGGGGAATAAATGTTATCTGCAATTACCAATCACCTATTTCATATTAGCATTGCACGAACATTTCCCTGATTGGAGAAACCACAATATCATTTTATTCAGCGATGATATACCATACTGCCGCAGGCATTTCGGATGCCTCACAAATGCGTATTTCAGCGAAAACAACAGCGATATTGAAGATCTATGTATAATGAGCCAATGCGATCACTTCATTATTTCCAACAGCACATTCAGTTGGTGGGGCGCATACCTGGGAGAAAAAACAGGTTCAAAAATTATCAGGCCCAATGGCTTATTCGATAACCGAATGGCAAAGCGCAATGATTCGAAAGACTTTTACCCGGAAAGGTTTACGATCTTCGATCACATCAGCGAAACCACAGAGGCAAAAAAAATTGATTTAAAAGATTGTTGCTTTATTATCCCGGTGGCCTACGACCACGAAGATCGAAAAGAAAACTTAGATCTGTTATTGGAAATTACCAAACGAATGTTCGATACCAATGTGTACGTATATGAACAGGGCAACGAATGCCATTTTTCCTATGTGGGCGAAAGGGTAACAAAGTATTTATTTTCCAGCTATAAAAACATTTTCCACAGAACGAAGATGTTAAACGATATGGTGAAGGCCACCCCTGAAAGTGTGAAATACATTTTCAATTGGGATGCCGATGTACTCATTGCGCCATTTCAGATTTTAGAAACCGCCAATAAATTACGTTCAGGCGATGTGGATATGGTTTATCCATACGAATGGGCGTTTGCCAGGATTCCCCGCGCCACATGGTTCGCAAAGATCCGCGATCATAACGATATTGGAATGGTTGGCGATACCATATTTAGCGGTATGCACGAAAGTGATGCCGTATCCCTGGGGGGTGCCGTTGCTTTTAATAAACAATCCTATATAAATGGAGGGCTTGAAAACGAAAACTTCATTTCCTATGGCGCAGAAGATCGGGAGCGTTATGTACGATTCAAAAAATTAGGATTCAAAATAGATCGAACATTAGGGCCACTATATCACATCAACCATTTTGTAGGCATAAATAGCTGTGCAGATAATCCATACATGGCACATAACGATGCAGAAGAAGCCAAAATAAAATCCATGAGCGTACAGGAATTATGGGACTATATTAAAACGTGGCCGTGGCTCAAAGAATAGAACACCGTGATGTAAAACACGTTCGGCAAAAAAGGGTTACTTTCTCCAAAAGCAAAAGAGAATTTATTTTCAAACGCGATAATTATTGTTGCCAGCTTTGCAAGAAAGATTTAACAAACCTGCCGGAAGAAAGGGTAATTGATCATAAAGAACCTTTATCAAAATTAGGCAGTAACCAATCTTACAACTTATGGCTCCTATGCGATGAATGCGATAAAGAAAAATCGAATGAAATTTTACCGGAAGTAATCGTTGATCGAATGCAATACCTAAAACAGAAATATCCATATTTAAAATAATTCCGCGGAAGAAAAAAAGAAAAATTTTTTTATGAAAAAAATAGGGGTATTTGAAATAGAATTATATAAGGACTGTTTCGGCATTTATTTATGCAGGGCGTGGATCGCATTTGATTACATAGAAGTTTCAAACAAAAACAAATTTACTGCGGTAAGAACAGCACTTAAATTAGCGCGGCAAAGTTTAGTATTATACTAATGAAAGTAACCTTATATTTCATAAACTGGAATGATAGTTTCTATATTCCATTTATAGCACGGCATTATTATACATTCTGCCATCACATCGTAATGTACGATAACCACTCCACAGATGATAGCGTTCGGCTGGCTAAACTTCACGGATTCGAAGTAAAAACATTCGGCACCCCAGGCGAATTGAACGATAAAGAATATTTGGAGGTAAAAAACAATTGCTGGAAAAAAAGCACCGATGATTTTGTTATTGTGGCCGATGCAGATGAATTTGTTTATCATCCAACCATTTTAACAACGCTGGCCATCAGCAAACTAAACGATTACAGCATTTTAAACTGCAAAGGATTCAATGTTTATTCCGAAAACCTGCCGGAAGGCGATATTTTCACGGTAAAAACAGGTGTTTTTGATGAAAATTACAGCAAAAAAGTCATGTTTGATCCCAAAAAATTGAGCGAAATAGGCTATATTTATGGCTGCCACCGGGCAAAACCAACCGGAATTATCAAAGAAACTACCCCATTTTTAACCCTTTTTCACTACCGGAACATAGGCGGCCCGGAAAGATTGGCCGAAAGGCACGCTATTTATCGTACCAGGATGGCTAAAATCAACCTTAAATTAGGGCTGGGCGTGCATTATTTACAGTCCGATGAAGAAAGGTTGAACCATTGGCGCGAAACCTACCTTAAATCGAAAGAATTTACTTTTTAGGGAATACCTAACAAAAACCTAACCTATACAAAAACGATGAAAGCATGGAAAATTAAAATTGCCCGGAAAAAAATAAAAAATAAAATTTTTTTATTGAGAAAATTGCGTTATTGGGCCGGGGAAGAAAAAAGATTAAAAAGATTTTACGATTTTAAATGCAGCAAGTTTTTTGAAGGGGAAACTATGGCAGAAATAAATTTAGAATTTTATAATGAAAAATACTACATCTGCCGGAAGAATATAAACAGATTCAAAAGGATTTTATCAGCATTACCGAAATAAAAAAACCCCGTCCAATGGCGGGGTTTTCCGATCTTGCTTTTGTCTTATTTTAATTACACCTATAAAGTTGGTGAAGATTCACCCACGAATAAACCCAATCCGCGCCTTTGCGAATAGAATTTATTACTTCATTACCGATGCTTTTAAATTTCAAACCCGAATGATCTATCCGCGTTTTACAGTTAAAAACAAAAGTTTTAATGAATGAATAACACCAAAGAAATAGACTAACAAAAAGACTTGCCAATAATGCGACAAAGTTTTTCATAGGCTTTTTTTCGTTTAGTTAATTGTTTACGAATTCAAAGATAAAACAATTTCTGAATTTTCAAAAAAATTCCGCGGAATAAAAAAAGAAAAATTTTTTTTCAAAAAATGAGGTTTATAGGAAAGTGAAGGCAAACAAGTGCATTTATAGGGAAAAATAAAGGCTGCATTTTTCACTACCTATTTTCTACCTTCTATCACACCTTTCATCCCACATCGTACCATAAATAGTACGATAATGTTCCAAAATAGTACGATTTTGTTCCCTGTTTATTGAATTAAATTACAGGTAATAGAGGATCAATTTTTACCCAACACCACTTTTACATAATCCTGCCACGAATACTGTTTTATTTTCATTTCCTTACACACAGTAGCAACCACAATATCCCGCAGCACCATCCCATAAACACGGCAATCGAATTTATGATTTTGTGAAATGCTGCTTTTCTTCTCCCATCGGCTTGCTATCGCCTGCCCTTCCTTGTTTTCAGTTATCCGGTGTTCAGCCTCGAAGTGCGAAAAATAGTTTTTAAATGTGTAGAATCCACCGGAAGGCTGCGGGAAATTCAGAAACCCAGGTGGCTGTGCCGGATCTGCGCGTTCATCATATTTCAGTTTCATCAGTTCAGCCAGTTCATCTTTCAACTGGTTTACTTCCACCAGGTATAAATTAGATCTTTCCTTTGCTGGCCTGTGGCTGGGAATATCTACACCAAAACGAATGTATTTATCAACATCCTTTCCTTTCAGGCCCACTATTGGATTGTTGGTTTTGTCAATAAAATTATAAGCGAAGGTGCTGTGGAAACCGCAATCCACACCCGACAATAATATTTTCATTCTGCGCCCGGTATCAGTAACGAATATCTGTGAAACCAATTTATCAAATTCAGTCCATACGCTGTTGGGCCTGTGTGGTTCATAAGTCCATCTTTCCCGATCAACCTTATTCAATCCCTCCCTGGGGATGAAGGTACCAATACTGCCTTCGCAGATGCTATAAGAAGATCCCGATTCACTCCATGCAACAATTTCATAATCCAATCGCGCATCGTCCGGGGTACCGTTCAAATCGGCTGCCGCAGTTATTAAAACAATCTGACCATTCCCATGTTGGATGGATAATTTTTCGGGAATAATACCAACATCATACGACTGTGTATTTTTTGCCAGGTCGCTGGCTTTCGGGCTTTCACCCATTTCTTCATACGTTTCCCCCAGCACCACATTCGTAAATGTTTTCATTTGAGCGATGCGCATGGGTTCATTTTCCGGGTTGGCCTTCAAGTACTGCCGAACATAATGCAGCCAATCGTACATACCTGGTGGCGCGTATAGGCTCGAAAGGTGGTACGAATAGTAACCAAGTTCCGATGGTGTTGCTGTGGGCCTCCATTCCCCCATTAAATTCAATTCGTATTTATCCTTATCGGTGAAAAATTCCCCGCACAGTTGGCAGATATACCCAACAGAATTTTCGATAAGTTTATTGGCCGAATCCAGTTTCCAGGTAATACCGCCTTTTTCCTTGTCATTATCTTTCATCGGCACACTCCAACCCAGCGCAATATATTCGCCACAGCACGGGCATGGTATGTGATACTTCCGCTGATCCCCCAGCATGTACACAGGTTCAATATTGCTGGAAGATTTTAATTCAGGCGTAGAAATATAAAACAGTTTCATTTTTTGCGAATACGCGGCAAACCGCTGTTCGATCATTTCCGTGGTGGCCCCCGATTCCTTAGAAGCATTTTTGGCTGCATCGAAATCATCCACAAAACCATAACGCACAGAACGCTGCCGCAATAATTTGTGATTACCTGCGCTGCCTGCCGTCAAACTCCCACCCGGAAATTCTTTACTTTTATTCGTGTCCCCTGTACGCATGTTTTTTGCGCGTAGTACATTGGGCCTTATCAGAGATCGCAACCCGGTACTATCTATGGCCTGATCAATTTTACCATTCATTGCTTCTTCTGCAAGATCCGAATGGCCAGTAAGAAATAAAATATTTCCGGGATTCTGCGAAATAATCCACACAATAGCGGCTTCAATAACCCCGGTACTAAAACCAATCTGCGCGCCCTTCATCACGGCCACAATCTTTGCAGGATGATCCGGGGACATGCAATCAACCACTTCCCGCAGGTAGGGTGTACGCAGATAAGAAAATTTACCAGGGAAAGGCGATACATCAGAAGTCATTACCCTGTGCTGTTCATTCCACACAGAAGGCTTTACATTGCTAAGTAAATAACGTGCGCAATCCAGTACTTCATATACCTGGCCTAAATTATCAATCATGCCCGTTCCCCAACTCCTTTCCTTTCAGAATATTCAGCAACGATATTTACAATACTTTTTTTACTTTCATCCACAGAATTATTTACTGCAATATTTATAATTTCAATCAGTTCCCCGCGTATCTGTGCCACTTCTTCCCGGTTCAATTCTTTCTTCTTAGATATATTCACAATTAAATTATCGGCTGCCTGGTGGAAGGAAGAAGTAACACTTTTAAAGTGCTGCGCAAAAATCACTTTCACAATATCCGTGGGGATCACTATACCCCGTAACTTTTCTTCTTTCAGCAAAGCAATTTGGGTATCCACTTGCTTCTTCGCCAAATCAGCTTCCTTTAGCGCACGTTCTAATTCTAAAATTCCTTTGTTTCCTGTGGGCTTTTCCGGCTGCTGTTCAATCGAATGGTGGGCCTGTGTAGTTGGTGCCTCAATTTGGGGTGGTTGTTTCTGTAATGCCTGCTTTTTTTCCAGGCACTTTTTCAAAAAATCGGCATTCTGTGGTTCAGCATCATCAATAAATTCACCTGACAATATGACCTTCTTTCTACCGATGTAAACATTCAGGTGCGCTTTAGTAATTCCGCACAATTCATAAAACTGTTTTCGAGTATGCAATGCCATTCCGGGTACCTGTTGCCTAAATTGTTATTGCAAAGGTAACAAAATAGGTAACACGGCCTCAAATATGCGTAATGAATTAAAAGAACGCGGCTTCGCATCTTTAGATCGGAAGAGCGTCGTGTAG